>ERZ773072.421-NODE-421-length-24128-cov-4.223819_pt1 | contig 24128 bp, 25 predicted proteins | sample MGYA00580617_ERZ773072 | MGnify/ENA primary metagenome ERZ773072 (study PRJEB29015, sample SAMEA2737970) | human oral metagenome | biome: human oral; feature: human-associated habitat; material: dental | place: China | collected 2122 ...
AAGAGAAACAAAGACAAATTCGTATATAACCCTGAGTTACCAAATAAATTACTCTATATTAAAGGAGAAAGCGATGTAGATGAAAATGAGAAAGAAATAATAAATCTTTGTCTTAAAATCAATAATGAAAAAGAAGAAGAAAAACACAAAGAAGAGAGTGCAAACTTAATTGATTTATTGAAAAATGATTTCGACCATTTTGAGCATCAAGTAGAGTCTAAATATAACAACATACCTATTTTTAAATATATAAAAAGCAAAGAGATTTTCAACTTCTACAATAGTGAAATACATTTAAGAATAAGATTGTTCGAGTCATTTAATCTTAGAAACAGGAGTTGTCGAAAAGATATTCTACTAATGGAAAAACACTTTTATGAGCAACTACAGCAATCCATTGAAAAGAAAGAAAAACAATTAAAATCAGGCCCCGAATGGGCTCTCTATAATAATTTTAACGAACTACTCCAAAGCATTATTAAGAATCCATAAAATAATCCTTCCCATACTACAAAGCCAGCTGCGGGGCTGGCTTTCTCTTTCGCTAATTAGCGCGCCAATCCGTACATTTCAGCTATAGCAATCATTCTTAAGTAATTAGCTTTTTTTCACTTTACAACTCTGTTCCACCGTGAAACAACTATTTGCCTGAGAAACAAAATTGCCGCAACTTTGCACCGTCAAACAAAAACAATAAAAAAATGGCACAAAGTTTCAACATTCTTACCCAAGACCTCCGCGGCGAGGTAGGTAAAACTATCGTATTCCGCCATCGTGGCGAAAAAACATTCGTAGCTCGTTATCCACGACCACGAAACCCAGAGCTCAAAGCTACCGAAAAGCAGCTAAAACACCGTAGCAAGTTCCAAGAAGCGGTTTTATATGCCAAAAGTGTGCTTGCCAATCCTACTCAAAAGGCATTGTATCAGGCAGACCACAAGGTAAAAAGAAACCTAATGAGTGCGTTCAACGTAGCCATAGCAGACTATCTAAACCCTCCTGTAGTACGTCGTATAGATGTCAGCAACTATCGCGGAAAAATAGGCGATAAAATCTACTTCATCATCTTAGACGCCATTTCAGTCCAATCAGTAAAAGTAGCCCTTCATCAAAGCGGAGGCACTCTCATTGAGCAAGGTGATGCAGTAAAAGAAGGTATGCTATATGTCTATACTGCTACAGCTAATCAGAGTAGCTTTACAGGCAGCATTCTCACCGTTACAGTTACAGATCTTCCTAAGAATGTAACCGAGAAAAAGCAAACCCTATAGAGCAAAAAAAAGAGCAATCTAAATAATTAGATTGCTCTTTTTTGTTTTTAAAACTGAGCTGTACACCACACTAAACAAAATGTCAAAGAACACGTTTTTTAGGCTGCAAAATTGTAGCTATTTTTGTTCTTAGGCAAATAGTTGTCTCTTAGTGGAACAACGTTGTAAATAGAAAAATAGCTAATATAATTATTTTCAGTTTTATTCTTTTCTTTGTATTGTATAAATAAGCAAAAAACGTCTAAAAGCATAAATACTTTTGGGCGTTTTTTGCTGTTTACTGTTTTATTTTTTCCTTTCTAAGATAAAGAAGTGGTAAGTGGTTTCAAAAGGTTTTTCTACGCTGATTTCAAAAAAATAGGCTTCAGAATCAGCAGTGTTCCTAAACTTTTCTTTAAGATTTTCTTTCCAGATGTCATCCTCTTTGGATAACTTTGGAAATATAGTGTCAATATCCCATTTTTCTTCAAACTTCTTTCTTAAATCCCTGTTGCTGTCACAAACAATTAGAATAAATCCATTACTATTTCTACTAAAAAAGTGTTTTTGAATAGATTCTTGGTACTCTGAAAAACCTCCTTTATCTTTAGGGAAATGATATTTTAATTCTATTTTAAAAGGAGTTTTAAGAAATTCTTCGTTAACTAAAGATAAATCAACGCGGGTGTAAGAGGTACGTTCTTCTTCCGTAGTTTTCTCTTTTTCTAAGCGAGGGTGCTCTGCTATAGCTCTGAGTCCTTTTTGACTATGATACTTGTTAAAAAGAGCTAACAACAGATCTCTGATATGGAGTTCTTGTTTTAGATTAAAGAAATTGTCGTTGAGTTCATTTAGTTTATATTTGAACTCATCTGATTCGATGATGCTTAATAGCTGTTTAAACATTTGGCTCATTATTATTGTTTTTGTTATTACTTTATGTTTGATTATGCAAATATACTAATTTTCTACTATAGTACATTCTTTTCTAAGAGGAGGTTACTCTTAAAGCAACCTCCTCAGTTGTTTTAACCGCGTTTTACCCAAGATAAACCTCCATTTTTTGAACAGTACAAACCTTTATCAGTTTGTGCTAAGATTTCATTACTGGAGACTGTTAAATCTTGAAATATATAACTGCTAGTGTAACGACTAACCCAAGAAATTCCATTATTCTTAGAAGCCTCGATTTTCTTTGCATTTTTTGGACAAATGCGAACCACTTCGTTTTTGAATGTGACCATTAAACTCATAATTAAATATAGTTTTTAGTTCTTGCCTACTCTATATGGTTTTCGGCTTCCCCAATGTTTTACAAAAATAGTTTGCGGGCATCCCGTTTTGCTTAGCTCGAAGCCCGACCAAAGGCATAAGTACAAAGCAAAAGGAACGCCCGCATACGCGAACGCTTCCGTCTTTACTTTCTTGTACTTATTGAAAAATTGGTCGTATTTCGAGCTTAGAAAATAAAAGCGAAACGCTACTAATATGTTTATTTTATGTTTATCTGGTTTTTACTATAAAATATGTTTTATGAGTTTCTGCCAGCAAATATACAAAATAAAATGATAGATGCGCTCTTTTGCCTTGTTTTTTTATTTCAGGGGCAAAATTAATACCCACATAGGCTCTAACTTGTCGTTTTGAAAAAATCTTTGTAGTTTTGTAAAAAAAATTGAATATGAGTTTAGCAAAAACGTTTTTAAAACACCGTTTTATTATTGAGCAGTTGCGTCGGAGACCTCAAAAACTCATTGAGTTAAATGCTACTTGGAAAGATAGTGAAGATAACGTCGAAGGAGGAGATCTTTTACAACGTACTTTACAACGCGATATTCAAGTTATTAGAGAGGTTTACAATATAGAAATCAAATGCAATAGGTCTACTAATGAATACGAAATCACAGAAGATAACGACCTCTATGCTCAAAATCTATTAGAAGCGTTTGATGTGTTTAGGGCTTTGCAGAATTACGGCAACCTTTCTGAGATGATTCAGTTTGAAAAACGATTACCTGCCGGTACCGAATATCTGTCGCCCCTACTTAGGGCTATTAAAGAAAAGCGACAAGTAAAGCTACACTATTATAAGTTTTGGGACAGAAGTTCACAAACCCAAGAGCGTACTATCGAGCCCTATTTGCTGAAAGAAGCCCAAAGGCGTTGGTATGTATTGGCGTGGGATGTGGAAAAAGAAGCCTTGCGGGTCTTTGGCTTAGATAGAATTAAGCGCTTGGATGATGAACGCGGAGTGAAGTTTCAGCATCCTGTGCCTAAGGACGTAGAACATTATTTTGACGATAGTTTTGGGGCTTGGGTAGACAACGAGCGTACGCAAGCCGAAGAGGTAGTACTCGCCTTTAGAAAGTTGCCTACCGATACCGTTTTTATACCCAATCCGGCAAAATATCTCGAAGCAATGCCTTTGCACTCTTCGCAAGAGATACTAAAAGAGGAAGAGGAGGCAATAGTATTGCGATTGCGTATTAAAATCACTCCCGATTTTATTAAGGAACTACTCTCGTACGGCAAACAAGTAGAGGTACTTACCCCCGCCCATCTGCAAGAAGAACTGACAGCCAAACAAAAATAACAGTCAATAAAAAAGCGACTCCCTTAAAGTTGGAAGTCGCTTTTTTTGTGTCATTTTGTTAGCCTAAAAAGGTAGATCATCTTCTTCTATAGGGGCTGCCGCTGGTGGTGTAGCTGCTTGCGGAGGCACTTGGAAAGACTGCTGTGGTTGCCCTAATGGCTGCCCTTGTGGCATTGACTGAAAGGGCTGAGCAGGAGCCTGCTGATATTGCGGTGGCGCTTGCTGGTACTGAGGTTGTGCGTATCCCTGAGGCGGATAGGCAGGCTGTCCGTACCCTTGTGGAGGGTATTGCGCATAGCCTTGTGGCGGATAAGCAGGTTGTCCATACCCTTGAGGAGCCGCCTGTGCCGCTGCCATAGCGTCTTGTATGCGCCATCCTTGCAAGTTCACTATATATTTAGTTTCCCCTTGAGGGTTTACCCATTCGCGTCCTCTTACGTTGAAGCTGATGAGCACCACTTGTCCTTCGTGGAAGTTATCCAGTAGGCTACATTTCTCTTGTACAAAATCGAATGGTATGTACTGAGGGTACTGATCTTCAGTCATAATTACCACATCGCGGCGTTGAAAGCCGTTCTGACCTACCGTTTGAACAGGTCCTATTTTTATGATTTTACCTTGAATTTCCATATTTGCCATATTTTGGTCTTACATTTTAAATTTCTTGTCGGCAAAAGTACAACATAATTTGCGAATTAGCAAATTTGTTAAGGGCGCCGATGAGCCCAAGTAGTGTGTTATTTTTTGTTTTTACCAAACAATTCTGAGTGGCTCCCTATTCTCTGAAGAATAATTGCCTTATTTTCTTCATCTTGATCCCAAATTAACAACAAATCGGGCTGTATATGGCATTCCCAAAAACCTTTGTAATTACCTGTTAATAAATGAGGAAAATTCTTCTGCGGAACCCCTTCTGCACCATAATACATTAAGATTTTCAATATCTCTTTAGTAGCATTCTTTTTTGCCTCTTGATTAGAGATTTTCTTATATTCTTTCTTATAAGTAGTTGATATAAAAATTGTGTATTTTGGTACTTCTTGGTTGGTGTCAGTCATTTTCTAAAGCATTAAAAAGTTCATCAATATTAGTATAACCTTTTAGTAATCCTTGCTCGTATTCTCTTCGTCCTTCTTCAATAGCTCTTATAGTTTCCTCATTAGGGGTATAATTGCCCATAGGCTCAGCTACTATAGGCGCTGGTTCAACTATCACATTGTATTTTTTAAATAAAGATTCCACTATAGGTACATTTACATCAGGTACACTAATATTGTAATTTACCATTCTATTATAATTTGCTGTTCTCATATATTTTATATTTTTTCGTAGCAAAAGTACAACATAATTTGCGAATTAGCAAATTTGTGAGTTACCAAATACGCTAATCTGTAGTACCCTTTTAGTTTTTGGGGTTACTCTAAAGCGATGGTCTAAGCGCTTGCCCACCACCCATACTATACGGTCGCCACTGCACAATAACCATTGCTGCTGACGTGCTATCTGACTGTATTTTTCGTCTATAAAATACTTACTCAGCTTCTTAGCACTGCCCAAGCCTATAGGGTAAAACACATCGCCCTCGCGCTTGTGCCGCAATGCTAACGGAAACTCTAATTTATCAGCATCTACACTGATAGTATTAGGGTCTTCCGATATGGCAGCGGTAGGGGGTACCTCTTCAAATACCAAACGTATAGGGGTCGTAACCTTGCGCACGCCTTCTGCTATCACAAAAGGCGCTTCTTCTTCGCCCTCTATAGGCAACAACCATACCCATTCTTTATCCTTTATCAGTTGGTGAGAGGGCGAACTGAGCATCTTGCCCGCTTCCGCCGTAAATAAAAGCTGCTGCAAGTCCTTTACATTGTTAAAACCGTAGGGATAGAAGAGCCTATGCAGTACCAAAGGCAGTTCAGGCACTTGCAGTAGGGGAGAGGGGCTAATGCGAATAGGCTCCCCCTGAAAACACTCACTTCTTATCTTTTCGATATAATAATCGATAAAACGAGCAGATTGGTGCAAATATTCTTGCGTTTGATTAAAGTTTTCTAAGTAATTAGGGTGTACGTAGCACATTTGAGGTATAATTTCGTGCCTAATAACGTTGCGCACGTACTTATTCGAAGCATTCGAGCTATCCTCACGCCAACTCAGCTGCTTTGCTTGGGCGTACTGGTATATTTGCTGACGCGAAAACGAGAGTAACGGACGTATTAGCTTGCCATTTTGCTGCGGAATACCCAAAAGACCATCTAAACCGCTGCCACGCGATAGGTTAATCAAGAAAGTCTCAAGATTATCGTTAGCGTGGTGGGCGGTGGCTATATAGGCGCAGTCATAAGTCTGTGCCATACGGTCAAACCATTCATAACGAAGCTCACGGGCAGCCAACTGAGTGTTGAGCTGGTGCTCTTTGGCGTAAGCGTGGGTATCGAAGCGCTCTACCAAAAGCGACACCCCTAAGCGCTCGGCAAAGCTGCGCACAAAAGCCTCATCGCCATCGCTTTCTTCTCCGCGCAAGCTAAAATTGCAGTGGGCGAGTATCACTTCGGCACCGTGACTGTAGAGCAGGTGGGCGAGCACCACACTGTCGATGCCCCCGCTGATAGCCACCAACACACGCTGGTGCTTCAGCGCTTCTAAAAGGTTCGTTTTCATCGGTATATAGGGTTAAACTATCCCAAAACGGGCAATCGTATTGAGCTTGCCTATCAGGCTTTTAGTTGCCGTATGGGTATAAGTCTTTTTGCGGTATTGGCTTACGGGCTGTATGCCTATAAGGCTGTTGGTGATAAATAGCTCATCGGCTTTTTGCAGTTCAAAAGGCGAAATAGAGGTCTCCTCCACCTGATAATCGCCTACTTTTTGTAGCGATTTTATAAGCATCTTGCGGGTAATGCCGTTTACAGCGCCATCGGTTAGGGCAGGCGTCTTTAGCGTGTTGCCATTTACTAAAAAAATATTGCCGTCCAGCGCCCCTGCAATGTTCTTTTGGCTGTTGAGCAGTATGCAGTTCTGATAGTCGTTTTCTTGGGCGAAAATACTGCCCAATACGTTCACTATCCGATTGGTGTGCTTAATGTTAGCCAACAAATCGGGTTGTATATAAAAATCTTTAAAGAGCTCAACCTCATACGGCTCTTCATTTAGCACGTAGAAAGCGCTGCTTAAGGGCTGTGTTTCAATAAGATATTCTATGTCGTTATTAGTAGGGGTATAAGTGTTGCCGCTCTTTCTAAATATGCTGATGCGTACCCTTACGGGCTGACTTTCAAGGCCATTGCTGCGGATAGTTTTTAGTATTTCCTCTTCAATGTATTCCATCGAAAAAGACATGGGTATATTCATACGCAGCACGCGCATGCCTGCCATAAGGCGCAGGTAGTGTTCTTCCCAAAACAACAACTGCTGATAGCTGTACTTGCTTACATCGGTTACGGCATCGCCGTAGGCAAAGGCGCGGTTGTGCAGCGCAAGTATATTGCCCTCTGCACCAATGAGCGCGCCGTTATAGTTTATATTCATTTATTTAAAAAAGTGATTTATTTTTAGTTAAGGGTATTTTTAGCCGCCAATACGCGCTTTTAGGTCAGCAATTTGCAGCCGCCACATCTGTTTTGCCTCTTCTATCTCATCAGGATAGGCAAAATCGACGATAACAAGCGATACTTCTTGGGTAAGTTCATCTACATTGATACGAATTTCGAAGAAAGTATTCGCAGGGTCGTCATCTACCCAATGAAAACGTATATATTCGTCTAACTTAGTGCGCATCAAGATAGCTTTTTCGGGCGATTTATTCCAGAAAAACAGATATACATCGGCATCAGCGCGTACATCGTCAGCGTACCACGAAGCCAATCCTGCCGGAGTGGATATGTACTGGTAAAGCAACTGCGGAGAGGCATTAATGCCCACTTCCAATTGGTATTTTTCTTTCGTATTCATATCGGTAGGGGGTTAGGGGCTTTAGTGGGCGCAATATACAACATTTTTTTTAATTAGCATCAATCCCGCTACTTTATCTCCTTTAGTTTTTTAATAACTTCTTCAGTATTAGCGCGTTGGGTGTAGTCAGCATTAACAAAAGCATATACTATCACCCCCTTTTGGTTAATGATATAAGTAGCAGGCATCGGCAATTGGTTCAAATGATTACCATTGTAAGCCGATAGTCCAAACCCTTTTTCATACCTAACGGCAGTGTTCTCATCTAAGGTGAAAACTAATCCGTAACGGCTGGCAACCTCGTTATTAAGGTCTGTTAGTATTTCAAATGTTAACTGATGTTTTTCTTTGGTCGATAAGCTGTAGTCAGGAAGCTCAGGGGTTAAGGCTACAAAGGTAGCACCTTGTGCTTTTATTTCGGCTAAAGCTTCTTGCCAGCCTTGTAGCGCCCTATTACAATACGGACACCAACCTCCGCGATACCAAGTTAGCACCACATTCCCATTTTTCAGTAGGGTAGAGAGTTTAACCTTTTTCCCTAAGGCATTTTTAAGGGTGAATTGAGGGGCTTTATCACCCACTTTTAGTGCTTTAGAAGCGTCTTGCCCATAAATAGGCGCTACTGCCAATAAGACAGCAAATAATAGTGTTTTGAACATTTTCATTAGTTAAATAAAATTAAAATTTCCTTAAAATAGTATCAAAAATTATACCATTTGCCTTCGTCTGCCAGCAATAATAATAGCGATACAGAAACGATATAGGAATGATATAGGAATGATATAGGAACAGCGAACGATGAGCGAACGATGAGCGAAGGATAAGCGAACGATGAACGAACGATGAACGAAGGATAAGCGAATCGTTACCGAAGTCAAAGCAGCTAAAAAAAATATCTTCTTTAATGCTGCTAATTTGTTAAAAATATCTTATTTTTGCACGCTATTTATGAATTGAAAAATGAAGAAATATCATACCAAAACCTTCCTTTTTGCACTATTATTAATCCTCCTCATTTGTGCAGGGGCGGTGGTCTTCTTCTTTACTCATAAAGAGGACTATACTTCTGTAGAAGCTGTTGATACTGTGGGGCATAACAGCTATGTGGGCTCTGCTTCCTGCCGAGAATGTCACCCCAATGAGCACCACCAATGGCAGCTATCCGACCACTTCAAAGCGATGCAAATCGCTAATGATAGTACCGTATTAGGCGATTTCAACACTTCGTATACCGCCGATGGCATCACCTCGCGTTTTTTTAAGCGAGATGGCAAATTCTTTATCAATACCCAAAACGAAAAAGGCGACTACCAAGACTACGAGGTGCTCTACACTTTTGGCTATTACCCTCTCCAACAATATATTACCGACTTCCCTAACGGCAAAAAACAAGTCTTTCGGCAGAGTTGGGACAGCCGCAAGCACCAATGGTTTCACCAATACGCTGGCGAGGTAATTCCGCCTGACGATTATCTGCATTGGACGCAAGCAGGGCAGAATTGGAATCTGATGTGCGCCTCTTGTCACAGCACTAACTTACAGAAAAACCTCGACCCTTATTCTGATTCTTACCACACTACTTACAGCGAACTGACCGTCGGCTGCGAGTCTTGTCACGGAGCTGCTGGCGCACACGTACAGAGCAAGGGCAAAGCGCCTTTAGTGCCGATGCAGCAACAAGGGCAGGAACTCACTGCCTGTATGCCTTGCCACACAAGGCGCGGCGAGGTAAGTCAGCACCACGGTTTTTCGGCTGAAGTAATGGACAACTACATACCCGAAGTGCCTGTAACCGACCTGTATTTTGCTGACGGACAGGTGATGGGCGAGAACTACAAATATTCGTCTTTCCTGCAGAGCAAAATGTATCAGCAGGGCGTTCGCTGCACCTCTTGCCATTCCCCTCATACGGGCAAACTAAAAGCCGAGGGCAGCAAGGTGTGCTTGCAGTGCCACGCGCCTAACTATGCCACCACAGCCCATACCTTCCATAAGGGTAACGATGCCGAAACTGACTGCCGCGTGTGCCATATGCCTACCCGCACCTATATGGGCAACGATGTGCGCCACGACCATAATTTCTATGTGCCACGCCCCGACCTCAGTGCTAAGTACGGCACGCCTAATGCCTGCAATGCCTGCCATAGCGATAAGAGTGCCCAATGGGCAGCCAAAGCAGTGGTGCAATGGTATGGCAAAGAGCGGAAGCCTCATTTTGCCGAAAACCTCATTATCGGCAGTAAGCAGACCGCGGAGAGTCTGCCCCGACTGCAATCGCTATTGCAAACCCCTAACACCCCCGATATTATACGGGCGGCAGCCCTGCATTACTTAGGGGGGCAACCTTCAGAAGCACGCTTTCCGCTGATAGTCAAAGAGCTGACGGCTGCTGATGCCCAAACGCGTTATCGGGCGGTGATAGCCCTAAGCGAGTACCCCCTATCGCGCTACGAAGCCCAGTTGCTGCCGCTGCTGACCGATAAGGTGAAGGCGGTGCGTATGGTAGTTGCCAATGTCATACTTACCCAAAAAGGCTGGGACAATGCGCGCGCTATGAGTCCGCATTTCGAAAAAGCCCATCAGGAGTACCGCGATTTTGTACTCTCGCAAGCTGATTTCCCGTTAGGAAGTGCTACGGCAGGCGACTATTTTGTGAAGATAAACCAACCCGTTGAGGCTATCCGCTTCTACGAGCGCGCGCTTCAGAAAGACAAAAATCTGAACTATCTACGGCTGAACCTCGCTACCCTCTACAATGGCGAGGGGCAAAACGACAAGGCAGCCGCTGTGCTACACACCGCCTTGCAATACGAGCCCAAAAATGCTGAAATATACTACTTTTTAGCGCTGCTGTACAGCGAAGAAAAGCGATACACGGAAGCTAAAAACGCCTTTGAAAAAGCGATGCAACTCGGAATGAAAGACGAAAACATACAACGAAATTATAGAAATTTATTGCAGCTATTGGCGGGTATAAAAAAATAGCTTATATTTGCCGTGCGAAACAGAAAAAACACGAAAAAAAAATGAATAAAAAATTAATGACCCTTGGAGTTCTTGCTACCCTTTTAGCAGCTCCTAACTATCTTGCAGCTCAAGAAGCAGACGAGATGGCACCTAAAAACAGTATTGACATCACTGCGCAGATACGTCCGCGTTTTGAGTACCGCAATGGGGCTTATCTGCCTTTGCAAGACGGCGATGCACCTGCTATTTTGGTGAATAACCGCACTCGTCTGAACTTTGAGTACAATAACGCTGACCGTCTGAAAGTGTACGTGTCATTGCAAAATGTGAACATTTGGGGGCAAGCACCTCAAATACAAGCTACTGATAAAACAGGGGGTATGTCAGTGTTCGAAGCGTATGCGGCATTCCCATTGGCTGAGCAAGTAAACATCAAATTAGGACGCCAAGTGATAGCCCTTGATGATGACCGTATTTTTGGTTCTCTCGATTGGCACCCAGCAGGTCGTAGCCACGATGCTGTAAATATCAACTGGGCACCTAACGAAGATTTTACCCTACGCGGCTTTATAGCTTACAACCAGTCGGCTGCATCTCCATTAAATGTAAACTTCCCTAAAGGACAGTATTTTAGCGGAGGACAACCTTACCAACACTTAGAAGCGCTACACGCTCACTACCACATCGCTCCTACCCAACAGCTTTCATTCTTATTTGCTAACTTAGGCTATAAGGTTGATGCTGCTAAGGCTAACAATATGCAAACTTTTGGGGCGCACTACGCAGGCAAGAGCGATGAGGTAACCTATGGCGCTACTGCTTACCTACAAACCGGCAAAAATGCTGCAGGAGTTAGCAAAAGTGCTTATATGTTCGCGCTTAATGCAGGATACCGTTTCTCTCCTATCTTTGCTCTTACAGCAGGTCTTGACTACCTAAGCGGTAATGCCTCTGATGACACTTCCAAAGACAAGGCTTTCGATCCTTTCAGCGGTACTAACCACAAGTTCTACGGCTTTATGGATTACTATTTTGTAGGAGCTCCTGGTTCTAACAATGCTCCTGCACAAGGATTGCTAAATCCTTACCTTACTGCTAATGTACGTACAGGCGAAAAGAGCAACCTAAGTGCTACTTACCACTTCTTTGCTCCTGCGGCTAAATACCAAGTAGGTACTAAAAAACACAGCAGCTATGGTAGCGAAATAGACTTAGTGTACAGCTTGAAAGTACAACCTTTCGTAGGATTACAATTAGGTTACTCTACCTATTTAGTTAATGAGGGTACTAAAGTGCTTAAAGCTACACCTAACCCACGTGCTTACCAAGACTGGTTATGGTGCAGCCTAAACATCAATCCTAAGATTTTCTCTGCTAAATTCTAATTAGAGATAAAAGACGAAAGACGAAATACAAACGTCTTTCGTCTTTTGTATTTCGTCTCCTTGCCTTTTGTATTATGAAGAAATTTACTATCAGCTTATTCTTATTGCTACTTATAGTAGTTGGGGGGGTATACCTCTTAGGCTACGGCTATCTGCTAAAAGCCGTAAGGGTAGTGTATGCCACAGGGCATAGCACTACTTTTTTAGATGACTACACTTATTTTGATAACCGCACTATCAGTCGCAGTACTACCCCGCAAGCGTGGGCGCTCACCGCTGACTATAATCAAGTGGCTGAAACCCCCGAACTGCAAAACGCTCATCAGAAATATGGCACAGTAGCCTTCCTCATCATCAAAGGCGATAGTATATGGCATGAACGCTATTTTGATAACTACAACTCTCAGAGCAAGAGCAACTCTTTTTCAATGGCGAAAAGCTATGTGTCGGCACTTTTGGGCAGGGCTATAACCGATGGCTGCATAAAAGGGCTTGACCAGCCAGTAAGCGACTTTTTCCCGCAGTACAAAGAAGGCTTGGCAGCTAAGCTAACAGTAGGCGACCTTTCGTCTATGGCATCAGGTCTCGATTGGGACGAGGCTTATTATGACCCTTTTTCTATCACCACCCGTGCTTATTTTGACGAGCATTTTCGCGAAAAGATGCTACAGCTGAAGATTACCTCTGAGTCGGGGAAGGCTTTTAAGTACCTCAGTGGTAATACTTTTTTGTTAGGAATGGTAATAGAGAAGGCAACAGGCAAAAGCCTCAGCGATTATCTTGCGGAAGCGCTTTGGCAGCCTATGGGGTGTGAGGGTGATGCCCTTTGGCAGTTAGATAGTGAAGAAAGTGGATTGGAGAAGGCTTATTGCTGTATAGCCTCTAATGCCCGCGATTTTGCTCGTTTGGGCAAGCTCTACCGCGACCACGGCAAGTGGAACGGCAAACAGCTATTAGATAGTGCATTTGTAGCTAAATCGGTACAACCCCGCTTTGCTGACCACCCTGAGTACGGCTATGGCTGGTGGTTGTTAGATTACAAAGGCATTCATTTCTTTATGATGCGCGGACATTTGGGGCAATATGTTATTGTCAATCCAACTGATAAGGTTATCATAGTGCGTTTAGGGCATAGTCTTTCAGACGAAGCCCCTGAAGGCAGTACATTTCCATCTGATATTTACACCTATATTGATGAAGCGTACAAAATGATTAATGGGAATTCATAATTTATAATTCAAAATTAAAAGAAGGTGCTCCATAAAATAAACCTCGAAGATATACTTTTTTTAGATATTGAAACAGTTCCTCAGTACCCTGATTACAGTTGTGTGCCGGCAGCTGCACAAGCCTTATGGGAAGAAAAAACGCAATACCTGCGCAAGGACGAGTATACTGCTGAAGAATATTATAATCGTGCAGGCATATGGGCTGAGTTTGGCAAGATAGTATGTATATCGGTAGGTTATTTTTCTTTCCGACACGAGCAACGCACCTTTAGGGTAACGTCATTTACAGGCGAAGAAGACACTTTATTACGTGATTTTGTGCGTTTGGTAGAAGAACATTTTTCTCGCCCTAACAAGCTTTTTTGTGCTCATAATGGCAAGGAGTTTGATTTTCCTTATCTCTCACGGCGTATGATTATTAATGGAGTTCGTATTCCAAATAAATTGCAACTCTTTGGCAAAAAGCCTTGGGAGGTACCGCATCTTGATACCCTCGATCTCTGGAAGTTCGGCGACTATAAGCATTACACTTCTTTAACTCTCTTAGCCCACACATTGGGTATTCCTTCGCCTAAAGATGATATTAATGGCAGTCAAGTACGCGATGTATTTTATGAAGAAAATGATATACACCGCATTGCTACTTATTGCGAGAAAGATACTATAACGGTAGCCCAAATACTATTGCGCCTACGCTACGAACCGCTCTTAACAGACGATGAGATACTCATCATTCCACGCTAATACTACTTATTAGTATTTGCTTATTTTAGATAGGTAGGTTCGAAATAGGCAATATCTTCAAAATCAGCGGCTTTATACTTCTCTATAGCAAAAGCAATCATATCTTTAGCCTCTGGGAAAGCTCCAGCAATAAATGTAGCATTAGGATGTTGGCAGATAGTAGCAAACTTAGTACTACCATCACCCAGAAATGTTACTTTACCCTTATCCAAATACTCTTTATAGCTGTCTGCATCAAGTATTTTAGCTTCAGTAGGAGATACAAAACGATATTCGCTATCAAATACAGCACTATAAACCTCCATACGGCGCGCATCGAGCATAGGAATAATGCAATCAGCCTCTGCTACTTGGTGCGCAAGGATTTGCAAAGTAGGAATGCCTATAAGTGGCTTATCGAGAGCAAAACATAGCCCCTTGGCAGTAGCTACCCCTATGCGCAAACCTGTATAAGAGCCTGCGCCTGCGCTTACAGCTATAGCATCGAGGGAAGAAAGCGGTACCTCTGCTGTAGTCATCACAGTTTCAATAAATAAATGTAGATTTTCAGAGTGCGTGAAGTGTCCTGCATTCTGAGCTTTAGTAGCTAAAATTGTGTCATTATCAGTAAGGGCAACTGAACAGTTCACCCCTGATGTTTCTATATGAAGTAATTTCATTATCTGTTGCCTATTATCTATTCCCCGATAAAACGAGTACTATTTCCCCTTTGATATTTTTGTCTTTATAATACTCTAATAACTCTTGTAGTGTACCACGCTGGGTTTCCTCGTGTACTTTGGTAAGTTCTCGCGAGATACTTGCTTGACGGTCAGCCCCGAAAGTAGTGATAAAATCAGTGAGGGTTTTAAGTAATTTATGAGGAGAGACGTAAAAAATCATCGTTTTAGTTTCTTGAGCGAGGAGTTGTAAACGTGTTTGACGTCCTTTTTTATCGGGTAAAAAGCCTTCAAAAGTAAAACGATCATTAGGTAAGCCACTGCTTACTAAAGCAGGTACAAAGGCAGTAGCCCCAGGCAGGCACTCTACAGCTATCCCCTCGGCTATACAAGCTCTTGCAAGTAAAAATCCAGGGTCAGAAATAGCAGGTGTACCAGCATCAGTGATAAGCCCTACCGTAGTACCCCCTTTGATACGTTGCACCCAAGCATCTACCACCTTGTGTTCATTGAACAGGTGGTAGCTTTGCATTGGGGTGTGAATATCATAGTGCTTTAGCAATTTGCTGCTAGTACGAGTATCTTCGGCCAAGATGACCTCTACCTCTTTGAGCAAACGTAGCGCACGTAGGGTTATATCTTCTAAATTGCCGATAGGAGTCGGGATAAGATACAATTTGCTCATTATTCAAAACGGCGTAGAATAAGGTGTAAGAAGCGTTCTTCGTACTCTTCTTTACCTTTCCAGTTATTATAAGTAGGTTTTACTTGCTGTTGAATATATTGCGCCGCCTCTTCTAATGAGTGGAGTTGGTTTAAGTGTTGTAACACACGGTTATACTCGCTTTCGCTTCCGAAGAAAAGTTTTTGTATGAAAGCCAACTTATCGTTTAGTCCTATTTGTATTTCCTTGCTGAAGCGGTCGTTTAGCGACTGTGCGGGTTTTACCTCCTCAGAGTGGTCTTTTTTATCGAAAGCTGTAGCTTTTGATTTTGCTAAAAACTCTTCAAGCGAAGGTGTCTGACGAAGTATTTGTTGCTCTTCTGTCAGATGCTGTTGCTGAATAAAGTTTTCTGGTTGTGCTGATTGTACAGGTTGAGCTACAGGTGCTTGTGCAGCTGCTGTAGGTTGCGCTGCCTGATGCGGGTGCAAACGCTCAGCTGTTAGCACTTGCTCTACTACTGAAGTAGGTGCTTGCTCAGGTGCTGCTGCGTGTACAGGCTCGTGTACGGTCTCTGCTTGTTGCGGACGAGGAGGTACTATAGGTTGCTCTATTGATACAGCCCAATCAGGAGTAGAAGCCTCGCGCAATGGTTGCTGTGTATTAATAGTAGTAGGAGGAGTTATGTTCTCTACTGGCTGAGCCACTGTTTGTGCTACTGGAGCGGCTTGCACTGGAGCAGCTACTGTTGTTTGTGCAGGTGCTATTTCTGATGCAGGGGTTGCTGCAGGAGCTACAGGAGCAGAAACAGGTGCGGCTACTTCTGCAGGCGGATCATCAGGAAGAGTGTAAGAATGCCAATCGTTCCAATCTTGATATAAAGAGGTAAGATCTTCATCAGAAGTATTGGTTACTGGTTGAGCCGCTGCGGGTTCAGTTATTGTAGCTTCAGGGGAAGCAAACTGTGTCATCTCTACTACTGAATCTGTTGTGGTATCTGAAACTTCAGCAGGAGCAGGTTCTGCTACTACTTTAGCAGGAGTTGCTGCGGTCTCTACAGGAGGGGTAGCAAAGTGAACAGGCTCTGCAGGTGCTGATTCAGCTGCTGGAGTTGGTTCAGCAGGAGTAGTAAAGTGAACAGGCTCTGCAGGTGCTGGTTCAGCTGCTGGAGTAGCAAAGTGAACAGGCTCAGCAGGAGCCGGTTCAGCAGGAGCTGGCTCAGGTGTAGGTTCAGCAACCTTCTCAGCTATTGGTTCAGCAACAGCCTGAACGGGTGCTGGTTCCATAGCTACAAAAGCAGGCTTTTCAGCCGGAGTTTCTTCTATCAAAGGCTGCTCAAGAGGTTGTAACTCTTTGAAAGCTACATCAATATTGAAGATGTTTTCCTGTTCATCAATAAAATTAGCAACCTTTCGCAAGGTATAAGTCATACGTTGCTCTGAGGTTCTTAGCATTTGGTAGTATTTTTCGACAAAGCCCAATATAGTGATTTTCTCAGAAATCTTATGTGCTTTTTGGCTAAGCTCGCTGAGATTTAATCGCCCTTGATAGGCTATAATTTCGGTGGCTAAATCAACTAATTCTTGCTCTAATGTTTCTTTCATAGCAAATGGAGTTTATGATGTGGCAAAGATACAATTTTTTTGGTAATCTCTTGCTTATTTTTCTAAAAAACTTTCTTATTCTTTTTATAGCTCTCTTTTCTTTTTGTGCTTCAGTAGTTTAGCTGTACTTTTCTCTAATACTTTCAAACTCTCTAAATAAGATTGTTCTACAGGCGATAACGTTTTCGCTTCGTAAGTTCGGTATTCTTGTGTTGCTTTTTGTATAGCTTGCTCGTGACTAATATTTCCGGCTCCTTTTAGTACTCCTTTGCCATAATTGGCTGAAAATTTGTCTAATTCTTCTATCCAATCTTTCATATACATTGGTGTCTGCATTTCTGCTTTGAGTTCTGCTAAATCAAAAAAAGCAGAAACAAGGCGGTTTAAGCGGAATAACTCCTCTTCTGTAAGATAATTCTTGGCGATTTTAGCTTCATTAAGCGTAGGCAATGCTCCTTTGAAAGTAGTCAGTCCCATAAAATCTTTGCTACTATCAGCTCTGTGATAAATTAGTTCTGCTGAAGTTTGTTCGCTGCTGGCATAATGCAGTTTGTTCTGTACTACTTTGAAAAAAGCAATGGTGGTTTCACTTTTAGAATCGTAGTCTAAACTGGTAGCATACAAATCGAGTACTTGACGGTATAAAGCCTTTTCACTAGAACGAATATCTCTAATTCTATTAAGCAGCTCTTTCCAATAGTTGCCCCCTGCGTTACCTTTCAGCCGCTCATCATCCATTGTAAAACCTTTTATAACATATTCTTTAAGCCTTTCGGTAGCCCATTGTCTAAAACGCGTTCCTTGTACTGACCTAACGCGATAGCCTACTGAAATAACTACATCTAAATTGTAGTGTTTTACTTCTCTTTCTTGAGTTTTACTCTCTATAGCACCGTGCTTATAGGTTTGTCGGAAACTCCGACAGACCACTTTTTCATCTAATTCTCCTTCCTCAAAAATGTGAGAAATGTGTTCCGTTATAGTACTACGCCCTTTTCCAAATAAAGTAGCCATTTGTTCTTGCGTAAGCCATACGGTTTCGTTTTCAATCTTTACATCTATTTGTACTGAACCATCTTCACGTTGATAAAGTATGATTTCTCCTTTTTCTGCTTCCATTTTTTTTATTTGCGCAAAAAGACTTCAGCTCTCTTATTGAGGGCTAAAGTCTTCTTATTTTATTAGGTGTCTCTTTATGCTGCTTTCTGTGCGGGTTACTTTACTGAGGCTTCGTAAATACCCTCAATGGTTTCTGCTAACATTTGGTTGAATTCTGTATCTGTTTGCTGAGCAGAAAGTCCTTGAGTGAGAGCGCGTGAGAAACTAGCGATTACTCCTTTGTTTTTAGCCAGAATTTCATTGGCTTTTTCGCGAGGATACCCTCCAGAAAGGGCTACTACACGTACTACACGAGGATGCTTAGTAAATTCTTTATAGAAATTATCAATAGTAGGCAATGAGAGTTTGAGCATCACATCGGAGGTGTCGCGCAAACGATCTAAATGCTTTCTGATTTCATCGCGTAGGATAGCCTCAGCTCTTGATTTATCAGGAATGGTAATGTCTACTTCTGGCTCAATAATCGGAACAAGCCCTGCATCGATAATGACTTGCGCTACCTCAAACTGTTGGGCTACTACTTGTGCAATACCTTTGGGAGAAGCTTCTTTGATTACTGAACGCATCTTAGTACCAAAAATATGTCGCTCGTTAGCTCGCTTTAGTAGGTCAGGCAGTCCGTCGATTGGCTTCATCAGTTGTACCCCATCGCTATCAATATCTAAAAGTCCTTTATCTACTTTGAGGAAAGGAATAATGTGTTTTTCTTCCCAAAGATAATCAGCCGTGTATTTACCATCAATAAGGTTATCCATTGTCTGTTCGAAGAGGATAGCCCCAAGTATTTTTTCACTATTGAAAGCAGGACTTTTGATGATACGAGTGCGCATTTGATGAATAAGAGCAAACATTTCAGCATCATTAGTATACTGACTTTCGTCTATCCCATAGAGCTTTAATGCTTTAGGAGTGCTCCCCCCACTTTGGTCGAGTGCCGCAATAAAGCCCTTTCCATTTTTCATTTGTTCAAGTTGTTCTTTTTTCATTGTAAAAACCTTTATTTAATGCCACAAAGGTACAACATATTTTTCTAAAAAACAAATGTACTTGTAGGTAATTCATCTTCATTTACCAAATTGGCATCAGTGACGGGGCTCCACGCATAGCGTACCGACTTGGGGATACGGACTTGCTCGCAACTTACTTTCACCTCATCGCCTACTATCTCAGCAGTGGCAGGATAGAAAATGCCATTGCCATCAGAAAGCTCGAACCCACGTATGGGCTTATTGTCGGAGGTGTGCAAGCCTTTGGCGTAATTGAAGCTAACAAAGGCAGCTCCTTCGGCAAAATGTACTGAACGCAAAAGAGGTCCTGAGGGGGTAATATGCTGCTTATCGTATGTTCGATTTAGTGCCCAACGCGCTAAACGCTCGCCTATAGGCTGCTTGTTTTTGGGGTGTACATCGGTAGGGTGACCGTAGTCGTAAGACACTGCCATACCGCTATAGGGCACCTCGGAGAGTAGACGGCGTTGCGAATCGCGGAACCAACCCCAAGAAGGGCGGTTGATGCTCGATAACTGCACATAGTAAAACGGCAATTTAGGATTTTGAAACGTTTCGCGCCAACTCTTCACTAATAGCTTAAATAGTTTAGAATGAGCATCTTTATTATGAGCATTCGACTCTCCTTGATACCATATCACTCCTTTGATAGGGAAGTCTTTTAGCGGCAATATGGCTGCCTCGTACAGATAAGCAGGCTCATAGGGGTGTCGCTGTAGTTTGTCCGTGCTCTTTTTGATATTCTGAGAGGCGCGCTCGCGTACCCATTGCATTATAAAATCGTTATTACGCCAATCGTATAATATGCGAGGGAAATCGTTTTCAAGCGTATTTCTGCCTACCCACGCTTCAGTAGGAGAGCCTCCTACAGCATTGCAAATCAGTCCGATAGGCATATCTAAATCTTTTTGTAGCCATTTGCCGAAATAATAGCCTACGGCTGAAAACTCGGCTGCGGTTTTTGGGGTACATTCTTGCCACTGTGTATCGCGATAGTACTGCAAGTGGTTGAGCGAATCGAGGACTGTGGCATTCCACTCTACCGCATCGGTACGCCAGCGGGCTTTCATATCGTAGAAACGTATATTAGGATTGGCAGCACGTGGTATATCAGTAGCTCCGGTAGTGGTTTGTTTGAGCATAAACTCCATATTTGATTGCCCTGAACAGAGCCATACCTCGCCAGCTACCACATTTTTGAGTATGCGTTTCTGCTTGCCAGCTACTATGCTAAGCGTATAGACTTCTTTGGCTTTCAGCGGGTCTAAAACTACTTGCCAATTGCCATTTTCGTCGGCTATAGTGCTGTATTTCTGTTTGCCTATACTCACCATTACCTTAGTGCCTGTATTGGCAGTACCTTTTATCGGTAATGGCTGTCCGTGCTGTAGCACCATATTATCGGTGTAAATAGCAGGCAATTGGAGTCCGCCGTAATCGCCAGTGATAGCGCTGTATACTACCTTAGCCAAGAGAGCAGCCCCTTCGGCATTAGGATGCAGTCCGTCGGGGAGCAACTGCGGATAAGGGTAAAGAGGTGCGTGGAAATCTATCAGTTGGGCTTGCGCCTCGCGGGCTACCATCGTAATAGCCTCTTGTATTTCGGCGTGCCAATCGCGGGTGCCTGACTCGAAGCGCGGGTGCCGATGTGAAATAGGACTCATCTGCGCCAAAAGGATACGCGCCTGAGGATTGACTTCCTTGAAAGAAGCGATAAGCTGTAGATAGTCGCTTACAAAATCATCGCGGTAGTTAGGCCAGTTGCGAGGGTCGGTATCGTTGATGCCTAAATGGATAACAACTATATCGGCAGCAAAAGCAAGTGCTTGTTTATATTCATCTTGCTGAGTGTAGGGGCGGTGACCTTTGTTGAGCAAGGTAGCCCCTGATTTGCCAAAATTGCCTACTAAATAAGCTTTGCCTAAAGCGCGCTGCAATACCGAAGGGTAGGCATCTTGGGTTCTGTTTTCAAGCAAATAACCATAGGTGATGCTATTGCCTACACAGGCCACTTTAATCAGTTTTTTTTGAGCTCCTGCCCCCAATGAAAGTAGCAGCAGCATTGTCAATAATATTTTTTTCATTCTGATATGGTTTTTCTGTTGTTATAGTCCACCGATGCGCACTAAACTACCCAATACAACCATTGTAACCCCTAAGAGTGTTACACAGATGATGTGCACTGCCATTTCAGGTAGTTTTTTGATATTTCCTTTGCGCAGCTGAGGTAGTACGCGTGTTTGTGCCGAGATGGCAAAACACACAGAAGTAAGCAAACAAAGGAGTTTTAGGGAAACTACTTTTTCTATTGAAAAATCGAAGTGCAGCCAAGTGCTGAAACTTACTCCGTAGTCGTATGCCATTAGTATACCCGTGATAACCAACACTAAGAGTGATGGCATTCCGATAGGCTCGTACGTTTTTTCGAAATTACCTATATAGCTAAAATCGTTGTGCTTAAGCGCTTTAGGGAGGTAGCCTATAGCCAACACTAAGTGTCCGCCCACCCATATAGTAGCAGCCACTAAATGCAAAATTAAAAGGATATGATGTGTGTACATTACTTATTATTAAATGTGTTCATTGTTATTGCAAGTCCCGCTAAGCCATACGATAGCACTGCCTCGGCACATTTAGCTATGCGCTCAGGGAGTAGTGCTTGTTCTTCAGGCGTCCACTCGCCTAATACGTAGTCTATCTGTTTACCAGACTCGAAATTACTACTGATACCGAAGCGCAAACGGGCGTACTCTTGGGTACCTAACTGATACTGAATATCTTTAAGTCCGTTATGACCGCCATCACTACCTTTCCCTTTGATGCGCAAGGTACCAAATTTTATATTGAGGTCATCGCAGACTACTAATAGATTTTCAGCTGTTAAACGTTCTTTTTCGAGCCAATAGCGTACTGCCTTGCCACTGAGGTTCATATAAGTAGAGGGTTTCAGCAGTATAAATGTACGCCCTTTCACTTTTATCTCGGCGAGGTCGCCCAGCTTTTGAGTGGTGAAAGAAACATTATGGTCTTTAGCCAACTTATCGGCTACTAAAAAGCCGATGTTGTGGCGCGTATTAGCATATTCAGCCCCTATATTGCCGAGGCAAGCAATTAGATATTTTTTCATAGCTGCAAAGGTAATAATAATTTGCTAATTAGCTAGTATGATTTTAGTATTAGTTTCACAATTTATGCCCAAAAAGGAATATATTTCATCGCTTTAGTGCCAGCTTCTTCATCGAATACCTTAATAAGTCTCCTTTCTTGAGCTTCTCTAATTATCTTACTAATCATTTGTCCACTAACACTATTTTCAAAACGTTGTCTTAACGATGTATTATTCATCTGTTCGTGGATTGTATATTTAAACACACAGTGCCAATAACAAGCACGCAAACGTTCTTCTTTACTCATAGAGGAAAACTCTTTATAGGAGAATAGGGTAACTCTGGTATAATCGCCTAAATCTTCAAATAACGGAGCTGGCATTTGGTTGTGTTCTATTAGCGAAATTACCTTGTCAATACCAGTGCCTCGCTCTTCACAAATATCCATTCTACGCATCAGTTTTGCTAAAATCTCATTCCTACTTCGGGGAGGTTTATCCATAAATCTATTTACTTCTACGAGCGGAGCTCCTGCATTAGTAATCTCTATTCTATGCGTAAATATCTCGACCATTGGCGAAGTACCAGAAATGTTAAAATCCTGATGTATCAGAGCATTTGCTACTAACTCTCGCAAAGCAATATCAGGGTACGTATTTACTTCCCTGCGAAAAGATAATCCTATCTCTTCATACGAGGGTAAAAGTGCCTTGATACTGCTCATTATAAAGCTAAAATCTACAGCATACCCTGCCTGACTTTCTATTTCTTTTATGGCAGTAAATTTAGTATTCCCCTCATAGCGAATAATTCTTAAACCTTTTCTACCTAAAAAATCGAAATTAGCCAATTTTTTAGCTAATAGAATAGCCCCCAGATTAGTAATATGCCACTTATTATCATCTTTTGCTATCAGTTGTTCATCAGCTAATTTTTCTAAAATTCCTTGTTGAGTTTGCGGTAGAGGTTGGTGAGTCATATCAAAATATTTGCTAAAATCTAATAACTGCAACACCTTTTCTCCTTCTATCCCTTTCATTGCTATTTGTCTCTCAAAAGGAATTCTCTCTAAACTTCTCCAAAGTTCACGTTCTTTCTCAGGGAACATTTGTAATTTTTTAGTATATGAGCCTATTCTTACATATTCTACACCATCAAACCTTACAGGTTTAAATCTTGTAGGTTTGATTTCTAAAATTACTATATCAACTCCTTGATAGTTGAATTCATAGAAGCTAAAATCTATTTTAGGTTCAAGTTTTTGTAGCAACCAGCTCTCTAACTCTTGATTATTATGTTTGGTACAAGAAGGCTTAAACGTTGTTCCTATAATATTATGTGTAGTGTCTTCTATACCCCAAACCATATAGGCATTTAGTCTGCTGGCTATAGTTGCGCTATTAGCCATTGCCGATATATTTTCACCTATTACTTTAGGGTCTTTATTATTGTTTTTAAATTCAACCCATTCACTTTCCTGTGGCAAATGAATTAATTCATTCAACAAATTATGGAATTGTTTTATATCTTTTACACTCATAGGTATTTGTTTTGGTTACGCAACGGTTACGCAAATTAAAACAATGCTATCAACTCATTTACAATAGATTACAATTTTAAGCGCTTGTTTTAATATATAAAAATAAGCCTTTGGTTACGCAACGGTTACCCAATGGGTTCGCCGTAGAGGTCGTAATCGGTGGCATCGATGATTTTTACTTCTACAAAATCGCCTGTTTTTACGTAGTGTTTTTTGGCATCAATAAGTACCTCATTATCGACATCGGGAGAGTCGTACTCGGTACGCCCTACAAAGTAATTGCCCTCTTTGCGGTCAATCAGACAACGGAAG
>ERZ773072.423-NODE-423-length-24061-cov-6.637257_pt1 | contig 24061 bp, 17 predicted proteins | sample MGYA00580617_ERZ773072 | MGnify/ENA primary metagenome ERZ773072 (study PRJEB29015, sample SAMEA2737970) | human oral metagenome | biome: human oral; feature: human-associated habitat; material: dental | place: China | collected 2122 ...
CCCGGAAGAATGACCTTCCGGGGCACCGCCCTTTAACTCATAAGCCCTATTACATGCATTCTTATAGGTGCTATACGTCATAAATATATGTTGTGTATCTGTTGTACGGGGGGGGTAGCACTCTATCATGTTAGTAATCGGCTCACTACGCTTCTACTCCACAAAACGCAGGTTCACACCATATAGCAGGTCTGTAGGTAGCATCCACGATACGCCCGTATCACTGCCGATTCTCGCCCATCAATGATGCTTGAGAAAGGTGAAGTCCATGGCAAAGAAGCCCTTCGCACCCCTTGCCCTTATCGGTATTGCCTGCTGTCTGGGTGTATCGAGTTGCTCCACCACCGTTGAAGTTAAGCAAGACATTCGTAATGTCCTGGCAAGCTACGAGAATCCCTCCCCGGACATTAACGTGGCCCTCGTTAACGAAGTCAAAAAGTGCATGAGTGAGAAGTCCTTCACCTACTCCGGTAGCCAGAACATTATTGACGGCAGCTCCGTTCATGAACTTGCGATGAGTGGTGCCCACTTCGCCAACGAAGAAGCGGCCACCCAGGGATACTCGTCCACCCGGCAGGGCAACGCTAGCTCCAGCAACGCACCCGCGATGGAAAACCCGGCATATCAGAAGGCGTTCCAAGGCGACCCCCAAGCCGCAGACAACAAAACTGTCACCATCACGATGAGTAACGGTGCCCAGACCGGCATGGCAACAGATTCATGCCTGGGACGTGCGGCAGAGGCTGTCTTTGGCTCAGCAGAAAACTACCTCAAATACATCAACTTCATTAACGAGCTCATCGTGGGTGGATCCAAAAATAACGCGGTAGAAGAAATGGGGAAATACTACCGTAATGACACCACCTACGGTGCATGCATGAAAGAAAGCGGATACGCCGACATCCAGCACTTCGGAGATGCTCCCAGCTACGCAGAGAAAACCTGGGGTAAGTACAAGGCAACCAATGTAGCTGTCAAAGCGGAAGAGCAATCCCTAGCTCACGCCGACTACAACTGCCAAAAGTCCACTGGAATCCTGACTAAAGCCCAGAATATCTACTACGAAAAGGCTGCGACCTGGCTCAATGAGCATGAGCCGCTCATCCTTGAAGTACGCGATATTGAACGTCAGGCACAGGAGCGTGCCGCAGCTCTACTCAACGGCAACTAGCCAACGGCAAATAGTAAACGCTGATTCCTCGTTGGACATTTTCTAGCGAGATTTTTCTACCGGTCCTCTGCTCTCAACCGCGTTCACCCGCGGATGAGAGCAGAGGATACACCCCTTTATTCAGCCCCCGCCACGTTGTTACCCTCAGCAATTACCACTAGTCCCGCCCCATATTTCACCGCAGAAAGGTGAACCCATGAACACGCAGCAGAGTTCAGAAAACCCCCGCCGCACCGCCATGACGGCAACCGTACGCGCCTACCTGCTTCCGGTGCTCGTCATTCTGCTCGTCATCACCGGCGGGTTCTCCATCTATGCGCTTAATACGGGGCTACGCACCAATGTTGAGTCCAATGCGCAGCCATCCCGCGCTGCGCAACTAACAACCCGAATCAGCACGCAGACTGTTACCCGCACATACTCGGGAGAAGTCAGCGTGTCACCCGCCCGAAGCTACACCGTGGGAACCCCTCAAGGAGTGGTGACCAGGGACGGCGCCAAAGCGGGTACCCAGCTGGGTAATGGATCAATTATCACCACTATCAACGAGCGTCCCATCATTGCGTTCAAAGGTAGCATCCCCGCCTACCGCGACCTTGCCGTAGGCGCACGCGGCGATGACGTTAAACAGCTCCAAGAAGCTCTAGAATCGCTCGGTTACAGCATCTGGGATGAGGAAGGAAACTACGGCGAAGCAACCGCCAACGCTGTCTACCGTTTCTACCTCGACCGAGGCTACTACCCTCCTGGGGATACTGACCGAACCGAAGAAGGACGCTACAACACCGCCCTGCCGCTTTCTGAATACCTCTTCGCTGAAGGTAACGAATACACCGTAGACAACAGCTGCGGCACCAAAGGCCAAACCTCAACTCCGGCACTGTGCACCCTATCCGCGGGTGGGTACCGTCTGATACTCTCTGCGGACGGTAGCGCTCTCAGCAATGAACTCGCTGAGGGCCAGAAGGTCCAGATTCTTAGCGATAACGGAAGTCCGCTCGAAGGCACTCTGGGCGCGGCCCTCACACCCGAAGGCTCAACTAACGCTGACGGCGGCGCTAACGCAGGTGCCTCCAACGGTGCGCAGAACAGCGCGCGATCTAACAGCGATACCTCCGCACCGGGAGCTACCGCACGGAAACGCTACCCCATCACAATCGACGTGCCGGAAAACACGACGGCATCAACACGTTTTCAAGCAACCATCACTCTCAACCGAGGCGCTGAAAACGCCCTCGCGGTGCTCGAAGCAGCCGTCAAAACCGAAGAAAACGGAACGCACTCCATCACCCTGGATAACGGTCAGAGCGTTCCCGTCACCCTCGGTGTATGCTCCGCCGGAATCTGCGAGCTCGTCAACCCCGTTGCAGAACTCAAGGCAGGTACCGTTGTGAAGCTGAAAGAGCGCTAAAATGCCTCATCACGAGACAGAACGTGCCCTCCCCGCAAGCGCTACCGCCTCAAAACCTAATATCGAGTGCCACAATATTGCGCGTTTCTTCCCGCCCGCCACCTGGGCGCTAAAAAACGCGACCCTCAGCATTCATGAAGGCGAATCGGTGGCCATTACCGGCGCCTCCGGAAGCGGAAAATCTACGCTCCTCTCTATCATCGGGCTACTCGATCAGCCCTCTGAGGGTGAGCTGAAAATATTGGGCCAAAACATGGGTACCGCCAGTGACGCCGAACGAACTGTGGCGCGCCGTGAGCATATTGCCTTCGTCTTCCAGGCGTACCACCTCATTGCTCATCTGAACGCCACCGAGAACATTACCCACACCCTCCGGATGCGCGGCGTACCGGGCCGTCAGGCGCATCAGCGTGCGTTGCAGGCACTCGAACAGGTGGGTTTGGGGCACCGTTTGGAGGTTCTTCCACGCAATATGTCCGGTGGTGAACAGCAAAGAGTCGCGGTTGCGCGTGCGTTAGCCTGCGCCCCGCGTATCCTGCTGTGCGATGAGCCTACAGGAAACCTCGACACTGAGAACTCTCACAAGGTGTTGGATTTGCTTCTCGCAGGCCGTGCGGAGAAGCAAAGCCTGGTCATCATCACCCATGAACCCGATATTGCGGCTCGCTGCGACCGGCAGCTACACATGGTCGATGGGCTGCTCGTTAGTCCCGAACTCACTAGTCCCGAAGAGCCTGCCCACCAAACGCTCAAAGAACCCGTTATCAGGGGAGGATAGATGCTAAGGAACAACCTTCACTACGCTCTCCTTGCAGTTGTCCGCCGTTGGCGCCGCAACCTGCTCACAGTATTGGCGATGCTCGCGGGAACAACCACCATCATCATGCTGGTGGGTGTCAGTGAGTCGTCAGCGCTCAATACGAGCTCTCAGCTGGCCAGTTACGATTCCACCCGGCTCGGTGTGCGCCTCCAGCCGCAGACCTGGGATATACCGGAGGAAGAACTACTCTGGCGCGTTAACCAAATTCCAGAGGTTAAAGCTGCCGGTACAGTCACCGTAGATACGCAGACGACGCGTCCACAAGTGAACAGGCCGGGGTATGAGGGCCAGCAAACGCCCCTCGCAGTCGTTTCAGAGGCAGGTTTGAAAGCACGAGGTGCGCACATTGTCGAAGGGCACTTTTCGGAGCCTGCCCGAGAGCGCCCCGGGGAGCCTACCGTCTATCTGGGCGTTGCCCTCGCGAAGGAGCTGGGGGTCAGTACGGAGCCCGGGCGGAACATAATTGAGGTCAACGGAATGCGAGCCTATGTGCTCGGTATTATCCGTGACGGTGGCAAAAACGCTGCTCTCAGTAGCGCTCTTATTCTGCCGACCACCTCCACTTTCTTGCCGCAAGCCCACACCCTGCAACGCGGTATGGACGTCATCGTGAATCCAGGAAGCGCAGATACGGTCGCGGAACAGCTCAAGCAGGTGCTCGATCCGCAACGCACCCCCGTTGATACAAACATTGAGATTCCACCTTCACCGGTGACTCTTCGTGCTTCCTTGACGAAGGACAGTCGAGCTCTTACGACCATCATCCTGGTGGTTCTTATCGTCTCGACAAGCTTCGGCATTGTGATGACCATGCAGATTTCGGTCTGGGAACGCCGCCGGGAAATCGGCATCAACCGTGCGTTAGGGCTGGGACGGCGAGATGTGGCGGTGAGCTTCCTGGCGGAGGCGGCCCTCCTCGGGGCTCTAGGCGCTCTTGGAGGCTTCATCCTCGGTGTCCTCGGTTCCTGGGTTGTGTGCCTTCTCAACGGATGGGCGCTATCTCTGCCACCCCTTATCCTAGGGATTCCTTTCCTCGGCTTGGCTGTGGGTATCGTGGCGGGCGCATTGCCCGCCTACGCGGCAACGAAGGTTCAGCCGCTTGAGCTCCTGCAATAAGTGCCCAGCGCTAAAGGGCGGTGCCCCGGAAGAATGACCTTCCGGGGGCATCGCCCTTTAGCTATCTCAAAGACTTATTCAGCCCGAAATATTGAGTTTAGAACTTCGTGCCGGTCAGACGCTCATACGCCTCAACGTAACGGGCACGAGTCTTCTCCACAACCTCCTCAGGCAGGTGCGGCACGTTATCCGAACCGTCCCAACCCGCCTCCGGGGAACGCAGCCAGTCACGCACATACTGCTTATCAAAGCTCGGCTGCGCACGACCCGGCTCGTACTGGGTCGCATCCCAGAAACGCGAAGAGTCCGGGGTCAGCACCTCATCGCCCAGGGTGATCTCACCGCGGTACGAATCGGTACCGAACTCCATCTTGGTATCCGCTAGAATAATGCCCTGCTCGCGAGCAATCTTCTCCGCAGTGGTGTACAGGCTCAGGCTCAGCTCCTCCAGGCGCTCACCCACCGGCTGACCCACCTCAGCGTACAGCTCCTCACGGGTCACCAGCTCATCATGCTCACCCACCTCGGCCTTACCGGTCGGAGTGAAAATCGGGGTGTCCAGGCGGGAACCATCCACCAGACCCGCAGGCAGCTTCACACCAGCAATCTCACCGGTCTCGTTATACGCCGCCAAGCCCGAACCGGTCAGGTAACCGCGCACAATGCACTCCACCGGGAACATGTTCAGCGAACGGCAAATCATTGCGCGACCAGCCACAACATCCGGAACGTCGGTGGACAGCACGTGGTTCGGAACCTGCTTAAGCTGCTCAAACCACCACAGGGACATCTGAGTCAGAATCTTGCCCTTATCCGGGATTTCGGTGGGCAGAATACGGTCAAAAGCGCTAATACGGTCCGAGGCAACAACCATGACCGAACCGGCACGCAACTCAGCGTCATCATTGACGGTCAAGCCGGTAGCGTCAAAACGTTCCTCATTCGGAACGTACAGGTCGCGGACCTTACCGGAATAAATGTGAGTCCAGCCCGGGATTTCCAGGGGGTTAGAACGAGAAGTCATGAGAATTTCTCCTGATGAGGTGGTGTGATGTGGATGCAAAAAGTCTGTGTAATTACAATACCGCGACAAGCACGGCTCCCGATAGTGCCAAGCAGTCATCAATACGGCACAATCTTGAGGCAAAGAAGCGACCGGCTCCCCCACCCTCAAGCGGGGAAGCCGGTCACACTAAGGTTTTAGCCGCGCGGGGCGGGAATCTGGATGCGGTTCTCCACAGCCTTCAGCGCAATGTCGGTACGGTACTGCGCGCCAGCCCAAGAGATAGCGCGAACACCCTCGTAGGCGGCGTTGCGGGCGGCAGCCAGGTCGTCACCGAGAGCAACAACAGCCAGCACACGACCGCCAGCAGTCAGCACGCCCTCCTCGGATGCGACAGTGCCCGCGTGAATCACGTGCACGCCCTCCAGCGCGTTCGCCTCGTCCAGACCGGAGATGACGTCACCCTTGCGGGGAGTGTCCGGGTAGTTCTCGGCGGCCATGACCACGTCCACTGCGGTGCGGGGATCCCAATCCAGCTCGGCGCCCTCAGAAATTTCACCGCGAGCAGCCGCACGCAGCAGCTGACCCAGCGGGGTGCGCAGACGCGCCAGAACCGCCTGGGTTTCCGGGTCGCCAAAGCGGGCGTTGAACTCGATAACGCGCACGCCGCGGCTGGTCACCGCCAGGCCGCAGAAGAGTACGCCCACGAACGGGGTGCCGCGCTCAGCCATACGAGCCACGGTCGGGCGTGCCACCTTCTCCACGACCTCCTGCACGAAGCCCTCGGGTAGCCAGGGAAGCGGGGTGTAGGCGCCCATACCGCCGGTGTTCGGGCCCTCATCGTTGTCGAAAATGCGCTTGAAGTCCTGTGCCGGGGACAGCGGCAGAACGTTCTTACCGTCAGAGATGACGAAGAGGGACACCTCGGGGCCGTCCAGGAACTCTTCGATAACCACGGTGCCGCCAGCGTTGAAGCAAGCCTGAGCGTGCTCCAGTGCCGCGGTGCGGTCCTCGGTCACCACAACGCCCTTACCTGCCGCCAGGCCGTCGTCCTTCACCACGTAGGGTGCACCGAACTCATCCAGTGCCGCCTGCGCCTCAGCGGCGTTCGTTGCCATGTAGGCGCGAGCGGTCGGCACGGAAGCCTCTTCCATGACCTGCTTAGCGAAAGCCTTGGAACCTTCCAGCTGTGCGGCAGCTGCGGAGGGGCCGAAAACGTCAAAGCCCGCCTCCCGCAACGCATCGGAGACACCTGCGACGAGGGGCGCCTCCGGGCCAATAACGACCAGGTCGGCGTTCAGTTCGCGTGCCAGGGCGGTTGCCTGGGCGGGATCATTCGCATCAATTGCGTGGACGGGAACATCCTGGGCAATACCGGCGTTGCCGGGGGCGCTGTGCACCTCGGTTACCTCAGGGTCGCGCAGAAGCGCTCGAATAATTGCGTGTTCGCGGCCGCCGGGGCCCAGTACCAAAACCTTCATGCTATTCAGAGTACCCGCTATCACACTAAAAATGTGAGCTGAGCGCACTAAAAATGCGGCTCTTCTCATGTAGCGGCACATTCGCAAGAATGCACGCTAGAGAAGAGCCGCACAGCTTACGTAACCGAAGCTACCGAACCAAGCTAAACCTTAGATGAGGGCGGTAATAGCAGCCAGGCCACCGAAGACAATACCGGGAGCGTTCGCAATGATAATCGGGACGTCCTTCTTGGGGCGCCACAGACCGTACAGAACCCACAGGGTGCAGTTCACGGCAGCAACCAGAGGCTGAATCCAGTCACCCTTATGACCGTTCAGGTTACCGATAATCTGCGGGAAGTAGAACACATACATGAGCACTGCGGTCACAGAAGCAACGCGAGCCAGGATGGGGAAGAACTTTGCGTGGAATTCAGATTCTGCACCCACACCGCCCTTGGGGGAGGTGTTCTGTGCGGAGGGGGTTGCGGAGGTGTTGTTCTGCTCTGCCATGGATGTACTCCTTTACGTGGTTTGCCGCTCACCGATCAAGAGTGAGTTGAGGGGTAAGGGGCGTTAAGGATGCATACTCGTACCGGGTCGCGTCTAACTAGTTTCGCATAGATATAGGGGTCCCTGAGCTGCAGCAATTTCCTACCGGATGCATTACGCCCGTTCTCAGACTGCATATCGGGGGCATGCCAGAGATGATGAACCGTGGATACACTCATAGCTCATCGACTGACGGGGTGGGGGTTGCTCATCTGCCGCTGCCTTGGTCATCGCCGTATTCATGAGGCGGTACGTCGAGGCGCCGGAATGGTTCGTCGGGCGTCGATCGTGGTCGGTCCTATGCGGTGCTGGGTTTTCGGTTCGTGCGGGCTGTGCCTCGCTCACGTACCTCGGGTTTACCCGTTGCGTTTGAGCACACTTCAATTATAAAAATGAATTACTCATAATTTCAATCCGCTGTGAATATGAGTCTATTCACACACCCCTCCCCCAACGATGCCAACCCCGCTCCCACTTGCACGCCCGTTCTCACCTGCGCGCATCTCCGCACCACCCAACCACGAATAGGGTCAAGCCGCACGCCCCGTTTAAACTAGAAGAATGACCAACAGCACCACCCCACAGGCAACCACTCACACCACCGACCACAGTAGCGCCTTCGACGTAGAACTCGCGCAGCTCACCCGCAACAACTTCATTGAGGCACGCCACCGCGGCCGCCTCGTCCTGCTCAATCCCGACGGCGAGGTACAGCTTGCCATCGGTGATATTCACGAGCCCTTCTACCTGCGCTCCGCCGCCAAACCCCTGCAGGCCATCGGATCCATGAAGGCGGGCGCACCCCTGCGCGGCTCCCAGGTCGCCATCGCCTGCGGTTCGCACCGCGGCACCTTCGAGCAGATGCGCGCCGTGCAGGACGTACTCACCCAGGGCAGCACCGAAACCAACCCGCTCACCCCGGCACACCTGGCGCTCAAGCCCACGCTCCCCTCCGATCAGCAGGCACGCCAGGCCATGACTCAGGCAAACCTCGCCGCTACCGCCCTGGCGCACCCCTGCTCCGGCAAGCACGCCGCATTCCTGTGGGCGTGCACCGCCAAGCTTGAGCGCGGCGACCTCGAAGAGGGCTCACAGAACTGGACCCTGCACAACTACCTCGACCCCGCACACCCGCTGCAGCAGGTCATTACCGAAGAAATTGAGGCGTTCACCGGCGAGCCGGTAGCCGCCATCGGCGTTGACGGCTGCGGCGCCCCCGTGCACGCCGTCTCCCTGCTGGGTGCCGCACGCGCCTACTCGACCCTCGGCTCGGCAATCCGCAACCTCGGGGCGGATGCGCGCGCCTCCACGGTCGCGACCGCCATGGTGGATTACCCCGAGCTGATTCAGGCGCCCGGCTCCCCCGACACCGTGCTCAGCGAAGAACTGGATGCAATCGTCAAGGGCGGCGCGGAGGGCGTGCTCTGCATTGGTCTGCGTTCGGGCGCGTCCGTGGTGGTGAAGATGAGCGACGGTTCGCACCGCGCCATGTACGCCGTGGCTCTGCACGCTCTCGCTGTCGGTGGCTACCTGAGCGCAGAGGAATGCGAGCGCCTACTCGCTCTGGTGGTTCGCCCGGTGACCGGCGGCTACGTGGACGGTGAGCCGGTTGTGGTGGGTGAGCTGCGCGTACATGCGGAGCTTTTACATGCGGAGCTTTTCACCCGCGAGGATTCGGCTCCCGGCGACCCCGAAGAGAACGCCCAGGAAGAGGACTAGTCGTGGCGATTCGACGTAAGACCAGCGAGGAAGCGGGCATGGCGGCGGTCCGCGAAGTACGTGCCTTCTTTGAGGCGCAGCGAGCGGCAACCGGCGAGCCCGCAGATGTGCATACCCGAGGCGAGTACCTGCTGAACAGCTACCTGCTGAACAGTGCCGAGGTGGAGCAGGCGTTTGCCGCGCTCCCCCGCTCGGTGCGCGCTACCTTTGTGCGCTTCACCCTTGAAGAGCTGGCGACCCTCGCCCCTGGCAATAGCGTGGAGGTGCGTGTACCCCCGCTGGGCGTGACCCAGTGCGTGGCGGGTCCTCGCCATACACGCGGTACCCCGCCGTCCGTGGTGGAGGCGCGCCCGCTCGTGTGGGCGGCGCTGGTGCTGGGTGCGTGTTCGTGGGAGCAGGCGGTGGCTGCCGGTGCGCTCGATGCTTCGGGTGAGCGCAGTGACCTTTCGGGTTTGTTGCCGCTCTTCTAGAATTTGCTACAAGCCCGCAGGCTACGATCCCGCAGACTACGAGTCTGCAAGCTACGAGACCGCAAGCCCAGGCAGTTTTCGTGATTTGGCGTGTTTGTTGCCCGTTCTAGCGGTCCATCCTGAGGTATTTAGCGTATCCTTCACCACGTCGTCCCTGAAACCCGGTACACTTTTAAAGGTCTGGTGTATGCTACGGCACACGCAGGCAGGTGTGAGTGCGGCAACACGCCCCAATCTTGCGCCTGCGCAGACACATCCGCAGTCCCAACGTCGAAAAGAAGTGAATTGATTCGCCCCGACGGAAAACTCACTCACGACCTCGATCCGATTGACCACGGCCCCAAGGACGCCTGCGGCGTCTTCGGCGTCTGGGCACCCGGCGAGGACGTGGCAAAGCTAACCTACTACGGCCTGTACGCACTCCAGCACCGCGGCCAGGAATCAGCAGGTATCGCAACCAGTAACGGCAAACGTATCCACGTGTACAAAGATATGGGACTCGTCTCCCAGGTCTTTGACGAAGCCACCCTCAGCTCCATGCCCGGCGACCATGCTATCGGCCATGCCCGATACTCCACCACCGGCGCATCCCACTGGGCTAACGCACAGCCCACCCTCGGTACCACCCCGCACGGCACGCTCTGCCTGGCGCACAACGGTAACCTCACCAACTCGGCTGATCTCTACGACCGTGTGCTCGAAAAGAACGGCGGTAAGCCGCCCAAGCACGGCGAACTCGCCCAGGGCAACACCACCGACACCGCACTCGTGACCGCCCTGCTGGCGGAGCACGATTTCGATTCCCTCGAAGAAGCAGCACTCGACCTGCTGCCGACCCTGCGCGGTGCTTTCTGCCTCACCTTCATGGATGAGAACACCCTCTACGCTGCACGCGACCCGCAGGGCGTTCGCCCCCTCGTACTCGGTCGCCTGGAGCGCGGCTGGGTTGTCGCATCCGAAACCGCGGCACTTGATATTGTCGGCGCGTCCTTCGTGCGTGAAGTTGAGCCCGGCGAATTCCTCACCATTGACGAGAACGGTCTGCGTTCCCAGCGCTTCGCTGAGGCTAAGCCCGCAGGTTGCGTCTTCGAGTACGTTTACCTCGCTCGCCCGGACACCACCATCTCCGGCCGTAGCGTCTACGAATCCCGCGTAGAAATGGGCCGTCAGCTCGCTCGTGAGCACGCTGTTGAAGCTGACCTGGTCATGCCCACCCCCGAATCCGGTGTTCCTGCCGCTATTGGTTACGCCGAAGAGTCCGGTATTCCTTACGGTAACGGCCTGGTCAAGAACGCTTACGTGGGTCGAACCTTCATCCAGCCTTCGCAGACGATTCGCCAGCTCGGTATCCGTCTGAAGCTGAACCCGCTCAAGTCCGTGGTTGCTGGCAAGCGCCTCGTCGTCATTGACGACTCCATCGTTCGCGGTAACACCCAGCGCGCCCTCGTGCGCATGCTCCGCGAAGCAGGGGCGAAGGAAGTGCACGTGCGCATCTCCTCCCCGCCCGTGAAGTGGCCCTGCTTCTACGGTATTGACTTCGCCTCCCGCGCGGAACTGATCGCTAACGGCCTGTCCGTGGACGAAATCGCCTCCTCCCTGGGCGCCGACTCGCTCGGCTTCATCTCCCAGGACGGCATGATGGCAGCCACCGAGCAGCCCGCTGAAAACATGTGTACCGCATGCTTCACCGGTGAATACCCGATTGAGCTACCCAGCGAGGAACGACGCGGCAAGTCCCTCTTCGACTCCGAGGAGAAGGGCAAGGGCGGCCCCCTCGCCGGTAAGGCGGCTGAGGTGACCGTGGAACGTCCCGTTCCCTCCAAGCCCGAGCACGCCGAGGCTGTCTCCATTGAAACCCGCGAAGGCACCGAAACTCTCGAAACGAAGTTCGACCCCTCCGCAGTACAGATTGCCGAAGACGATGCCGGTATGGGCATGTGCAACCCCGGCCCCGACGCCGACCTCGAGGCACTGCTCACCGAGCAGGACCGCACCCCCGCAAACTCCTCCGCTACCACTACCCCGAAGGAATCCTAATGAGCGAGAACACCACCACCGTAACCTACGCAAGCGCAGGTGTTGACGTAGAGGCTGGCGATCGCGCCGTTGAGCTGATGAAGGGCGCTATCAAGGCGACCCACAACTCCTCCGTCGTTGGTGGCGTGGGCGGCTTCGCGGGCCTGTACGACGTCTCCGAGCTCGTCAAGTACCGCAAGCCCTACCTGGCTACCTCCACCGACGGTGTGGGCACCAAGGTCGCTATTGCGCAGGCACTGGATATTCACGACACCATCGGTTACGACCTGGTCGGCATGGTCGTGGACGACATTGTCGTGTGCGGTGCGAAGCCGCTGTTCATGACCGACTACATTGCCACCGGCAAGGTCGTTCCCGAACGTATCGCTGACATTGTGCGCGGTATCGCTGGCGCATGTGCACAGGCTGGTACCGCACTGGTCGGCGGCGAAACCGCTGAGCACCCCGGCCTGCTCGCAGAGGACGAGTACGACGTTGCGGGCGCAGCAACCGGTCTGGTTGAGGCAGACGAGCTGCTCGGCCCCGAGCGCGTGCGTGAGGGCGACGTGCTGATCGCTATGGCGTCCTCCGGTATTCACTCCAACGGCTACTCCCTGGTCCGCAAGGTCCTGAACGTTGCCGGCTGGGGCCTGGAGCGCCAGGTGGACGAGCTGGGCCGCACCATCGGTGAAGAACTGCTCGAACCCACCCGCGTGTACGCGGCAGACTGCCTGGATTTGGCGGCAGCATTCCCCGTCAACGGCGAAGACGGCACCACCGGCAGCGGTGTGCGCGGCTTCTCCCACGTGACCGGTGGCGGCCTGGCTGCTAACCTGGCTCGCGTTCTGCCCCAGGGCCTGGAGGGCCGCGTGGACCGCTCCACCTGGCAGATTCCCGCAATCTTCTCCCTAATCGGTTCGCTGGGCAACGTGCCCCTTGCCGACCTGGAGCGCACCCTGAACCTGGGCGTGGGCATGATTGCTATCGTTGACCCCTCCGTGGCTGAGGCTGCTACCAAGCGCCTGAACGACCGCGGCATCCCCTCCTGGATTATGGGTGACGTTGTTGCCGCCGGCGAGCCCGAGGCTAACAACCCCGATTACGTTCAGGGCGCTAAGGGCGTGGACGGCGGCGCGGTTCGCCTGCTGGGCTCCTACGCTTCCTAAGGAGGCTTTCTCCAGTAGACAGCGAGCGCTAGTTTGCTGGTGCTGATGATTCGATGGGCCGGGGCGGTCACCATGCGGTGGCCGCCCCGGTCTTTTGTGTGCCTACCGGCAGGGTGTGCTGTCAGCACTGCCAGCTATGAGTGCCACCAGGTTTTTATTTATTTTCACGCACATTTCGGTTGGTTTTTATCTTTTAATATCAACCACATTTTTAATGCATTTCAGTGCTTACACCACAGTGTTAAAACATCTACTTATCACCCCACTTTCCAAGGGCACCACGTAGCTCACCTCGCATACCTAAACATTCAAGTTTCACTTACATAAACCCTTAATGATTAGGCACTATTCAGCCTGTATGGGTTGATTTTATGCACATTAACCCAAGAAAACTGCCTTAAAAATCCCTAAAGCTCACCCTGAAGTGATACCTTAGAAATGTACGTTGCACACCGTCCAAAAAGAGTTCTTCCGGGACGAAAAAGGGTCAAATAAACGCTATTCCCTCACCCCATTCATTACTTCAGCACGCCCAAAAACAGGCCCCTTTTGCCGCCCAGTAAAAACTCCATACGCACCTTGTGCACCTACAGACGGAGACAGCAGTACACATCACGCAGTCCGTATACCACCTACATCAGGAGAACCAGATGGGGCTTCCATACATCGGCGCATGCCGCGCTGAAACACCTCCTCGCCACTACCCCGATAACCGTCGCCGCACGCGCCCCGCACACGCAGCCATGAGCCTGCTCACCGCCGGCGCACTCCTCTTCGGAGGCGACCTGCCCGCCGTCCTCGCGCAGGCACCCAGCGACGAAGCCATCCTGGCAGCAGCCCAGGCGGCACCCCAAATCGAAGGGCCCGTCAGCCCCCTCAATCTGATGCGCAATGGCGCAGCACGCCCTAACACCCCCACCGCGCCTGCTCCAGGTACGCTCCCCCAGCAGAAGTTCGACCGCTTCATCGTCACCTACACCGACGAAGCCAAGCAGCGTAAGCAGCAGAACGAAGGCAATCGGGATGCAATCCAAGACATTGCTAATGACGTTAAAGACACCGTTGATATTGCCAGTGAATCTCTGAACATCGACACCCAAACCCTGCGCAGTACCTCCACCAATGACGCCGTCATCCAAACCTCCAAAACCCTCAACAAAAATGAGGCGAAGGAGTTCATGGCGAAGGTCGCCTCCGACCCGGACGTAGCTTCCGTCGAACCCGACTACATCAACTACCCCGCCGCAGAAGGCGACATCACCTTCCAGTACAACGACCCGCAGTACAGCAAGCAGTGGAACCTCACCAACCCCACCACCGGCGTTCAGAACACCGGTAACGCACGCCTGCGCCGCGGCGCATACGTGAAGGTCGCCGTACTCGACACCGGCTACGTACCGCACCCCGACCTGGTCACCGGCATGGCGAACGGCTACGACTTCGTCAGCGACCCGCTCAGTGCCCGCGACGGCGACGGCCGCGACCCCAATCCCAGGGATGAAGGCGACTACGCGCCCTACAACCTCTGTAAGGATCAGGCGAACGCCCACATCTCCACCTGGCACGGCACCAGCGTTGCCGGCATTATCGGCGCCCGCGGCAACAACGGCATGGGCATGGTTGGTACCGCCGACCTCGCCCGCGTGCAGCCCGTGCGCGTGCTGGGCCGATGTGGTGGCCGCACCTCCGACATTGCCGACGCCATCATCTGGGCAGCCGGCGGACACGTTGACGGCGTACCGGATAACACCTACCCCGCCAAGATCATCAACATGTCTATCGGCACTGTGACCCGCTGCCCCGCCGCTTACCAGCGCGCGATCAACATTGCCCGCTCCAAGGGCGCACTCGTGGTCGCCGCGGCAGGTAACGGCAACACGGAGGCCTCCAAGTACGCGCCCGCCAACTGCATGGGCGTTATCACGGTTGGCGCAACCACCAAGGCTGGCACGCGAGCGTCATTCTCAAACTACGGCACGAGGGTTAACATCTCGGCGCCGGGTGAGGACATTCTCACCCTGTCCATGAAGAGCCTCAACCGCCCGGATTACACTAAGTTCAGCTACGACTACGAGAGCGGCACTTCCATGTCGGCACCGCACGTCTCCGCTCTGCTGGCGCAGCAGCTGGTCAACGGCACTTCCATAACCACCAAGCAGGTTGAGGAGGCGTTCACCCTCGCAGGGGGAAACCGCATCAAGTGCGATAAGTATTTCTGTAGCCGAGGCATTATCAACAGCTTCAAACTGGCTAAACAAGCTGGAAACCTGGACGCGAATGGTAAGGTGACCTTCCTGCGGCCGCGCAAGGTCATTTCTAAGGGTCTGAGCGCCGGAGCGTCTAACACCAAGATTGCGGACGACACCGGGGCCGTAGCCACCACCGAGGAAAACCGCACCGATGCCCACAGCCAGATTCCTGACGACCGGATTCCCGGCGCCCCCGCCACGGAAATCCCCGAAGATGCCCAGGTCTATGACCTGAACGGTGACGCCGAACCCATCACCCAGGACGAACCGCTGGTCACCAACCCCGCGCAGAAGCCCCGCGAGGTCAATGAACAATAAGCTATCCGCTACGGACGCCACACCGGGCCCAGCCGACAGCGCATAGCGAAGCCCCCGATGAAAGAAATCATCGGGGGCTTTTCACGTCTACAACGAGGTTCAGCTAGTGGAGATGATTAGCGGTGGTTACCGCTCGCGAAACCCAGGTATCCGGTGTTCGGGTAGGTGTTCGCAGAAGCACCGTACCAGGAGCGGTAACGCGGAGTGTGGCCGTAACGCGGACGCGACGGGTACGAGGGGCGGGTCACCGGGCGGGACGGGCGAGTGACCGGGCGGCTAGCCTTAGGTGCCGGAGTTACCTTAGGCGCGGGGGCCTGCTGACGCTTGGCGTCCTCTTCAGCCTTCTTGCGGGCTGCCTCTTCAGCTGCCTTCTTACGTGCGGCCTCCTCCTCAGCCTTCTTGCGTGCCGCCTCAGCCGCAGCAGCATCGGCAACCTCGCGGTCGGAGCGGACCTGCTGAACCGCACGCGCCGCATTCACAATGCCGGAACCGCACGCGGACTGGTCGCACTCAATACCCTGAGAGGTGGACTGCAGAACCTTCTTCGCCTGAGCGTAGGTCAGCTTCGGGTCGACCGCCTTCATGAGCGCCACAATACCGGCAACATGCGGTGCCGCCATGGAAGTGCCCTGGTACTCGGCGTAGTCAGCCTTACCGGGAGCGGTCTTACCGGCGTTCAGGGTGGAGAGAATACCGCCACCCCAGTAGCGGCGGTCGCCACCGGGTGCGCTCACGTCCACGCGGGAGCCGTAGTTGGAGAAGTAGGAGCGCTTGCCGTTCTTATCGGTCGCACCAACGTTGATGACGTCCTCACAGTTGCCGGGGCTAGACTTCGAGGCATCAAAGTTGTTGTTACCCGCTGCGACAACCACGATGGAGCCGCGCTTATTCGCCTGAGCAATCGCCTGGCGGTACGGGGTGGTGCAGGTGCCCTCGCTACCGATGGACATGTTAATGACCTGGGCGGGGTTCTGGTTTGCGGGTACGCCGCGCACGCTACCACCAGCAGCCCAAATAATGCCGTCGGTAATGTCCGAATCGAAGCCGCCGCAGGCGCCCAGAACGCGCACGGGCACGATCTTCGCCTCGGGTGCCACACCGGCGATGCCCTCGTTGTTGTTTGCGATAGCGGCGATAGTGCCCGCCACATGGGTGCCGTGCCAGTCGGAGGCGGTCGCCTTCGAACCGGTGAAGCACTGGTTATCTACGGTCCAGTTACCGGCATCGGTCGGGTCGGAGTCGCGGCCGTCGCCATCGTTGGAGAACGCCGACTCAGCGATGAAGTCGTAGCCGGGCAGCACGTTAGCGTCCAGGTCCGGGTGGGCGGTAATGCCGGAGTCTAGCACCGCCACGGTCACACCCTTGCCGCGGGTGGTGCCCCACGCCTCCAGCGCGGAGACGCCCTTCTCACCGGTGAGGGACCACATGCGGTTCATCTTCGGGTCGTTGATCTTGACGGTTTCTGCGGTGCTATCCACGGTGGCGTAGCGGCGCATATCGGGCGAGACGGAGGCGACCTTGGAGTTCGCACTCAGGGCGTCCATGTACTGCTGCGCCTGGGCGGGGGTGAGCTCCGCGGAGGTGGTGACCACGCTGGCATCCAGCGCGGTGGAGCGGACGTAGCTGGTCTTAATGTTCAGTAGCTCGTCGATGCTCTGCACCTCGGAGGTGATGCCCGCGTAGAGTGCGTCGGCCCAGGTTGCCTGCTGGGTGCCGGCGGCTGCGGACCAGTCAATCTGGTCTGCGGTGGCGTCAGTGGAGGCAGCGTTCTTTGCCTCATCGGTGTAGGTGATGATGAAGCGGTTGTACGCCACGGGCGCGGCCTGCGCGGTATTGGAGATCTGGGCGGTGTTAGAAGCCTGTGCCGCCGCAGATGCCTTGGGCTGGGTGGCCTGCGCGGTGGGTGCCGCCACGGCGGGGATCACGCTTGCCGAGAGCAGGCAGGTTGCGGTGACGAAGCTCAGCAGGGAACGCTGTGAGGAGCGTGCCTGCGAGGGGCGAGCAATGCGAAGCATGGACGTCCTTGAGGTGAGTGGTACCGGGTGCGCACGGTGCGGCGTAGCGTTGCCGACTCGCGTTGAGGGCGTGCGCTCGGTACGAGTGAATACGGAAGAGTGAGGTGTTGGTGCATTGTGTGGGCTGTGATTTGGTTTCACAATGTGCATGCACGGGTACGCACCGTGAGATACTCTAGCACCCTTTTTGGGTTACTTTATGAATAAAATAACCTTTGTGATGCAGATCATTTTATGCAAAGATGAGCAAAATTTAAATCTTCACTTTAAGGCGCCAGAATACCTCGACTAGGCATTTCTTTATCTGCATTTACATGAAGGAAAAATCTCATTATTTACGCCACACTATCGAGCTTTAGCCGCTATATACCTGGAAAAAGGTGCTAGGATAGCGATATCTCACCACATAAACTACTTCCGAAGAACTCCCGCACGGGGGTTTTAGAGAAAAATACACATCAATGCAGTGATGTGCATTTTCTTTTTCTATTCGCTCCTCACAAGCAAATACACAAAAGAATGCAGATATTTTCTCGAAGGTGCATTTATGTGAGTGAATAACCAACCCACTTGCCGCTTCCGGCACTCACATACGCAAAGGACCCCGATGTCTTTTACCACTCACCCCTCAGCACGCGGCATCGCACGCACCGCACTGAGCCTGGGTACTGCAGCAACACTCGTCGCAACCCTGGGCGCCCCCGCATCCTTCGCGGCACCCGCAAAGGCTAACAGCGCCGAACGTACCAAGGCGCACACCACCATCTCCTCCCTCAGCTCCGCACAGCAGAAGGCAGGCTTCAACCGCTTCGTTATCACCTACACCGATAGCGCACTAAACGCGGGCGGCGTCAACTGGGCAAGCCCCGCAGGCACCCAGGTCGCCACCTGGAGCGACTCCCTCTACCAGGGCCTCACCTCCGAGGTGAAGAGCGTCGACGACCTCTTCAAAATCAAAACCAACTACGTGCGCACCACCGCCCAGAAGGCAACCGTGGTGACCCTCTCCTCCAAGCTCACCGCAGAGCAGGCGGAGAAGTACATGGCAACCCTGAGCTCCAACCCCTCCGTCGCATCGGTTGAGCCCGACCTGCTGCGCCGCTCCACCGCGCGCACTCGTACCGCTACCACCTCCAAGGTGGCTCAGGTAGCTCAGGCCGCTCAGGCGTCGAACCAGGTTGTAGCGCCCAACGATACCCTCTACCCGCAGCAGTGGAACCTGCACGGTACCAAGGGCCTGGGCGCGCCCGAGGCGTGGAAGACCACCCAGGGCGCTGGCGTGACCGTTGCTGTAATTGACTCCGGCATCGTCAAGCACCCCGACCTGGACGCGAACGTTCTGCCCGGCTACGACTTCATCACCGAGCCCTCCATCGCCCGTGACGGCAACGGCCGCGACTCCGACCCGACCGACCAGGGCAACTGGGAAGAAGCAGGTGTCTGCGGTGCTGACTCCGAGGCAAGCGAGTCGAACTGGCACGGCACCCACGTTGCCGGTTCCATCGCCGCAATTATGAACAATAAGCGCGGTATCGTCGGCGTGGCGCCCTCCACCAAGATCCTGCCCGTGCGTGCTCTGGGCATGTGCGGCGGCTACGACTCCGACATTGCGGATGCAATGGTTTGGGCGGCTGGCGGCACCGTTGAGGGCGTTCCCGCGAACTCTAACCCCGCCAAGATCATTAACCTCTCCCTCGGCGGCGAGGGTACCTGCCCCGCAACCTACTCTAAGGCTATTGCTGAGGTGAACAAGCGCGGCGCGATTCTCGTCGTTGCAGCTGGTAACGATGGTCAGGACACCTCCAAGGTCGCTCCGGCTAACTGCGGCGGCTCGATTGTGGTGGGCGCTACCGACCAGGAGGGTAAGCGTAGCGACTTCTCCAACTACGGCAAGCTCGTTGATGTGAGCGCCCCCGGTAGCGGCATCATGTCCACCGTGGATCTGGGTACCACCGTGTCCACCGGCGCAGGCTACACCGAGTACGACGGCACCTCCATGGCGGCACCCCAGGTTGCCGGCGTGATTGCGCTGATGAAGTCCGTGGATCCCTCGCTGAACGCTGAGCGTGCAAAGCAGATTCTGAAGCAGAGCTCCAAGCCGCTCACCTGCGATGTGAACGCTTGCGGCTCCGGCATTGTGAACGCGGCGAGCGCACTGGCTATGGTGCAGGGCAAGAAGGACCCGAACCCTGCTGCGAAGCCCTGGCCGAAGCGTGCCCCCAAGCACCCGACCCGTGCGGCACGTGTTGGTTACGTGACCAACCCGGCTGTTAACCACAACCCGCCGTTCCTGATTACTGCTCACGGCCTGATTCCCGGTCAGTAATCGGTGCGTTATCCTTTGGAAGCCGGTGAGCCAATAGGCTTCTGAAGGCAGATATGTACAAAAAGCCCCCGTTGAGTTTTCTCAGCGGGGGCTTTTCGTGAACAGAATGCTACCGCTTGTGGTGCGGCAGCTTGCATCTCCCACCCACCCTCACGACTGACGGGTGGGAGAAGTTGTATAGGTAGCCCCTAGCGAACTAGCCACTAGTGAACTGGCCGCTAGGGTAGGCGGGCTAGGGGCGTACCTGGGAGGCGGGCACACCGGTGCGGATACCGGCAACCTCCATGCGAGCGGACTCGTAGCTCACCGCACGCAAACCGGATGAGGCGGCGATTGTTTGAGTCTTTTCTCGCGTATTTTCCTGCCACCGAGTGGGTAGAAAAACCCAGCGGCGCTGAACCGCGAAGCTGATCGGGATCAGAATCAGTTCGGTCAGGATCTTGGCGACCAGCAGGGACGCGCCCAGGCCGGTCAGAGCTTCCATCAGAGCCGCGTTGGCTGCGAGGATGCCCACCGCCAGCACGGTGTAACGTACCAGCGAGGAGGACGCGGAGGGGCGTGCGCCTCCGTCGTGCATGAGCATTCGGTTGACGGTGAAGTTCGTCAGCGCCGAAATGATGCGGGCACCGACCACGGCCGCCAGTAGCGGAACGCCCATGCCCACCAGGACGAACAGGGCGATAGCATCCACGAGGAAGCCGGTCAGGAAAGACGAAGCCAGGAAGGCAAGCAGTGGTGCGTAAATCAGCGCCGAGTCCTGCAGCGGCCTAAAGTGGCTGGTCGGGTTGCCGGGCTCGTAGACCTTCACGATGGGCACCTGCACCAGGTCCACATCCGCGCGGGTTGCGCGCAGCAGCATGGAGAACTCGTACTCGTACTTATCGCCGGGGATCTGCAGCAGCCAGTCCAGGATTTGCGGGGTGAAGCCGCGCAGGCCGGTCTGGGTGTCTGCCACGCGGGCGCCGGTCGCCAGGGCGAAGAAGCCTACGGTTGCGCTGTTGCCAATCTTGGAGCGTAGCGGCACCTTGGTGCCTTCTTCGCCGGCGTTGGGGTCGGGCTTGGTACGCACACCGAGCACGATGCTCTTCTGGCCTGCCGACGCCGCGGTTTCGGTGCGCACACCCACGCGGAAGATGTCCTGGGGTAGGTGCTGGCCGTCCGCATCGGCGGTGACGATGACCTCGCCGGGGCGGTTTGCTTTCGCCCAGGCGATGCCGGTGCGCAGTGCCGCACCCTTGCCCTTGTTGGAGGGGTGGGTCTGCACGGTCACGCCGTCGATGCGCAGTTCGGTGAAGATCGGCGCGTAGGTGCTGCCGGATCCATCGTCAATCACGAGGATTTCGGCGCTAGGGTCCTGTTCGCGCAGGGCCCGAGCAAGGCGGACCAGCGATTGGTCCGGCTTATAGGCGGGTATCAGGATAATCACGATGCGCTCCCTGCAATGTAGAGGATGTCACTGGTGCCACGCTCCTTGGTGCCACCCTGGGGGCGGTTGACCAGCTCGTTGTTGAAGACCATGGCGGAGGAGCCGCCACCATCCAGGTTGTAGGCGCTGACGCAGCCGAGGTCCTTGAACATCTGCGCGAACTCGGGCATGGTCACGCCGCGCGAATAGTTGGTGGAGCGGCCGTCAACCACGATGAAGACCAGGTGGTTGGTGCCAAGCACACCCACGCCAGTTCGCGGCTGGTTGCCCTGGATGGAGTGGTTACCAAAGTTGGTGTCCACCTCGACGCTGTCGATACCGTCGACAACCGCGGAGTCCTTGACCAGTGCCGGGCCGAAGGAGAGGGTGTTCCACACGCCTTCGTTGACGAGGGTCTGGGCGTTGGTTGCGGTTTCGTCGTAGAGCTTGACGGAGCCGTCGCGGTAGAAGGCCAAACCCTCGCGAGCGCCGGAGTCACGGTAGACAACACCGTTTCGAATCACGATGCCGGTTGTACGGAAGCCGTAGTAGTCACCGTTGATCGCCCAGATGCCGTTGTGTTCGGAGGCGATGTTCGAGGGGGTGTCGATAATGTTCTGGCCGAACTTGTTGTTGGCGAAGGCGCTTCGCAGCAGGGTTGCGTTGTCGAGCTTGATGTCTGCTACAAAGGAGACGACCGCATCCGAGCCGCTGCCGGTGGTGTTGGAGGTGATGGTAATCGAGCCTTCGTTAGCGGTGAGGCTCTGACCGTTGACCTTCACGCCGGTCAGTTCGGTGGGGTCTGGGGTGGCGGAACCGGAGGCGCTTGCGTTTGCCTGGGCCGCTGCCGCCTCGTAGGCGGTGGTGTCTTCAATTTCGGTGTGCTCTGCCAGGTAGCGGTTGTAGGCCCAGCCTGCGCCGCCTCCGACTACTGCGAGTGCGCCGATGCCGCCGCCGATGAAGATTCGACGGGTGAGCTTCTTCTTGGCTAGCTTCTGCTCTGCGGCGGTTTGCGCTGCGTTAGCTTGTTCTGCTGCGGTCTGGGTGGCCTGGTCAATGTTCTGAGTCATGTTCTGTTCGTTGTTCATGTCTCTAGAATGCTGGTCTATTCTCTGTGCCAGGCATGACTAAGCTATGCAGAAGCTATGTATGTTTATTCATTTCAAACTTTTTTATTACTGACTATGCTCTATTACCAGATGGACTTATGCGCACCTATGTATAAACATGTATATTAGCTTTGTGCTCCGCACAGTTACAACCCCCGTGGGCTACCCGCCCTCGCGCATCCACCCGGGTGCATCCGCACAAACTGCGGGCACGAAAAAACCGGCTGAGCACCCCGTGCGGGGTCTCAAGCCGGTTCATCATCTGTCGAATACGATCGGTCGATATGCACCGAATCATTCCGCGTATTCTTTATGCCTCATCCTCGTAGGACGCGTACTTTTCTGCGTATGCCGAGTAGTCGTCCTCGTCGTCATAGCGACGGCGGGACGAATCGGAGGACTTCGTTTTCTTCGCGCTACTGAGCTCGCGCTCGAGTGCGCTGTAGTCGGTCTCGGGGCTGAAGTACTTCATCTCCCGAGCCTGCCTTGTTGCTTTAGCCTTCTGACGGCCGCGCCCCATGGCGTGACCCCCTCTTTCATCCTGTCCGAGGCGAACAGCACGCGCGGCGCATCGCTCTCGGATCGTTCAACAGTCTTTACTACACTATAGAGTACCCTGTTTCAGCCCTGAATGTCTCGCTGAACGTCACCTATTTTGCGTATCAGAGCACTTCTTCGCACCGGAACAACCGTTTTATTTTGCACCCGCGACTTTTTTACCCCAGAGGCCACAGAGCCCCGCACCGGACGTATCGCTACATCCAATGCGGGGCTAGGGTCTCCCCTACCGGCTCACTCACAAGACCGGGTTCAGAGAGGGTACCGTGCCGGTCATGACATCCAGCACGGGGCTTGAGGGGCGCTCCTTCCGCTTAGCTTGCGGTAAAGGAGCGCTAGCTTGCGGTGAAAGAACCCAGCGAGGTGGCGTTAGACGCCAGGGTGGTGCTGGATGCATCCACGCTATCGGTGGTGGTGTACACGGTGTAGCTCTGACCCTTGGTGATCTTGGAGCTGGAGACCAGGATCAGCGCGGTGTTGGAGTTAGTCACCTTGTAGTTCGCCACCACGTTACCGGAGGAGTCTGCCACCTGTACGGTGGTGCCGGCGCTCAGGTTCGATACGTTGCTGATCTTCACGTAGCCGCTGGTGGAGTTGGTCGAAGGCGCCTCGAACATGTCACCGGAGTTACCCGCGGTCACGGTCGCGCCGTTGAGCAGCAGGTCGCCGTTGGTGTCTAGGGAGGCGTTACCACCGGTGAAGGGACCGTTCACAATCAGGGTGCCGCCCGAAAGGGTTGCCGTGCCGTTAGAGTCGATGCCGTCGCCGTTCGCGTTCACGGTGACGGTACCGCCGGCGATGTTGATGGTTGCGTCGACGACCTCGAAGGTGCCGCCGCCACCGCGCATGCCGCCGCCCATGCCACCGCCAGCCGGGGGCTGGCCCGTGGTACCGGAACCCATGGTACCAGAGGGAGCCTGACCACCTGCGGGTGCCTGACCGGCGCTACCACTGGGTGCCTGGGGTGCAGACTGGTTACCCTGTGCAGCTTGCTTGCTCTGGGTGGTCTGCGTAGTGGAGGTCGAAGCCGACTTGGTACTGGTCGAGTCAGTAGTGGTCGTGGTGCTGTACGAGGCGTTGATACCGTCATCGGAGCTGGTCACGTTCACGGTACCGTCCAGAATGTTGATGTACTGCGCCTCAATACCCTCGTTCGACTGGGTAATGTTCAGGGTAC
>ERZ773072.426-NODE-426-length-23956-cov-9.888415_pt1 | contig 23956 bp, 25 predicted proteins | sample MGYA00580617_ERZ773072 | MGnify/ENA primary metagenome ERZ773072 (study PRJEB29015, sample SAMEA2737970) | human oral metagenome | biome: human oral; feature: human-associated habitat; material: dental | place: China | collected 2122 ...
AAAAATCTCATTTGCCAATCGTGCCTTTTCATCACCCGCACGCATAGCTTCATGGATATCACGCATATCACTTGATCTCTCAGAAACACCCAAAAGTCCAGACTCACGGTTCAGAATCCGACTGATATCCTCTGGTGTATTAAAGTCATCTGTATGCTGCATCAAGTAAGGAACAATCGCTGGGTCAATATCACCCGTACGTGTTCCCATCATCACTCCACCAAGAGGAGTGAAGCCCATAGAAGTATCAACAGACTGGCCACCTTTAACTGCTGTAATAGAAGCACCATTTCCGATGTGGCAAGTGATGAGTTTCAATTCTTCAATCGGTTTACCCAAAAGTTTTGCAGCTTCGTGGGCTACATACTCATGGCTAGTACCGTGCGCTCCGTATTTACGAACTTTATTTTCAGTGTAATACTTGGTTGGCAATGGATAGCGATAAGCCTTTTCTGGCATAGTTGTGTGGAAAGATGTATCAAAAACAGCCACACTGGTAATGTCTGGAAGAATCTCCTTGAAAGCACGGATACCGTCAGCATTGGCAGGATTGTGCAAAGGAGCCAGTAGAGACAACTCTTCAATCTTCTCCAATACATCGTCCGTCACAAGAGCTGATTCTTTGAAATACTCGCCTCCAGCTACGACACGGTGCCCAACACCTGTGATTTCATCATAAGATTGAATAATTTCAAATCGTTTCAAATCATCCAATAAAATTTTCACAGCTTGTGTATGATCAGCAATATCCAAGGTTTGGCGTTCAGAACGACCATCAAATTTAACCGTAGAGATTGAGTCCTTGAGACCAATCCGCTCAATCAAACCTTTAGCCAGCACCTTTTCTTCTGGCATTGAATAAAGTTGCCATTTTACACTCGAACTTCCAGCATTGATAGAAATAGTTTTTGACATCTCGTCACCTCTTTAAGCGTTTTCAAACTATTATATCAGAAATTTGTTTGAATTTCACTAACTTTGACCCAGTTTTGAAAACTTTCACGAAACTTTAAGATTTCATCCTGACTTTGCAAGTCCTGCAAAGGGTAGATAAAAGGCTGGATGTCTGATTCGCCTTGTTTCCTTAAGACAAATAGTGTCTTGGCACTCTGACGGCTTGCGAAAATCTTCTCTGGCAGGGAAATCATTGCCAAGAGCTGGGCGCTAGAAAGCAGCCATTTTTTCAGCAGATGGCTTTGAGGGCTTGTCAGCAGATTATTTGGTGCAAGAAAGATAGCATAGCCTCCCGGTTTCAAATATTTTAGCGACTGCTCCATCAAGAGATGATGGGCGTAAGTATGCTCGTCTGGACTGGCAACTTCATAACGAGCCGCCACGGCATCATCTGGATAATAGCCCACTGGCAAATCACTGACAATCAAGTCGCTTTCTTTCAGAACCTGAGGCCGTACCGCATCTCCTTGAGCAAAGTGTGCCTTGGAATTCATGACTTCGGCAATGCTGGCAGATAAATCAATCAGCAAGTCGTCAATTTCTAGGCCTAGATAATCCATATTTTTCTGTGTGTGGTTGAGCAGGGTCTCCGCCAAATTGCCTGTTCCACTGCCGATCTCCAGCAAATCAACTCGTTCTCCTTGGGCCAACTGGTCAATCAAAAAACTCAGCAAAAAGCCGACCGAATCAGGTGTGAACTGATGATTGGCTTGAAGCGGCTCTGTCTGAGAAGCCTTCATAAAAATAAACTGATAAGCCCGCCGCCACTCTTCCTTGGTCAAATGCAGGGCACGAAGCTTGTCATTGTTTTTCAGAATTTCCTGTAAGTCTGTATCTCCATCCAGATAAATCCCATTTTGCTCAATCAAGGCATCATAAAAATTAGTTCCCAGCGCATTTTGGATATTTTGCACATTTTCTAAAAGCAGGTGAAAGGCTCGTTCTATTTTTTCAAATTTCATGGCATCCTCCGTTGTCTTATGATACCAAAAAGAAGCCCTCTTTCCAAGGGCTATCGGATTACAAATCTTTTACATTTATATTAGTCGCTTTTCTTGTCTGTTGAAGGAGAGGGCTCTTTACTTTCTTTGGCATTTTTGGAGGGTTTGTCATCTTTAGCCTTCTTTTCTGGCTCCTTCTTGCTCTCAAAATAGAAAGAATAGCTCTTCTGATTGGCGAGTTGGCTGCTGACTTCCAGTATATTTCCCTGCCTGCGATAATGGGTGCTCCCTTTGTCAAAGGTTAATTGTCCACTCTCCTCTGTGACAGTCTCCTTGGTCAAAACAGCCAAGGCATAGGCTTCTGCCCGCTCCCGATTGGCTTGAAAGAGGCGCTGATTGGTCACCTGCCGATTCAGATAAAACTGCAAGAGCAAGCTGAAGACCGCTGCCATGAAGAGGGCGTAGAGCAAGATGCCTGCCTTAACTTTTATCTTGGACACGATAGATATACTCTCTTTCTAAATCATTGTCAAACTGGAAGCGGAAGCGGACAAGGTTCCCCTTTTGAGTGATTGGAGCAGCCTTGAGTCCATAAACCATGGGCTGATAACCACGCCCCGAAGCATCCGTCTTGCGAAAATCATCACTCCTATATTTTCCTAAAGCTATATTTTTGCCATCCTGTTTGATGTAGATTTTGTCGTTTTCGACCCTGTCAAATTGGCTGCGCGATAGCTCTGTCTCTAACTGATCGACAAATAAGAGCCATTCCTGCTGCTTATTTTCCTGTTGATGTCGCAGTTCAAAAGCCAGAAGCTTGGTCATCGACTGAAAGACTAGCATCCCGCCACTCAAGACCAGCAGGGCAACTAGCGTTTCTAAAAGTGTAAAAGCTTTGATTTTAACGTTTTTTAACACTGAGCACCTTCTCCTCTTGATGGTAGACGGTTAATTGCTGGTCGGTCTTGACTTGACGGACTGTGATGCCGTTGACCGTCAGATTTTCCTGCCCCGTCTGCATGGCCATCCGAGCAACACGCAGCACTTCCTCCTCCTGCAATAAACGAGTCTGTTCCTGCCGCGACTGACTAATCTGGCCAAGCAGGAGGCTGGCAATAGCCGCAAAAACCGCCATTGCCACTAAGGCCTCCAGCAAAATACTAGCTTTCATTCGTCGTCTTTTTAAACTTTCCATTACCCATATAAAGCTGGTAAACAACCTTTTTATCCTCCGTTTGAAAAACAATCTTGCTGAGCGAAGAATTCCCGCCAGCCTGATCAAACTGAATAGTCTGAGGAGCAGGCTCCTGCAAGGTCTTGGGAAACTCCACCTGCTGGTAGCCATTGGAAATCTTACGGTCAGAAATGGTCAGCTTTATCTTTTCATGCCCAGCCATACTTAGCTTTTGGCTCTCCTGATAAAGATGCTCAAATTCCATGAAAAACAGCTGCTCCTGCACTTGATTGAAACCAGCCTGAACAGAGCCAGATAAACCTAATAAAATGAAGCTGACCACAAATAGAGCCAGGAGACTTTCCAGTAGTGTAAAAGCCTTAATCCGCAACTGAGCGAGTTTCACTGCTGTTTTTTCCATAGTAAGCCTTATAGGATGCCACCTGCTTATCGGTAATCCGACCATCAGCAACCAATTTCCCGAGAGTGGCTTTTTCATTAACATTCTTCAATTCATAAAGCTCAGCCTGACTTTCCACGACCTTGACTACGGCCGCATTGCCCGTATCTGAAACAGCATCCTTCTGCTTAGTCAAATTCGGAACAAACAAGAGCATCAAGACGCTGATGATAAGAAGGACGACTAACATTTCCACCAGAGTGAAGGCTTTAACCTTCAAAGCTTTTAATTTTTTCATAATTGAATCTCCATATTTTGATAAATTGGCAGCAACATAGCTGCATAAAGTAAAACAATAACAAGGGCGACAAAGACGAAGACGAGAGGCTGAATCAAATTCATAGCACGATTGATTCTCAGGAAAAACTCTTCCCAAGTCTTTTCGGCATATAGCTCCAATTCGTCACCCAACTTGGACTTAACCTCACCGTACTCGATGATTAAGGCCAGCTCTTTCTTAAAGAAAGGATAGGTGCCGACCTTCTCGGCGTAGCCCTGACCTGCACCTAGAGCCGTCTCCAAATCTCGTCCCAGCTCCTGAAAGAGCTGAGAAGGCTGGTCCCGCATGATGAGAAAGATCTGGCTTAATTCCAGCCCTTGCCCAATCATATTGCCCCATTCACGCGCATAGTAGGCCGTCAGATAGGCTCGCACTAAGGCGCCAACAAAAGGAAGCTTGGCCAAACGGCTGAAAAATCTCATCTTAGAGCTCTTGCGATAATAGAACCATCCACCACAAATCAGTAAGCAAATCACCAGAACGCCTCCCAGAAAGATCTGCGGTAGATAATGAATGAACTGAGTAGCCATATTTTGACTGTCCAGCTGAGGCAGGAGATAATTACGCAAGCCCAGCATAATCAGCACCAAAAATCCAAGCAGCATCAAGGGATAAGTCCCCACCTCAATCAATTTCTTACGGACCTTGGATAGATTTTCCAGATAATCTTCGATTTTACCCAAACTAAGATTTAGATTTCCGTGCAACTCTGACAAAGATAGCTGGGTAACCACATTATCGGAAAATCCCAAACGCTTCATAATCTGGGAAAACGACTGACCCGCAGCCAAACCCGAACGCATTTCCGCGACATAGGCCTCCTCTAAAAGAGCACTCCGCCGTAGAAAATCGACAATCTCTGCCAGATGAAAACCACTGGTAAAGAGATTGCGGAACAGCTCGATAATCTTCTTTTGCTTAGGCGTAGATAATTTTTTCCGCCTGCCTTTGATCAGCTGTGATATGTCCATCTGCAAAAAGCTGGTCAATCTGCTGGTTCCAGAGATTGGCTTCATGCTTTTGATAGTCTTGGTTGACAAAGTCGATCACACCTCCTCCCCCGATTAAGCGCTGATAACAAACGCCCTGTAACACCATGCGCAGCTCGTCCTCACTGACACCCAGCTCTAGCAGGCGCTCATACACTCCACGAATGCTCTTAGCATGGATGGTTGAAAAGACCGTGGCTCCTGTCAAACTAGCCCTTACCACCGCACGAGCCGTTTCTTGGTCGCGGATTTCCCCGATAATCAAGAGATCTGGCCTATGGCGCAGAGACAGCTTGATGAGGCTGTCATAGGTCATCCCGATAGTTTCATTCAATTGAAGCTGGAGCATATTTTCCTGCTTGATTTCCACAGGGTCTTCGATAGACATGACCTGTTGTTCCCCAAATCTCATCTGAGCCAGCTGATGCATCAGCGTCGTCTTTCCACTGCCAACTGGCCCTGAAAACAGATAAAGGCCACGAGAATTTACTTTTTTACGAAGATCAGGCAGATTGTCAAACCAGAAACGCAACTCACGCTCCTCATCGTGTAAGAGCCGAATCACCAAGCTCTCATAGCCACGGTAATCGCCGACAGTTGATAGACGAAGCGAGACCGTCACATCTCCACAATCATAATCGCAGGAGCCTAACTGGCTGCGCCTCTTCTCTCCAACATTCATGCCCGAGACAAACTTAAAATGGCTGATGACTGACGATAATAAATCAAAATCATAGGTCTGAATGAAGCGCCTCTCATCACCCACCCGCATATAGAGCTCGTAACAGGAGCTCTTGGGAATCAGATAGACATCTTGAGCTGCTTCCTGCCTGGCCAATTGAATCATTTCCTTTGCAATTTTTTGAACCATAAGTCCTCCTCACCTTACTATTCGTACAAAATGAGAAAAAATAAAAAAAGAATGAAGAAATTTTCTCCATTCTTTGACTTCTATCCTATCTAGCCCGCACTTTAATTTTGCAAATACGGTGTTTTTCAGTAGCATTTTGCTTGCGATAGCCTGGACGATACTTGCTCTTGGGGATCTTGCTTTCATTTTCTAACAAAAGCAGGGAGTGGTATTGCTGAATATCTTCATTGCACTCCTCACACCAACGTTGATCGGTCGGATCCCAGAAAATGGTCATAAGATCACTGCGGCTTTTATAAAGTGGCGATGCTTGAGACATCTCTAGCCAGCGGTTCTTATAGTATTTGAGGGCGGTGTAATAATCATCGAAATATCTTTTTTCAATGATATCGTCCTCCCAACCGTCTAAAAACCACCAGGGCTCATAATCGCCATACATTTCTATTACGCTGTACATACCTGTCCCCTTTTGTATCCTATATTATATATAAATCTCTTTGATAATGAAACTATTTTGCTCGTGAGCTCTATAATAGTTCGTTTCTCATCAAAGAAAAGCAAAGAAACAAAAGGGAGTGTCGTTTTTGTGCTTATTTCCAATTCAGATGCACATGCTCTTTCATTTCCTTATAGGCCGTATCAATCCGATCTTTGGTCGCCTGATCCAGCTGATTGCGATATTTTCCACCCTCGATGAAATCTTCTAAGATAAGGGTTTGATAAGTGTAAAGCGGATAACCCTCTGGCGAATAAGTTCCCTTTTCCACACGACTGACCCAGCTTGGATGTGCCTGAGCTTTTTTGATAATGGTCCCCTTATCCGTCTTTTCAATGGTCACATCCATCAAGACTCCACGCTCGGTCCACTCAGCCGTATCCACACCAGCCATGGTTTCAATCCGCTGATTGGAGATAAAATTCCCCATGGAGTAGATAATCAGCTTCTTCTGACCATCTTTTTCAAGAATTTCTGAAGGTTGCACCACATGCGGATGCCCTCCAAAAATGATATCCGCTCCCCAGTCCACCATCTTGTGATAGAGCTCGACCTGCTCCTCATTTGGCTCCAGCTGGTATTCGATCCCCGTCTGTGGCATGACTACTGTAATGTCTGCTTCTTTCTCCGCCTGCTTAATCTCAGCCTTCATCTTGTCCTCATCAAAGGTCGATAGGTGATGATCAATCTCCTTCTGACTGAGATTGGACTCCAAGCCATTAAAACCATAAGAATAAGCCAGAATAGCAATCTTGATGCCTTTTACTTCTTTGATCAGGATGGGCGATTTATCCCTATTTTTGTGAGTATAGACACCGACTGGACTAATTCCGTGATCTTCAAAGGCTTTAGCAGTCGTAAAGACTCCCTCAAGCCCTGAGTCTAGGATGTGATTATGGGCCAGATCCACTACTTGGTAGCCGGCGTCTTTAATAGCGGGCACAACAGCCTCCGGAGCATTGAAAAGCGGATAGCCTCCCAAAGGATAGTCTGAACGAATGGTCCCTTCAAAATCTCCCAAGACCAAGTCCCCTTGCTGGAGCCAGTCCTTAACATAGGTGAAATTTTCCGAAAAATCATAGCTGCCATCGGCCTTTTGAGCGCTCATATAAAGCCCATCGTGGTACAAAAGGTCGCCATTAGCCATAATGCGAACCGTTTTCGAGTCCGTCTTCTTTCCCGCAACCGAGGAGGACTTGGGAGTATCTTTAGCAGCATTCCTACCGCTTCCCTTAGGCATCCCCATGATGCTTTGGAAGAATAAAATTGCTGCCGCTGATACAAATACAGCTCCCAGCAGGGCAAGGATAAAAGCACGGTTGCTTCCTGCCACTTGTCGCTTGGTTTCAGACCTTTTCTCCATTTTGACAACCTCCGTATTACTTATATTTTATCATAAATTATCCTCCCAAGGGAATTAAAAAAGAGAGTGGGACAGAAATCGGTAATTCGTTAGAATTCGATTTCGTCGTCCCACCTCCGCACAGTTGAGTAGGGCTGTAAAAGCTGATGAAATCAGCCTAGTAGAGCCCACTCAACCACTGCGTCTTGCTCGACAATCCAAAGACAATTGAGAGGCTAGGACTTCTGTCCCAATCTCTAAATATCAAGCCGAGCTCAGCATCAAGGACTGCAAATACCAGCGGTAAGCTGCCCGATAATGATAGGCATTAAAAAACTTCATCTCCCCGATACCATAGCGTATCAGGTAGTAAATCAGATAGCGCAGATGCAGGCTCTCCCACTCCATGCTAGCCTTTTGACAATGAGCATACTCAGCCTCAAGCTCCCCATAGTAATCTCTGAATTGATTATAAATTTCTTGAATTTCCATCATAACTCCAATCTTTTTGCTTTAACACTAGTTTAACGCAAAAAGGAGAGGATTAGGGGCACGAAACGTATCTGGTCTCATTTTAGAGCTAAAAGGTAGGGTTAGTCACTAGAAAATGACATTTCAGGGAATATTTTTGACATTTGGGAGCTACAGCAGAAGACTAAACTCCCTCATAAATATGATTCAATATATTTTTTAACTCTAGAATATAAATGACTAGACTAAATTTATTCCTCTAAGATATATAGCATATTTAGTTAATATCTAGTTCTTTATACAAGTTCTGTAGGTCTTCTAAACTATCAAGTTCATAAATATCATTTTGAGAAATTGGTTGTCTTTTTATATTTAAATTTGGAAGCTGTTCTAAAACAATATTATCCCAATATATAGAAGCGTATTCTCCTGATAAGAAACGTTCCTGAATAGCAGCTTGCAAAAATGCTCCATCCTCTGCGTTCCAATATGAAACTCCCGAAATAATAGAGCCACTTCCATCCTCTATTGTTATGTCCGTAACATTTTGGTTTTCATCCGTATGAAGAACCCATTCTTGTTTAAAATTGGTCTTATAGGCTGAAAAATAAGTAGAATGTTTTAAATTAGTCTGTAAAAAATTGTTAACTAAATAGTTATCTGCATCTATAACATAAGTATCTGATAGATATTCTTTTACTAAAAACATCGTATAAAAATTATTATAAACATCGTACTTATCGTTATGAATCAAAGTTACTTGATATTTGTCTTTTAGAAATTCAAATTTTTTAGCCAAATAGCCTGTAACGACAATCACATCATCAATGCCTTTTTCTTTTAAAAAACGAATTTGCCTCTCAATTAATGTTTCCTCTCCTATTTCAATCAAAGACTTTGGAGTTGTTAAAGTGATTGGTCTGAGTCTAGTTCCCATTCCAGCAGCTAAAATAATGGCTCTCATTATAACCTACTTTCTTAATTTTTAAATAATATTTACTCTTTTGATATAAAAACAGTCCCAACGATAATCATTATACTGCACATAATTAATTTTAAATCAAACTGCCCACCAAGTAAAAAAATGCTAAATATAATAGCCCAAACAGAATAGGTAACATTCATTCCCGTAGCCTTAACAGGTCCAATCATATCAATAGCTTGATAGTAATAAAGATATGAAGTTGTACCAATTAATGCCAAGACAGCAATTATTATAATGATGGGACGACTTATGACACTATATATGTTAAACAAAGGATGTCCTCCAAATATAATAAAAAGGAAATATGCAATACTGGACACCCATTGCCGAATAAATAGTGCTTCTTTGGGGAGGACATCTTCCTTCATACCATATGCGCAAATTACACTTTCAGCTGCCCAACCACCTGCACAAATGCAAGCAGCTATGAACCCCCAAAAGGCATTAGAATTCAAAGAATTAAGCTGTGAATAACCTAAGATTGTAATAGCAAGGACAGATAGAATCAGCCCAAACCAGCCTTTCGGAGTTAAATAATCTTTTAAAATAATAGCTCCTAAAACAGCTGCAACAACTGGATATAGTGCGGAAATGCTGGCAGTATATCCTGCTCCAATCGTATCAATGGCATATAAGTAAGCGCGCATTCCAATCGGTCCACCAAATAATGCTGCAAGCATTACAAATAATGCACTTTTATTTCGAAGTTTTGAAACCGTTGTTTTCAACTCACATTTAATCACTTGCCTAGTCGTTAACCACAAAGCAGAAAATAAATCATGAAAAAATGCTAACAATAAGGATGCTGCAACTAAGCGCTTATCTACTAGCGAAAAGGGAACAGCTAACAATACCCAACCATTTATGGTAGTATCTGCTCCCCACAAGACACCTGATAGTAATCCACTAAATAGTCCTTTGCGATAAGGATCCATTGTAAGCCCTCCGTTTCTCTTGATACAGACTCATATTTTTCGCAGCACGTTCAAGTCTGTCTCGTCCATAACTGCCAAAATCATCTCCCCTACTCTCTTTAAAAATGGTCCAAACTGACCAGACAAAGTCTGAACAAATTTTATAGGCTAACATTTTCAACTCAATATAAGGAGGAAGGTCATTTGTTTGATAATAATTCTCCAGCAACTGTCGTTCTTGACTATCTGTAAAATTACATTCAATACTATGATCTGCCAAATCCCATACAGGATCATTCATACCAGAATATTCCCAATCAATTAAGAACATTCTTTTTTGACCATTTTTTACAAAATTTTCTGGTACAGTATCAATATGACATGGAACTTTCTTGATTCCCATTCTAGACAAGTCAGATTCTAAGGCTAGAACTAATGGACGTAGTTCATAATATCCCTCGTAGTAATTAGCCGCCATCTCATTCGCTAATGATTCATATTTTTTTATCTCATAAAATACATTAAACTCATTATTAAATTCTAATCCCGAAGTATGCAACTTTCTTAATAAATCAGTTGTCTGTCTCATATTTCTTGGGTAAGCAGCAGTTACAGGATTAAGAGTTTCCGCCTCTTCAATGAAGCGACTGATTTTAGATCCTGTTTCAGAATCAAAATAGGCTGTTTCAACATCTAATCCTAAAATCTGACCAAGAGTACTATTTTCCTTTTCTGAAATTCTATCAATAAAACGTTCAGTACCATTTCCTGCAATTCGGATAATAAAAGATTGACCATTTAAAACAACTTTATAGTTTTTATTAGTCATACCTCCAGCACTTTCTAATAAATCAATATCATCATCCGTCACATTCATCTTTTCTTTTATGAAAGCTCGTACTGTTTCAAGTGCTAAACGCTTTTCTTTTTGGATGATTCTAGGATAGATAGTTTGAGTTACAAATTTTATCTGTGCTTGCTCATCAATCTCTCCCCAAATGAAATCATCTACACGAACATAACCTAAACGGTAATCACGTGCAACATCCATCATGATATATTCATAATTAACAAGAGGATTCTCATTTTCGGAAAAAATTTCCAGCATTTTTTTAAAGAAAGATAAAGAAAATTTCGAAATACCAATCATTTCTCCATCAATTCGATTAAATTGATGAATATCTTTACTCATCTTGTAAATGTAGCCATCATGTATTTCAACCATAGCTTCATCATAAGTTTTTCGCACACTAGTAATCAAGATACTACTAGTATCTCTTGAACGGAGTAATTGTGTTAAACCACGTTCTTCAAAAACTAAATCACCTTCAAGCAATATAAAATCGTCTTTTATAAACGATTGGGCAGTTGCTAATGAAGCCATTGTACCCGTCTTTTTGAATTGCTCATTAACAACTATATGAACTTGAGGATATTTTTTTTCTATAGGTAGGAGCATTTCTTTGGCGAACCCAGCAACTATTACAATATTAGTAATACCAGATGAGATTAACAGCTGAATGCCTCTATCTAAAATAGTTTCATCGTTCAACGAAATTAGACCTACTGGAACATCTATTTGTCGTGCTTGACCTGCCATTAAAATAACAGCATTCGTAATTGATTCCGCTTCATTACTCAAAGAAATCTTCTTTTGCTGTTCCTCCTTCAAGTATCGTTCCAAAAGTTTCAAACCTATTTCTGTTAGCCGATAGCTATTCTTCTTATTTTTTTCGATACGCAGATAATGCTCTTCCTCTAGTATCTTAATGATGTTATTAATTTTTCCTAAAGAAAGCTGGGTTTTTTCAGAAATCTCCCTTTGAGATAAATATCTATTTTGATTCAATTCATATAATACCGCAAACAAATCATTCATATAAAACTCACCTTCTGTTCATTTTTTGAACAACTTAATTGTACCTCAATTTTATATGCTTGTCAACGGGAATATAACTACATGAAACTAAAAAATTTAGCCCCACATGCAAAATAGAACTAAATTTTTACTTTATAATATCTGTAGTTGATAAATACCAGTCAGAAAGTACGGAGCCTTTTCGTTTATAAAAAAATGTGTCCCCTATGGTGAAAAGCAACCAAACTATCATTTGAAAGATTCATATGGGACTTCTTTCAATGTCACAGATTTAATCAGATTGAAACACAAAAGTATCGTATCCCTCATATTTAATTGTAATCTAAGCGAAATAATTTTTTATTAAACCTGTTTTCTATCAGAAGGGAAGTATATTAATAAAATATAAATATTCTCCCAAAATGGAGCATAATTATTCTAGTCAGATAAATCTTCTTTAATTTTTGTCGTGGAAATTTCTTGCGTTCGTGGCAAATAGACTACTTCTACACCTTCTTCTTTAAGATAATCAAATTTCCCCTTCCAATCATCTCCCATAACAAAAGTATCAATATGGTACTCCTTGACATCATCACGTTTTTGTTCCCAATTCGTTTCTGGGATAACAAGATCAACATATCGAATAGCCTCTACCAAGGTTTTTCTATGTTCATAGTTAAAGTAGCACACTTTATTTTTCTCATTTAAATTAAATTCATCACTGGAAACAACAACAACTAAATAATCTCCAAGTTCTTTTGCTCTTTTAAGCAAATTGATATGCCCATAATGAAGCAAATCAAAGGTTCCATAAGTAATTACTCTTTTCATCACTGTCCTCTTTCAATTTATTTTAAGTATTACAGTTTAATCTTTCTAGTAACAATTTATCACTTTCACAACAATAATTGTTATAATCGCTTTGTTAGTATTCTCATTTACTTTTTCAGTATACTTCTAATAGCACTCATAACTTCAGTCTGATAAAAAATTAGCATAACTACACTATAGAGTATTCCACTTACTGTTACGCATAATACAACATTAAAAAAGGGGGTATTTACAATTTGATTTAATATAGAACAAGCAAAAATAATACCTCCACTCCCAACTATTCCCGTTATAATTGGTTTTAAAATACTATTTAGCTTTATATCCCCACAATAGAATAAAGCAATCACTGTCATAGAAATTTCAGCAATCAATGTTGTAAAAGCAGCAGCATTTTCAGCGAATCTAGGAATTAATAAAAAATTCAGCCCAATATTTACTAGGGCGCTGACAATAGTAGCAATCATTACTTTTTTTTCCATTCCTAATGGAATCATAACTATATTAATAAAAAAATTTGCTGTCATTGCTGGAATTAATGCAACTGCTAAAATTGCTAAAGAGGAGGTAGCTTTTAGATATTCCTCACCTGAGAATAGTAGTACCAAACTATTTCTTATCATAAACAATCCAGTAGCACATGGAATTATTAATAATATAGTAATCGCAAGAATCTTATTATACCGATTAAATGCTAAATTTTTATCCTTAGTCAACTCATTTGAAATTCTTGGTATAACAACAATAAAAGCAGCATTTATCAATTGCTTAACTAATTGATAAAATTGGGTTGATACACCATAGTACCCTACAGACACATCATCTGCATAAATACGTAAAATCGTTACATCCGAGTTTATATAAATGACAGTGGCAACTGTAGATGCAAATAGATACAAAATTGGCTTAATATGAGTAATCAATTGCCTCGAATACATTAAATGGGGTATTATTCCCAGAGTTTTTCTAATATGCACAACATTTAAAATATTTGCCAACACTCCTCCCAAAATACTTACAATGACATATTGGGTAATATCATCTTGATTTCTAACCAGTATAAACAAGAAAAAAAGAGCAACTATTTGACTTAGAATATATCTAATCGTTATAAAAAAATAATCTTCAAAAGCAGTATTAATCCAGTCCGTACCTATTGTTGTAAACAAGACGGATAAACTTATTAACATTATCCAAGGAACATATTCTCTTAACATTGGGACAAATGCCAGCAATGCGAATAGAATGAAGTAGGCAACCGCCGTGGTTGATATATTAATTGTGTATATTTCGTTAATTATTTTATGCAGTTTCTTTTCATCATCCCTTACCTTTGCACACTCACGCACAGCATATCGTAGGATACCTGCCGCCGCAATATACGAGATATAGTTTACAACAGATACACTAAATGTGTATTTCCCATAATTCACAACTCCAAGAATTCTAGTGGCATAAGGAAATGTGATCATCGGAAAAATAATCGAAAACAGTTGCTTTATTACACTTAAAATTGCATTTTTTTTCACCGATCTTTTCTTTTCTATCTCATTCTTTTTCATAGCATCTCCTGCAACTTCTTACTCAAAGAGCTTCTCTGTAATAAATATATCTAATCATAAAAGCGTATATTAATCACCTTATGGTGATTTCTTTGATTTTTAGGCGGTAACTCCATATAATTGCAACCATAATCAATTTTTAAAATTGCTTCAGGATGATTCGGACAAGGAACAGCTAAACCTTCAAAATTTATTGTTTTCAGCGGAAACACATCGTTAGCATAGTAGTAGTAACCAGTATCTCCAGTCTCATATCCAAGACCTACTTTTTTTCTTCCCTTAAATTTACTAACTAGTTTAAGGAAAGGTATTATTCCTCCCCTAGTTAAATGAAAAATCAAGGATGTTAGTACTCTATTTTTCCCTAAAAAAAGTTTTTCATTAAGACCATATGTCTTTCCAACAAGGCGTACTCCCCATTCCATTACACCATAATCATAGGGAAACAAATCAATTTGTATCCCTCTGTATTCTCGTTGATTGTGCTGATACTCTTCTTTTATATACTCCGATTTTAAATCTCTAAGTACATTATAATACCTCACAAATCCTTTATCACTAGAATAATCTTGAATAACATAAGGATAACTTCCGTTATTAATAATTTTTCTAAGCTTTTTTAAATCTTTATCATTTATGTAAATATCAAGATCATCATCCCAAGGAATAAATCCCCCATGCCTAACAGCACCAAGCAGGGTTCCAAAAGCAACAAAATAAGTAATGCCGTTTTCCTTGCAGATATCATTCAAAAATGAAAGCATCTTAATCATACGGAGTTGCGCCTTCCTTAGCTCGCTCCCGTCATAATTGTATTTATTTTTTAGCTCCAGATCGGTCTCTCCAGTATTGTAAACCATATCTATTGGCATATTCATCAACTCCTTTATTACAAATATCTAATCTTTTTGATTATTTTTTCCCTTTGAATTCATCAATCCCTTCCTTATAGTAACTGAGTAATTCCGAAAAAGCATATCCCTCTCCCTTATTCTTGAAAGCTTGGATATAACTTCCCGCTGTGCTTATGAAAGGAAAATTAGCAGCCAGTAATGCACCCTTATCTTTGTAATATTTTCTGTCATATCCGTTAAACCACGTAGATGAATCTTGCTTCATGGTAGAAACAATAGTGGGGGATTTATATACCCGTAGACCTGCTTTCAAGCAATCTTGAATGAATGTGACATCCTCCCCAGCCCCATACCTTGCTCCACCTCCAAATAATAACGAAAATGTTAGATTATTATACAGCAACTTTTCTCTTCTCGCTGTAATTCTAGCACCACCAAATTTAACACCCTCTAGTCTATTTATACGCCCAAACTTATTAACTTGGTAAGGCATACGATCTTTATTAAGACAGTTATTCGAAAAAAGAATAACATCAGCTTCTGGGTGTTTCTGATACTCCGACAAAACATCCTCATAATATGTATCTGTGAAAACCATATCGTCATCAGCAAATTGAATGATGTCTGCATCCGACCTCATTAGGCCTGTATTTCGACTTAAACCAATACCTCGTTCATTGAACTCATACCATTTTATAGTAGAATTTTCCAATATGGTCTCATGATAAGAAAATGAGTTAGATTGATTGATGATGATGGCATCAGATTTGATATTCATTTTCTCTATAAGACTATCATCGCGTTGATTCATAGTAGATACAATAAGTTGATATCTCATCTCCTATCTCCTTTATTATCCATTACCAAATAATATCTCTAATTTTTTTGTTATAGTTTTATTTAATGTATCATGTTGCAAATTTTTATTAAAGACAAGTTTGAATCTAGCTTTTATTGATGTTTTAGCATCAATAACCAATTTACACATATCTTGATTTTCCAAACTTATATACTTTTTATAAACTTTCAACAAACTTTCTGCTTGATCGTACATACTAATCTTACGTTTCTTTGTTATCTCGTTTAGACGATCTATAATGACATTAAATTTATTTTGCTTAGCCGACACCATACCAAATACATTGTCTTCATGCATTCTATACTTCATCGATGGAATATCATCATAAATGATTTCACCATCTATCAATGCACACAGACAGGTGAGTAACGAATCATGCATAATAAAAACAGCTGGCACATCATTATCCTGAACAACGGAGGCTAAATCTTTATTAAAGACAGAAGTACAGCCTTGCGCACAACTTGCAAGGCAGAGAACTGATTCAAGTGTATAGTGCGGCTTCTTCCTGTGAGTATTCCGCCCAATATTATTAAGGTTAGAGTCTACTAACTCACAGTTAGTGCAATAAAGAGCAGGACCATTAATTTCAGAAATCGCTCTAATTCCCTTTTGTAATTTATCATCATTCCAAACATCATCTTGATCTGAAAAAGCATAGTAATCATATCCTGGATTATCGCGAAGCAATGAAATAAAACCTCGTGCCGCCCCTTTATTCTGACCTTCAATAAAAATAAGTTTCCCAGCATCAGAATATTCTCTAATTATATTTTTTGTACTATCTGTTGAACCATCGTCTCTAATGATTAAGGTGAGATCAAGATGTATATCTTGATTTAGAATACTTTCAATTTGCTCTTTAATGTATTTTTCGCCATTGTATGTAGCCATTAGAACTGCTAATCTCTTAACCATTGTTCCCATCCTTTATATATCTATTCTGTGCTGTGGTATTATTAGGACTGTCTGTATTTTTCAAAATGTAGCTTGATTCAAAAATCAACATTCCTAATGTAATATATGGAAACCTCGGTGTATCCGTTAAAATCAAATTAATACAAGAAAATAGTAAGAATGCAATAAGTAACTTCATCAATAAATCATAGTAAGCAGGAATATTATTTGAGTTGTCTCTAATTATTTTCAAACTCGAATAAAACCAACTGACTAACCAAGACAAACCAATTATACCATTTCTAAACATAAGGCCAATCACACCCACATCACTCGGATAATAACGTCCAAATGGCCCAACAACAATATAATGAGTTGAATAATTAGGACTAGCCGAAATATATCCTGAACCCAGCAACCAATTTCTTCGGAAATAATCTAAATAATAATTTATCGTAGAAAACCTTACTTGAACTCCATAATCGCTAGCAACCAAATTATTTAATAGAGGAACAAGATAGGAGAAAAAACTAAAACCTAATATTCCAATTACCAATGTTCCTGTCAATAGTTTTATCTGTTTCCCCATCCTATTATTTAAAATAGGAATCATTAAAACGGTTATCAAAAGATAAAGGTTTAATGATCTTGTTTTCATAATCCAAATCAGATTAATTATTGTCATAGCGATATTGAGAAAATGGAATAGTCGTTTATTTATTGAAAAATTCTTATTAACAACTATGCTACATGATATAAATAAACTAAGAACAATAATTGTTTCTCCAATAGTAAAGCGTGGGGTACCATTTCTAAATTTCTCGAATACGTTCATACGAAGAAAATCAAATCCACGAACTGCTAAAAACATTTCCAAAAAAGCAACCAAATTACAGATAAATCCAGATACAGAAATAATACGTAGAAATAGCGAAATATCCCTCATAGACTTAATCAATGGTCCAAAAGCTAGATATAGCATTAATGGAACAATAGTAGACAAACTCTCTTTCAATATTACGGTAGTAGGAAGTCCATAACCCTTCGCAACTATAATACCTGATAACCACATCAAGATAGTCAAACTAATAGTAGTTCTATAGTGGGTTTTCTCAATTTTAATACCATTAAACACAAATATCATAATTGATAATATCATTGATGTCAAAAGCATAAAATCATACGCATAAAGATGTGTAAACCAATAATTTGTTCCATAAACTGCCGTAATACATAACATAAACAAAAGAAAAATTATGCTTTTCTTTTTAATTACAAGTCGTCTGTTCATTAAATCTCCGTCACTTTGCTGCTTTTTCAAACTCAATCTTCAACATTTTGTCCATGAATCTCTAAAATTTTAAAATGAGTCTTCCGCTCGTGCTCTGGCGGTAGCTTCATATAGTCACCATATGTATATTCTAAATATTCATTGGGCAAGTCCATTCCACGTAGTTCGATATTCTCAAACGGATACATCCTGCCTCTACCATAAAATTCAGCTGGAACAATCTCTCTAGTTCTATATGCTCCCATTATATTTCCAATGAATTTTGCACCTTCAATATTTTGCTTCCGAAGTAACTTATCAATCTTTTCCTTTTGTTGATAAGCTGTTGTCATCTTCTCAATGGGAAGCCTCTCCATCATCCATAGAAGAATTTTCTCTAAAATTCCTCTTGGGCGCTTTCTATCAATTGAATCCTTATAGCAGAGTGACATTAAAGCTCGATGATAGAGAACACGGATAAAATAGATTTTCCTCAAAATACTATTATTAGGAGTCCCATCTATTGGGAAAATATCTATAGATGCATTTGTATACTTTTTATCGCCTCCTATACGTTCTTCTACTACTTTAGTATCTGTATCCAAAATACGAGTAATATAATAATGATATTCTGGATCAGTCTTATAATTCACTACCTTGAGATGATTTGAAAGTTCACTCGGTGCTATCTCTAGAAATTTTTCATAATCCTGTCTTGGAATACCTAAATCAATGTCATCATCCCATGGAATAAATCCTTTATGTCTAATTGCCCCTAGCATTGTGCCACCAAGCATATAGTAAGTTAATCCATGATTGTCACAAATCTTTACAACTTCTTTTACAATTTCTAAATCCACCTGATGAAGCAAATCTGTACTACTCATAACCTCGCTCCTAAGCCTTTCCTAATTTTTTATGTTTCTTCCTTCTTAGTATAACTATTCTCCCACAGTATTCCATATATTTAGAAAGGAAATGTTTTCTCCAACTTAAACTCTAATGACATCGCCTCACTTAATTAACTCTTTAAGCTAAATAATATACTAGAAAACTTGTGATCTTTTCCAAAAATTCTAAATAAAATCAATCTAATAAAAGCAACAACAAAAACTAATATGAAGCTAATCCAATCTTTACCAAAAAATATAAGCAATTTATTTTCTCAACAACTCGGAAAAGTACCATATGTGCTAAATAAAGTTCTAAGCTAATTCCACTGAAATATTTCATTACTTTGTTACTAAGAATCATACTATCTACGCTTATAGCATGGCAAAGCCATGGAAGATGAAGAAGTAACATTAATGGTCCTGAATTATCCATTCTAATCCAAGGTTGAATCAATAAATAATGTAAATCTGTGATACCTAAACAGCCAACTAAGCAGAACCACTTACGTTGCGAAACAAATTCTTTGATTTCCTTTCTATACATATAAACAAGTCCTCCTCCAAGAAAAAAAGGAGAGCAGTATAAAAAACTATGACGCGGAGCAAACGAATTTATAACAAACTTATCAGTAAAGTAATATATCTCACAAAAAATATTCAATATAATTGAGAACATAAAACTAATCCATGCTCTCTTCTTATTCCAACATAGCCATACAAAAAAAGGAAAATCACTCCAATCGTCCAGCTAACACCAATAACATCTGGTTGATTATTCGATAGAAGACCGAAAACAAATGTAGCTTCAGTAAGTCCTTCAATCAGATACGAAAAGCTTCGTTCTGCTAAAATATCTAGCAAAAGCAAAAAACAGGAGAATCTTTTTATAAAGATTATTCAGATTAATTTTATCTTCTTTAAATGTCTCATAATAGCCAAAAATATTCCAAATCCGCTAATAAGGAAAAGAAAATAGATATGCAACGATATCGATAGTATGAACACATCAAATACTCAATTATAAATTTGTTAATCAGTGTTAGCTTTAATTCACATAGCTATTATACCTAAATAAGAAATTACCCACAATCCATCCAAATTATCATATCACTTCTGCGTCCCAAATCACCTCATACTCTTTCCCAATGAATTCCCAGCTATAGGCTGTTCTGATTCTATCTTTCGACATCAAACCAAACTTTTCCCCAAAGGCCTCTTCCATCCCATCAACAGTGTCAATTAATCTAGATAAATCACCATCATCTTTTTTCCAATAAATGGCTCCGTCTTCACCAACTTCACGGTTAAAGCCAACATCTAGCAATAAATTAAGTTTTGTTGATGCAAGAGCTTCCAAAAGCGATGGATTGGTTCCTCCAACTTCATGGCCATGGAAATAAGCAAAAGCATTCTCTCGTATGTACTTGAGCAATTCTTGGTCATAGACAGTCCCAACAAATTTGACTCTTGGATCTTTGTCGAAGCCTGTATCCTTGAGCAACCGATCGTAAAATTTATTTTGTTCCACATTTGTAATGAGAACAAAGTCTTTTTTAGAATTAGACTTCATAAATTCACGAATCATAGTTTCATAGTTGTTTTCGGGAACGAATCGTCCCACAACTAGATAATATTCGTTTTCAGCAACGCCTTTTTCTTGATACCAATTACGAACTTTTTCGTCCTCAGGTTTTAAGACAGACTTACTTGTATCCGTCCCGTAAGCGATATAAGTCGTCTTGGGCTGATACTGTTTATAGTCTTCTTGGATATATTTTTCAATATTTTTACTATCGCAAACCAATAAGTCCGCATGCTTGACCATGAGTTGCTCTGAGTATTTCCAATACTTACGGACGGGGAAACTCCATTTTGCTCGGAGCCACTCATGTCCATCAGGATTGACAAATAAACTGCCTCCGATAGCTTTAATTTTTTTCTTAAGCCCAGCGATAAAAGGCCCAATACGACAAGCTAAAATATAGAAAATAGGAGCCTCGTCTTTATTTGCTTTAGCGATTTCAATCGCCCTATTTACAGCAGCAATATCATAGGCAATGGCTCTAGCTGGACCAATATTAGGTACATCAATATTGAAACAAATTGCCCCATTATGCTCAAACTGATCATCTGTGATTCCAGACTTAGCCGAATTTTCGCGCATACAGGCTACATAGTATTGTATATTCCTATCTTGCTGATATTCTGTTAATTTTTCAACAAAGGTTTCAAAGCCTCCATACTTGGCAGGGATTCCTTTTGAGCCTATGATATAAACCGACTTCTTCATCTTTCTCCTATCAAGGGAGCGAAGTCTCACTTACTTTGCTCCATCTTTCATTAGTACGACTTTAACAGTCTTTAGTAAAATTTTAATATCTGACCAGATGGTCCAATCATCAATATAAGACACATCTAGTTTTACAACATCATCAAAATTCGTGATTTCACTGCGGCCGCTGACTTGCCAGAGGCCTGTGATACCTGGTTTGAAACTCAAACGTTTTTTCTGCTCAGGCGTGTATTTTTCATACTCATCCACAGTTGGTGGACGCGTACCGACCAGACTCATATCGCCTTTTAGGACATTCCAAAACTGAGGCAATTCATCCAGACTTGTCTTGCGGATAAAGTGTCCAATCGGTGTGATACGAGGGTCATTATCGACCTTAAACATACCGTCTGACATCGTATTTTGTGCCATCAGCTCTTTTTTGCGCTCTTCAGCATCCACAGCCATAGAGCGGAATTTATAAAATTTAAAGATACGACCATTCTTCCCAACTCGATCTTGAGAGAAAATAGCTGGACCACCGTCTTTTTTGATCTGGGGCACTAGGAAAATAGCAGCTATCCCACAGAGCAATAAGCCAAATAGGGCACCAACAATGTCTAGAAGTCGTTTCAAAAGAACATGGTAGTAACTATAAAAGCGAGTCGAAAACGTAACGATATTAAAACCAGCCACATTGCGAATGCGCTTCTCACCATTGGTTGGAAAATCTAGGGCATTGATATTAACATTGACATCGATTCCCATATGCTCAAACTGAGAAATCAGATCTTCCAAGCGATAGAGGTCACTAGGTAGGTTGATAAACACCTCATCCACTACTGACCGGGTTGCGTACTCAATCATATCTTTTTCCAGCACCACATCAAAAGCAGAGCTTGTAAAAGAAGGATCATCCACTACTGTAACTGCCACTATCTGACCGCCAAAGTCTTGGGCTTTTTCTATTTGAGCAAAAAACTTTTCGATCCTAGAACTTGTAGTAATGACAAAAACCTTTGTACTATTTTTTGACCGAGCATAAATAGAAGAATAGTAGTTTTTAAACAAAATATTGGCCGCGTAAACTAGTAGACCATTTAGGAGGATAAAATAGATCAGCCCCCGGCGCGAGATAGAGAAGTGTTCCTCCATGATAAAGGACGCAAAAGTGACAAAGAGAGCATAGAAGGCACTGTATTTTAAAGTTTGGATAAACTCTACAAAGTAACCTCTACGGAAAAAGTGATGAAAATAATTACTAATATAAAAAGCAAGAATATGAAGCAAAGAGAGGATAAAGACACTTGTCCTTGTCAAGTCAGAATTAGAAATAAAGCTCACTAAAACCGCTGCCAGCATAGACACTAGCAGTTCTAATACAGCTACTCCTAACTCTTGAATTTCCCTTTGCTTTCTAAACATATATTTTTTCTCGCTTTTCTACTATTCTTTACTCAAATTATCCCCATAGTGTCCATAGGAACCATAGAAACCATATTTGTCTGCTTGGACATTGTATTTATTTAAGACCACGCCAAGGAATGGTGTGGATGATTGTTCCAACTGTGTTTTAGATTTTTGAACCATTTTACGCTTGACTTCATTTGTAGACACAACCAAAAGACTGGCATCGCAAACTTTGGCAATCAAGGTTGCATCTACCACCATCCCAATCGGCGGTGTATCCACGATAATATAGTCGTAGTGACGACGCAAAACGCTCATCATAGTGGTAAATCGTTCACTCTGGAGAAGAGCCGTTGGATTAGGTGACGCTTGTCCTGAGGTGATGACGAAGAGATTTTCCTCATCCGTTTCGCACAGCCCTTGAGATAGGTCAGTATTTCTCGCAAGATACTCTGTCAAGCCAGAAACCTTCTCATCGCTCTTAAAAACGCCACCTAGCATTTTTGAATTTCGGATATCTGCGTCAATCAAAAGTGTCTTATTGCCTGCCTTAGCAAAAGTCAGAGCAAGATTGGTTGAAGTTGTCGTCTTTCCTTCACCTGGGAAGGTAGAACTAACAGCAATCACCTTGATATCTTCACCGCTAAGTTGGATATTGGTCCGAAGAGCATTGTAATACTCCTCTACCCGTGAAATAGAAAGTTTTTTCTTTTTTGCTAACTCTAGTATTGGCATTGTATCTCCTAACCTACCTTACTCATATCTGGGATGACACCAAGTAATGTCATGCCTAGGGTTTCTTCGATATCTTCTGGCTTCTTGACACGGTCATCAAGGATTTCCACGCTCACTACCACAAGAACCATCAAGACACCACCCGCAAGCACTCCAATGATGGTATTTCGACGAATGTTTGGAGAAGACGGTGTTTTCGGCGTCTCCGCTTCTTCCAGCGTTGTAACATCAGAGACCTTGGTAACAGCGATGATTTTCTCAGCAGCAACTTCACGCAAGGTATTAGCGATACGGCTTGCTTCTGCCGGATCCGCATGCGTAACCGTAATAGACACAATCCGAGTATCTGTCGGTACGGTCACAGTTACCTTAGATGCCAAATCAGATGGCGAACCTGACAATTTCAATTCTGAAATGACAGATGCCAAGACATCTTGAGATAAGATGATTTCCTTATAGTCCTTTACCAGATAAGAACCTGCCTGCAGGTCTTGGTTGGTCAAGGTAGGATTTTCTCCCTGCTGACGATTGACAACGTAGATACGCGTCGTGCTCTTATAAGTAGGCTTAGCAATAAAAACGCTGTAACCTAGGGCTAAAATCCCCGTCAATAAGGCAGTTAAGATGATTAAAAATTT
>ERZ773072.428-NODE-428-length-23914-cov-2.942328_pt1 | contig 23914 bp, 20 predicted proteins | sample MGYA00580617_ERZ773072 | MGnify/ENA primary metagenome ERZ773072 (study PRJEB29015, sample SAMEA2737970) | human oral metagenome | biome: human oral; feature: human-associated habitat; material: dental | place: China | collected 2122 ...
TAAAGAAAAAGGTTATGAGATAAAAGTTGGTAAATTTCCATTCACAGCATCTGGTAAAGCAAACGCAGCAGGTACTACTGAAGGATTTATCAAAGTTATCTTCGATGCTAAATATGGAGAATGGTTAGGTTGCCATATGATTGGAGCAGGTGTAACTGATATGATTGCTGAAGCGGTAGTAGCTCGCAAACTCGAAACTACTGGTCACGAAATTATCAAAGCGGTACACCCTCACCCAACAATGAGCGAAGGTGTTAAAGAAGCAGTTGCTGCTGCTTATGGCGAAGCTATTGATATTTAATTTATTATTATCATAAAAAAACTCCAAGTAAAGAACATTCTCTACTTGGAGTTTTTTATTTTATATCCTATAACAGCTTTTATTGATTAGAAAACAGTTGTATAGCTTCTTCTAATACCTCATATACTCTATCTAACTGCTCATCAGTGATAATATAAGGAGGTAATATATAAATAATATTACCAACAGGACGCAAAATGACTCCTTTAGAAATAAAGAAATTGTAAAGCCTGTCGCGGAAAGAACCGTAATAATCAGTATTTTGGGTAGTTTTAAGGTCGAATGCTAAGATAACACCTAAGGTACGAGCATTAGCCACCGAAGCATACTGACTAATACGTGCTACAAATGCCTGATGACGTTTAGCGATACGCTTTAGGTTTTGCTGCATTTCTTCACTTTCTAAAATACGAATAGCTTCTAAAGCAATAGCGCAACCAGTAGGGTTAGCTGTAAAGGTATGCCCGTGGAAAAGAGCTTTATTTACATCATCGCTGTAAAATCCATCAAATATACGTTGGGTTGCAGTCGTTACCGCTAAAGGGATAGTACCGCCTGTTAGAGCTTTAGAAAGGCACATAATGTCGGGCTTGTGATTAAGGTAGTTACAAGCAAAAGTGCGTCCTGTGCGTCCGAATCCTGTCATCACCTCATCAGCAATAGTAATTACCCCATTGGCTTGTGCTATGCTTAGTAGTTCGTCTAAATCTTCAGGCGAATAGATTTGCATACCCGAAGCTCCTTGCACTAAGGCTTCAAATATAAAAGCAGCTGGCTGATGTTCAGCAATAGCTTTTCTGAGGGCTTCAGCAGAGGCCTTGCTACCTTTTTGTGGTAGGGGTATACGCACTACTTTCAGTAGGTGCTCTTGAAAAGCTTCGGTAAAGAAAGAAATACCTGAAGCTGCCATTGCACCAAAAGTATCACCGTGAAAAGCTCCTTCAAAAGCAATAACTGTAAAGCGTTTTTCACCTTTGTTGAAGAAGTATTGCAATGCCATTTTGATAGCAATTTCTACAGCAGTAGATCCATTATCAGAAAAGAAGACTTTCTGCTGGTTCTTAGGCAGTATACTAATCAGTTTTTCAGCCAATTCTACGGCAGGTTTATGAGTAAAACCTCCAAAGAGTACGTGTTCTAACTGGGTAAGCTGTTTATAGGCAGCCTGAGCTAAACGTTCGTTGCTATGCCCGTAAGGGTTTACCCACCAACTAGCTATCGCATCGATGTATTCTTTGCCATCTTCGCCCCATAGTAGGGCATCTTTACCTTTTACGATTCCGAGTGGCTTGGCAGCTGTTTGGTGCTGAGTGTAAGGGTGCCACAAGTGTAGTTCGTCACGTTGTTGTAAATTCATTTCTTCGATTGTATAATTGTTTTGGTTATTATATCCTTCTCCATATCCCACCCGCGTGCCGGACTGTATTCGCGTCCGTATAAGATGATTTGCACGTGTAGTTTATTCCATTTCTCTTTAGGGAAGAGGCGTTTAGCATCTTTTTCAGTTTGCACTACCGAACTTCCGTCTGATAATCCCCAACGGTGCATTAGTCGGTGTATGTGCGTATCAACAGGAAAGGTGGGAATGCCAAAAGCCTGAGAGAGCACCACACTGGCAGTCTTATGACCTACTGAGGGGAGTGCTTCTAAGGCTTCGAAAGTCTGTGGTACCTCGCCATTATACTTGTCGATAAGTATTTGCGAAAGTCCGTGTATCCCTTTAGATTTCATAGGTGCGAGTCCCAAAGGTTTGATAATTTCTCTGATTTCGTCTACCGAAAGCAGCACCATATCGTATGGGTTGTCAGCCTTTGCAAAAAGTATTGGGGTGATTTGGTTTACCCGTGCATCAGTAGTCTGAGCCGAAAGCAATACCGCAATAAGAAGTGTGTAAGGGTCTTTGTGCTGTAGCGGTATAGTAATTTCTGGATAAAGATTTTCGAGTGTATCAATGATAAAGTTTACCTTTTCTTTCTTTTTCACTTTATTGATGTATTTGAGTGATGAAAAACTAGTTTAGTAAGAACCACAGTCCTATGCCAATAACTAACAATACAATAAGGAGACTCCCTATTGAGAATTTCATTTTGAATTTCAGTTCATATTCAGTACTGAAAAAATCTTTAATTTTCTGTATCATAATTTTGTCTATTTTTGTTAATTATGCCACAAAGGTACAGTCTTTTTTTATTTTAGCAAAGTATTAACGTAAAAAAGACGGTTCAGTAGCTACTGAACCGTCTTTTTTGCAGTGTGTTTTTGTGTTGAAATTATTCTACTATTTTTACGGGTGTACCATTGTCAATGTTTATCTGTCCGCTAATTATTACTTTTTCGCCTGCAGTTAATCCACTGATAATCTCTACTTTATCACCAAAATTTCTACCGCTCTTCACGGTTATTTCTTGTGCTTGTAGTATATCCTCACCTTGAGCATTTTTGCCGTTGATAATCTTGAATATTTTATTTTGGCTCACACTACCTACGAAAGCTGAATGGGGTACTACCAAGGCAGTAGAAGATTGAGCGTCAGACCCTAATTGAGCTGTAGCATACATACCTGCCTTTAGTTTTCTGTCTTTGTTAGCTACTAATATTTCCACAGGGAATTTCATAGCACTGTCAGCTTTTGGCGCTATAAAAATGATTTTACCTTCTATCTCATTAGTCATAGCACTAGGTTTGATTTTGATAGTCTGTCCTAATGTTAGCTTGCTCACTTGATTTTCATCAACAGTGATTTTCAACTTTAGATTGTCAATATTCACAACGTTAAATAGAGGAGTACCTGCTCCTACCATAGCTCCTTCTTCTACTTTTTTGCTGCTTACTATACCGCTTATCTTGCTACGTACAGAGGTGTCGCCCGATACGATAGCAGCTGAATTGTAGTTAGCTTCTGCATTTTTAACTTGCAAACGTACTTGTTCTAACTGTTGAGCGGTCACACCACCAGTTTTAAAAGCACTTTCAAAGCGTTTTAAGTCACTTTTAGCAGTTTCAAGAGCTGCTTTAGCATTTTCTAATTGTACATTGGTTCTGTCTGCTTTAGTTTGAGCTAAAACCTGTCCAGCGTTTACAAAATCACCTTCTTTTACAAAGATTTTGATAATTTGTCCGCCTACTTCAGAGGATACATCAAGGTCTTGTTCAGCTACAAAAGTACCATTAGCAGAAAATAAATCTGATACATTCTCTTCAGCTACTTGTGCAGCACGTACAGCTACTTGTGCTTCTTTTTGGGCAACAATAGCTACTTCTTTAGCATTTTTCTGTTTGTTAGAATACAGTTTGAATGCCATAAAGCCTATTAAGGCAAGAATAATAATTGTGGTAATTACTTTTTTCATTTGTCAGTAAAACTTAATTTGTACTATAAAATCGGGTGCAAAGGTAATATAAAAAACTTAATAAACAAAAAAAGTTTCCTAAACTTCACAAGAAATGTACAGATACCCTGTCATAATAGTCCATTCCGAAGAGAGAAGAAGCTCCTCCTACAGAGCGTCTGTCGCTTTTGTAAATACTGAATTGCAGGTAGTTAAGGTCATTGAAAAGTAGCATCCCTTCGCCATCAGGAGTAGCTCGCGATTCTGGAGGGCAGTTGAAATTGATGATATCACTATATTGATTGTAAATTTTGCGGAAAGAAAACATCTTAAAAATCACTTCAAACTTGCGATTTTGTTGTATGCGTTCAAAGAGCGAGCGCGATATATTGCTTACAGCATTGCCGTAATGGTCTATATAAATAATTACCCCATAGATAAAAGCCCCATCGGAACTAACTTCTGGATTAAAATGAGTAGCTCTTAGGTATTTATCAGTAGGAACACCTATTTGCTCAGGAGAAAGACCTTTGTAGACTTTTTCAACTACAGATGGGAATACATTTAGGGTAGGGAAGAGGGTAATAGGTATATCAGTAGCCACTTCAAATAGCTGTATAGGCTCATTTTCTTCAGCTAATAGGTTAAAAATACCATTGTCAGCCCCAATGAAATAATGCCCGTTTAGCAACATTAGTAAGTGTCTTTTTTCAGGATTGCGCTCGGCATCAACTCCTATAACGTGTATACTACCCTTAGGAAAGTGTTTATAAGCATTCTTGAGGATATAAGCAGTCTGAAAAATATCAAACGGAGAAACTAAGTGTGAAATATCTACAATACGAGCATCAGGGCATTTGGTGTAAATAGCCCCTTTTACTGCCCCTACTGAATAGTCACGCAGCCCGAAATCGGTAGTGAGAGTGATGATTTTCATACTTATTTGAATAACAATGCAAAAGTATAATTAAAAGTTGAATCTTACAACTTAAAGGAGAGGTTTTTAGCAGATTGTTAAAAACTTTGTTGATAACTTATGTTTTGTTTATGTTTTGTAATTCGGATTTAAAGCTGTTACTTTGCACCCCGAAAAAGGAAAATTATGAACGAACAAAAAGATATATGGTGGCTCAATGAAGAGTCAGAACAAATACTCAACAGAGGCTATTTGTTAAAAGGAGAAAGCGTAGAGGGGGCGATAGATCGTATCACTCACGCTGCGGCTCGCCGTTTGTACAAGCCTGAGCTACAGCCTGCTTTCAAAGAAATGATTACCAAAGGGTGGATTAGCTTCTCGTCACCTATTTGGGCTAATATGGGTACTGAGCGTGGTTTACCTATTTCTTGTTTCAATGTACACGTACCTGATAGCATAGAAGGAATTACGCATAAATTGGGCGAGGTGATTATGCAAACCAAAATAGGCGGGGGTACTTCTGGCTATTTTGGTGAGTTGCGTAGCAGAGGTTCAGCGGTAACCGACAATGGGAAGTCAAGTGGTGCAGTAAGCTTTATGAAGCTCTTCGACTCTGCTATGGACGTAGTGTCACAAGGTGGCGTAAGACGAGGTGCTTTTGCTGCTTACTTAGATATTGACCACCCTGATGCAGAAGAGTTTCTACAGATAAAAGACGTAGAATTTCCTATCCAAAACCTCTTTTTTGGTATTTGTGTACCAGATTATTGGATGCAAGAGATGATAGATGGTGATATGGAGAAACGTCGTCTTTGGGCACGTGTGCTCGAGTCACGTCAACAGAAAGGTTTGCCTTATATTATGTTTACCGATAATGCAAACCGTAATCGTCCACAAGTATATAAAGATAAAGATATGCTCATTCGCTCAAGCAACTTGTGTAGTGAGATTATGTTACCTTCTAGCGAAGAAGAATCGTTTATCTGCTGTTTGTCGTCTATGAATTTAGAACTTTTTGATGAGTGGAAAGATACCAAGGCAGTTAAATTAGCAGTCTTCTTTTTAGATGCTGTGTTATCAGAGTTTATAGAGAAGACTAAAGGCAATTATTATCTGCAAGCAGCCCGCAAGTTCGCAATGCGCCACAGAGCATTGGGCTTAGGTGTATTAGGCTATCATTCGTACTTACAGCGTAATATGATACCTTTTGAAAGCTTCGAAGCTACTCAGTTTAATGCGCGTACTTTTAGGCACATTCGTGAAGAAGCTGATAAAGCTACTAAAGAATTAGCTCATATTTATGGAGAGCCTGAGTTGTTAAAAGGCTATGGAAGAAGAAATACTACTACTATGGCAATAGCTCCTACTACCTCAAGCTCGGCTATATTAGGGCAAGTATCACCAGGTATAGAGCCTTATTCAAGTAATTATTATAAGGTGGGCTTATCAAAAGGAAACTTTATGCGTAAAAACAAATATCTAACACAATTGTTAGAAGAAAAAGGGCTTAATAATGAAGATGTATGGCGCTCTATACGCTTAAATAATGGTTCTGTACAGCATTTGCAAGAGCTTACTCAGCTAGAAAAGAATGTATTTAAGACTTTTAAAGAGATTTCTCCTATGGAGATAGTCTCACAAGCAGCACAGCGACAAGCCTACATAGATCAAGGTCAGAGCTTAAACCTCAATATTCCTTCTGTAATGCCTATTAAAGATGTAAATAAAGTGATGATTGAAGCGTGGAAATTAGGAGTTAAGTCACTTTACTACCAACGTAGCCAGTCTGTAGCAAAAGAAATGATAATGAATTTTGTAAACTGTAGTAGTTGCGAGGCCTAACTAAAAGAAAATAAAATAGGCTGCCTGAAAAATTCTTCAGACAGCCTATTTTTTTTGGTTATAAATTATATTACTGAATCTGATAGCTTTCTCCTTTTAAGGTATCAAAGCTAACTACTTTAGCTTTTTTAGAGGCTTTTATGAGCATTGTATTATGGTGGTAAATACTTTTACCTGCAGGTAGTAATAAGTAGCATTTTCCGCCTACTAATGATGTGATAGTAGCTTCTTGCAACTGGTGTTGTTGCCAAGAGAAAGATACTTCAAAATTATTGCGAGCTTTCATTCCTTTCATAACGCCATTTTCCCAATCGGGGTGGGAAGGGAGTGCTGGCAGAAAACGAATTACATTTTGCTTCCCGTGACTTTGTAAAAGCATTTCGGCTATACCTGCCGCTCCTCCGAAGTTACCATCTATTTGAAAAGGAGGGTGTGCACAGAAGAGGTTAGCATAAGAACCTCCTACTTGTCCAGTAGTTATTTCTGAACTTACGGGTCGAAGTAATTGGCGCAATAATATTAACGCGTGATCTCCATTCTGTAGTCGTGCCCAAAAGTTTATCTTCCAAGCTCTTGACCATCCGGTACCACCATCTCCACGCATTTGTAGTGTTTTCTCAGCAGCTTTGGCCAATTTAGGGGTATTCCAAGGGGTTATTTCATCATAAGGATATAGCCCATATAGATGAGATACATGTCGGTGATGAGGGTCAGCATCCTCCCAATCGTCTAACCATTCATTTAGGTCTCCTTTCTTACCAATACGATTAGGAGCTGTATGTTTGATAATATCTGTCCATTGGCTGAATTTATCACTATCTACGCCTAAGATAGTAGCGGCTTGCATAGTATTACTAAAAAGCTCTCGTACTATCTGCATATCCATAGTCGGTGCTATACAAGTATTTCCAACCTGTTTTTTATTGTCTTTTGAAGGTAGTAAATAAGCATTTTCGGGTGAGTTAGAAGGAGCTGTAATCCAATACCCCTTTTTAGGCTCTTTGATAAGTAAACTTTCAAAAAAGTCAGTAGCTTGTTTTAGTACAGGGTAATATTCTTTAAGGAAGTCTATATCGTGTGTAAATAGGTAGTGTTGCCAAATATGTTCGCATAGCCAAGCGCCTCCTGTAAGAGTAGAGCCCCATACAGCTGACTCACCAGGTGAGGTATAAAACCAAGGGTTACTAATTACGTGGGCTACCCACCCTTCAGCATTGTAATATGCTTTAGCTGTTTTATGTCCGTTGGGAACTAAATTTTTTGTAAAACGATTTAGAGGCTCTGTTAGTTCTGATAGGTTAGTAGCTTCTGCTAGCCAATAATTCATCTGAATATTAATATTCAAATGATAATCTCCATTCCAAGGAGTTTGATATTCTTCAGCCCATAAACCTTGTAAGTTAGCAGGCAAAAGACCTTCACGCGATGAAGAAATAAGCAAATACCTACCAAAATTGTAGTATAATATAGGTAATAAAGCATCTTTGTCACCTCTGTAGAAGCCCTCTAAACGTTCATAAGTACTTAGTTGTGAGGTATTACTATTTGCGTTGCCATACCAGCGATTTTTATTGAATAAACCTTGGTAAATAGTTTTGCTTTCAGCAAGAGCTGTCTCAAAAGAAGAGGTACAACGCTGTAGATAGCTCTCAGCCTTTTCTTTAACAGATACATTACTAAGCCCTCCATTTTTATATTGGTAGTTTGTAGCCATACTTATCTTGAGTATGAGTTCTTTAGCAGCTTCTATCTCTATAGCTTTTTCTTTGCTTTCAGCTTTGCCATCAGTTTGTACATCTATAGCAGAGGCAAAGTGCATACCTTCCTTTTTGTCATCAGGTAGTACCCCTGTAAGAGTAATATGGTTATTTTGATAGCTTATAGTAGCATTTTCTTTTCTGAAGAGCGAAATATTCAAATCAAAGGGTTTAGTTCCTGTAATTTTTATCCATAAAAGATCATTCTTAAAGTCAGCAAAGGCTACTTGCTCAATAGAGTTTTCATCTCGTGTATAAGTAGTAATAGCCGTAGCCTCATCAAGGCGAAGTACTCGCTTGTAATCTTTCACAGGCGTTTGATTTTTCCAATCTAAGAGCAAATCAGCAAATACCTGATAGCATCCATAACTACAGTTAGCACCTTGCCCGTGACACGAACCTTTACCTCGTGCAATAAAATGTTTCTGTAGTAGGGCTTGTGCTTCTAAGTTTTTACCTTCTAAAAGTAATTGTTGAATTTCTTTCAGATAAGTATGTGCTTCAGGGTCATCAGCCTCCTGATATCCACCAGACCATAACGAAATCTCATTTAGTACAATGCGGTCGGTATCTGTTTTCCCGAAGAGCATAGCTCCTAATCTACCATTACCGATTGGTAAACTCTCTGTGAAATGCTTAGCAGGTTTTTTAAACACTACTGAAACGTCCTGTGGTTGTGCCCAAAGAAAAACTCCCCAGCACAATAGTACTGTTAATAATTTGGTTTTCATAAATATTGGTAATATATTATTTTGTTATTTTAGCACTAAATCAGTACTGCCTACTTCGTTTAATTTGTCGTCGTATATAGTTATTTTATAAGTACCTTTCTCAAATTCTTTTGAAGTTTTGGCTATAAAATCACATACATCTACACTCTTACTGTCATAGATAAAATGGGTAGAAATACTGTAGTTTACTGTGTTATCACCTTCTGAAGCACTGTCGTTAGCACCTAAAGTGATACCTGAGGGAGAACTTACTTTTATATAGAAGTTTTTACCTCCTGTTTTAGCTATTTTGTTAGCTCCTACAGTAAAACATACTCTTATTTTTTCAGCAGCACGTCCTCTGTCTGTTATTTTGTTTTTACTACCTTTTACCGCTTCAGCTGTCAGTTTTCCTATCTGTAGCGCAGCCCCCACTTCTACTACTTTTTTCAGCTTGTTAGCTTGTTGCGATAGCGAGTCTACTTTAGCTGAAGTGCTAGTCAGTTTTACAGAAACACTGTCTAAATCTTTTCTGATAGCTTTGTTGATACGAGTCAGCGAGTCATTTTTTCTAAGCAGATAATCTCGTTCTTTAGCGAGGGCAAAGGCTTGGTTTTTAAAGCGAGCTAAAGCCGAAATATTAACCTTCATATTTTGCAACGAGTCGATGTATTTGGTTATTTTCTCACGTGCTTTTAGTAAGTCTTCACTTATGTCTTTATTAGTAGCAACAGCCTTGTCATAGCTTTTTTTCAGCATATCAAGGTCGCTCATTACCTGTTTTTTCTGTATATTCAATTCGTTTTCAGTAGCTAGTCTATCTTTGTTTAGCAGGTAAGTGTAATACCCTAAGCCTCCAGTGGCCAAAGCCAATATAGCTATGATAATTTTAGATAAGATACCTCCTCCTTTAGGGGGTTCTTCATTGTCGTAACTATTATAATTAGGCACTGATTGTGCGTTTTTTTCTAAATCATTTATAGGTTCTGAAAAGATAGATTTATTATATTCGTTACTCATAGTTTCTACTCTATTTAACCTCGCAAAAGTACAAACAAAATATATTAAATACAAATTTTTCACCGTTTTTTTATATTCTTTGAAAAAGATGTAGTAATTTTGCCTCGTTTTTTATATCAATAAAGTTTATGTTAATACGTTATTTTGCAATTGTTTTTGGCTGTTTGGGTTTGGGCGAACTTATAGTAGCTCTTACCCACATCCCTTTCCCCTCTAGTATAATAGGGATGCTTTTTCTCACACTTTTTTTGCATTTAGGGTGGATTAAACTTCAATCTATTAAAGCCCTTTCCGATTTGCTTATTTCCAATTTAGGACTGTTTTTTGTGCCGCCCAGCATCGGTATTATGGCTTATTTTAAGCAGATAGGCGAAAACTTCTTAGCCATCTTTATATCTATTATTATCAGTACTATAGTAGTGATTATAGTTACAGGTCACGTTTATCAATTCCTACGTAAAAAATTAAAATAATGAAGTCTTTAGCAGAAAATCAAGTATTACTTTTATCCATAACTTTTATTCTTTATTATGGGGTATTGCTCTTACAGAAAAAATATAATTCTGTATTTTTAAATCCTGTGCTTATCACAGTTTTAGTGCTTATTTCTTACCTTATTATTTTTGATATTTCGCCTGAAAAATACGAAGAAGCCGGTCAGTATATCGATTTTTGGTTGAAACCATCTATAGTAGCTTTAGGTGTTCCGTTGTATTTGCAAATCTCAAAGATAAAGAAACAACTTATTCCACTGGTAGTTTCTCAGTTTGCAGGTAGTTTGGTAGGGGTAATTACAGTATGTTTAGTAGCTAAATGGTTAGGTCTTTCTAATGATATTGCTATTTCATTAGCTCCTAAGTCAGTTACTACGCCTATTGCCTTAGAGGTAACACGTATGCTGGGAGGTATTTCGCCTATTACCGTAATGGCAGTAATGACCACAGGCTTTCTTGGTAATATTTTCGGTATTACTTTCCTCAATTGGTTTCGCATCAAAAGTCCTATGGCTAAGGGTATTTCTTTAGGAACAGCTTCTCACGCCTTAGGTATTATGGCGGCTTTTAATCTTAGTGAAAAATATGCGGTATACGCGAGTCTCGGAATGATTTTCAACGGTATTTTTACAGCTATATTGGCCCCTACTGCTGTACACTTACTTTTTTCATAAAATATATTTAAATGTAAAAAAGGCTGCCAAAATATTAGTATTTGGCAGCCTTTTTTATAATTCAAAATTCTAAATTATTTAGGAGGATATTGTTCTAATATTTTATTGACAAAGTTGCTAATAGCCTCCTCTTTTTGTTCTGATTTGTATGGTATCGCTCCAGAACCTTTGCCTTGCCATACCAAGTCGTGTTTGCGGGCGTCTATAATTTCTATGTATAGAGTGCCTTCTGTATTTCTGCTAACGTTATAGGTAGCTCCTCCCCAGAAAGGTCCCCAGCCCCAACCCCAGCCCCAATAATACGGACTATTGTCGTAAATATCTACATTCTCGCGCTCACGAGTAAAGATATTCACTAAAAAGTCAGGGTTGTCTGATACTACCATTCCTTTGCTGGTCAGATTTTTTTCTATAGCACGCAAAATACGCTTTTTGTCTAAGTCTGAAATAGGTGCTTTATCTACTCCTTCTTTAAAAAAAGCAAACGATTTATAGGCCGAAAAATCAGCTTGGCGGTCGTAATCTGTTGCTACATACACACTTGCACAAGAGCTTAGCACTAAAGCAACTCCCAGCATTATAAGATAAGTTATTCTTTTCATTTTTTATATGATTTAGTGTTCTCTTATCTTACAGCAAAATTCATACCGAAAAACGCTAACGCCTATGGTAATCTTTCATACAAACAGCAGTGGTGTAGCTTATTGTACACTTCATCGTCAGCGCGTTCTTTGCCAGCATCGTGTCCTACTTTAGCTATGGCTTTTTGTACATCTTCTTCTGAACATTTGCGCTCGTCAAAGATAAGTGTCATATTTCCGCTTTTGATGTCCCAATTTGCACTTTTCACACCTTTTACTTTATAAGCGGCTTTTTCTATGCGCACCTTACATTGTTCGCAATTACCTCCTACGGCAAAGGTTACTTTTTTGCTCTTATTAGGAGCCTGTTGTGCATTAACAGTAGCGAGTCCTAAAAAACTCAAAACTACCCATAATAAAATACGTGTCTTCATTTTTTTCTTTTTTTATTTGTTGAATTAAATAATTGTTTGTTTTTAGTCGTTAGTCTTTAGTTGTTAGTGTTTAGTCTTTAGTCGTTAGCAAGCGACAACATTCTAACGACTAAAGACTAACGACTAGCGACTAATTACTAAAGTTTAAATCTCATTCCTGCGTAGTACATTTGCCCAAAAGCAGGAGCGTACTGCATAGTACTATCAAAATATGCGCCAAAAGGAGCATCAGCAGCTAATATACCGTTAGCTTGTTTGTAGTTAGTGATGTTCTCGCCACCTACATACACCTCAAATGTTTTAGAAAATACTCTGGTAATCTGTGCGTTAAGTGTAGCGAATGACGGTGCGTAATCACTCAATCGGTAGGCTAGAGGGTTGGTAGCCGTAGTAGGCAATCGTTGCTCACCTAGCCAGTTGAAGGTTACGTCAAACTTCCATTGCGAATGGTTGTTTTCGTGGGTATCAGGAGTTTCATAAGCTATGTTAGCAAACCAGCGATGCTTAGGTGTTAGCGTTTTTTCTAACTGCACTTTAGTGAATTGGGTTTGTACATCGTAGTACTTATAGGCAGCTTTAAAGTCTAAACCTTTTGCAGGACTGATGCTAACTTCAGCTTGCAACGAGTTAGCAAAACTCTTACCATCGAGATTGTAAAACAAGGCTTGCTGAGGCGAGTGGTCTAAATCTACCACTACCTGATTGTCAAAATGGGTGCGGTAGAAATCTACTGATAGTTCAGCATTTTTGCCCCATATTTTAAAGGCTTGCAAAAAGCTCGCTCCGTAGTTCCACGCTATCTCAGGGTTTAAACCGTAAAGTTTGCCACCATCACCTCCTATAATATGTAGCTGTCGCGAAGAAGCTAATAACTGCTGATTTTCAGCTATCACATTAGCAGCGCGTTTGCCGCGTCCTGCTGAAAGTCTAAAGGTAGCTTCTTTCCAAGGATTGTAGCGCAAGTGAAAGCGTGGAGTGATAAAGTTACCTAAGTTGTTATGGCTATCAGCACGTATACCTGCTACAAAGCTGAAGTTGCTCGAATTATCGTAAGTGTACTCAAAGAAAGCACCTACTGAGCGGTCTATTCGCGAGAAATCGCCTGCCAGAGCAGAAGTGGTTAGCTGTTCGTTGTAATCGTCATAAGTACCGCTAAGCCCTGTAGCAAATTTGTGTTGAGTATTGCCGATGATAGAGTTGTATATCAGATTGCCATACCAGCTTTTTTGGTGTATATCATAGCTATTCAACCCAAAATAAGAATCTTGTCTATGCGATTGAAATGAGTTCTGTAGCCCTATACTTTTATAAGGAGTATCTGGGAATACATATCCTGTTTTATTAGAAAGGGTAAAACGCTCAGAGTTCACTTCACTACCCCACGCATTAGTGGTTCCTTTGTCTGTTAGCGGATTGTAGTCTATTTGCCCTGCTTGGCGTTCGTCTTTCATATAGTTTAGGTTCAAAAAGCTCACCCACCCCTTTTCAGCATTGCTGTATTGCCAACGGTTTAGTAGGTTTATTTGGTTGCCTATAGGGTTGTCTATAAATCCATCGTGGTTATGGTCGCTTTTGCGCTGACGTACATTGCCGTGTGCTAAAAGACTGGTAGCCCATTTGTCCGATAGTTTTACTTTGGTATGAGCATTCAGCTCGTATCGGCTATCTTCTGAAGTGTATAGGTTTAAGAAAAACGGACGCGCATTAATAGGCTTTTCTATTTCGTAGTTTATTTGCCCCGAAATGCTCTCATAACCATTGATAACACTTCCTGCACCTTTGGTTATCTGTATGCTCTCAATCCACGTACCTGGCACAAATGATAGTCCATAGGCTTGCGAAGCTCCTCGCATAGCAGGGATATTCTCTTCAGCCATAAGTATATACGGACTGGTAAGTCCTAACATTTTTATCTGTTTGTTACCGGTTACTGCATCAGAGAAATTCACGTCTATCGACGGATTGGTCGAAAAACTTTCTGAAAGGTTGCAGCACGCAGCTTTTAGTAGTTCACCGCTACTCATAGTGTGTAGGTTGGCTACCTGCCACTGCGATTTCATAGTATTACCTCTTTTTTGGGTTACAACTACTTCTTCCAAAGCAGATTGCGGCTCTAATTGTATGTGTAGAGCTTCCGAGTTAGTTACTTTTATGGTTTTTGTCTTATAACCTATATAACTAATAACTAAAGTATTACTGTTTTCAGTGCGTTTTAGGGTGAAGGTACCATTATCATCAGTCGAAACACCTATTTCGGTACCATTCCAATACACTTCCGCCCCCATAAGAGGCAAATTAGCTTCATCTACTACAGTTCCTTTGCTAAATTGTTGAGCAAAAGCAGTCAGGGGGAGTAGTAATCCCCATAATAAAATATATCTTAACATTGATTTTTTTCTTTATGCGTTAATAATCTATCAAAATCGATTGTAAGGGAGAATTACTATTCACCCTTAAAATGAAAAATTATTAGGCATAAAACACACGCTGGCAGTAAAGCGCATACAGTGGGGGCGCGTTCAAACGAACCGCTGAAGTAGGACTACTTTTTGTAGCAGTAGTCAAAATTATCACTTCTTCTACAGATGAAGGAATACAAGAGGTAGGAAGCACAAATGATTGTAGCTCCAATTCAAAGGCTTTTACTACCGAAGTACTATCAGAAGTCGAAGAGGCAACTGAAGTGTTATCACAACATTTTTTATTATCATCACTATTGTCATCTTCATCACCACCGGAGCAATCGTCCATTGTAGCACAAGCACAAGCATCATCATCTTCTACTATCAGTGCATAAGCATAGTCTAATGAAACTGATGCTAATTGGTCTTGGCAGTAATGAAAAGTAACCGCCCATCCTGAATTGCTAAACAAGATGAGGATTGATAATAATATGTTGATAACTATTTTTTTCATTGCGAGGGCAAAGGTACAACTTTTTTGACTATCTCACCAAAAAATTAACAATAATTTAACACTCTCATAGCTAATGGCAAACTGCTAAATAAAAAAAATCCTAAGTAATAAAACTTAGGATTTTCTCAACGCACAACACTACTAAGATTATAGGTCTATCGCAATCGGTCTGCTGATTTTACGAGCTTCTCGTCCCGCCTAATAGCCTTATTGGCTAAAAACAAAAAAACGATAGAAAGCACGGGTACGAAAACCCCAACACCTTTCTCAGAAATAATACCTTCTCCAGATGAGTTTAGCATTCGATATACAAATATTCCTAGTAAAGTAAAATTTATAACGATATTCAGCCAATTAAGCAATTGCTGAAGGTTCCTTTTTTTGTATTTGAATATAGTGTAAAGAGCCACTACTGCCGAGATAGCAAATAGCAATGTGCGCAGCCAGTCTAAACCAAATAATAAAGGTAGTGCAGCTACTACGCCTGCTATAAGCATATACACAGTTTGTATTCTCTGTATCATAAGTTTCTTTTTTTAAGCGCGCAAATATACTACTTTTTTATAAACCTCAAAAAAAATATTTTATTTCAGCTTATCAAAACCATTGCCATATACCCCCATTACGTTAGTTTTGGTCACAAAGGCAGAGGGGTCTATAGTGCGTACCAAACGGAAAATAGAGTTTGCCTCAGTACGACGAGCTATTACTATCACTATTTTTTGTGATGATTTAGAGTACCAGCCTATACCGTCAATAATAGTGCAACCCCGTTTTAGCTCACTGTTGATGTGGGTAGCTATCTCATCGTAATGCTTAGAGAAGATAAACAGCTGTACCGATTGGCGTGCACCGTTTATTACTATCTCTACCATTTGCCACATCATCGGTAGCAACACAAGTCCATAGATGGTTTTTTCAAGCGAATTATCTTTGTGCTCTAAGATGAAGTAAGATGATAACACTATACACACGTCTACCACTAATAAGATACGCGCAATGCTGATACTGTAGTATTTAGTGATAACAAAGCCTATAATATCAGTACCACCGGTACTACCATTAGCCGAATATACCAGACCCAAACCAGTACCGCATAGTAGCCCACCCATTATTACGTTCAAAAAATCGTCTCTCAAAGGAGGGTGCTCTATAAAGTAAGGCATAAGGTACTCTTTTCCTGCCCATATCAGTGTTGATAAGATAGAAATAGAGATAAGAGTACGGTAGGTGAATTGCCTACTCATCGCCTTAAAGCCTATCACCAAAAGCAGGAAGTTGATAATCCAATAAGTGATAGCCAAGTCAGCCCCTAATTTGTAGTTCAAAATAAGGCAGATACCTGCCAAACCTCCGGTTACTATCTCGCTAGGCATTATAAATCCGGTAATACCTACCGCATAAGAGATAAGCCCCAACACTATGATGAGGTAATCTTTTATGTAAAAAGATTTTAAGTATTTAATAGTTTTGCTCTCTGTTATTGCCATAACATTTGTCTTTGTTGATGAAAATTCCTTGTTTTAGCGGCGCAAAGGTACTACTTTTAATTGAATGTGCAAACAAAATATAATTTACTTTCTTATGCCAAACTTTCTTTGATGCGCCTAATGGCTTCACGTAGTTCTTTTTCTGAGGCAGCGTATGAGATGCGTATGCAGTTAGCATCGCCAAAAGCCTCACCCGTTACTGTGGCTACCATTGCTTCTTCTAACAGATATAAAGAAAAATCACTTGCATTATGAATAGTGCGTCCTCTTAAGGTTTTGCCAAAGAAAGACGATACATCGGGGAACACATAAAAGGCACCTTCCGGAACGTTCACTTTAAGACCTTCTACCTCGCTCAAAAGTGCTAATACCAAATCCCTGCGCTTTTTAAATTCGTCTATCATATATTGTATTTCACTCTTAGGGGCTTTTAGGGCTGCGATAGCTGCGCGCTGTGCTATAGCATTGGTGCCACTAGTTATCTGTCCTTGCACCTTATTGCAGGCTTTGGCTATCCATTCGGGGGCAGCTAAGTAACCTATACGCCAGCCAGTCATAGCAAAGGCTTTAGAGAGTCCGTTGATGGTGATAGTTCGCTCATACATACCCTCTATAGCGGCAAAACTAGTGTGGGGAATAGAGGTAAAGTTGATGTACTCGTATATCTCGTCTGAGAGAATAAAAATGTTAGGGTGTTGGCGCAATACTTTTGCAAGAGCTTCTAATTCTTGCTGGTTGTACACCGAACCGGTGGGATTGGAAGGGGAGTTAAACCACACCATTTTGGTCTTTTCGGTGATAGCCGCTTCTAATTGGGCGGGGGTTATTTTGAAGTCGTTTTCTATAGTAGCCAATATCTCTACAGGGGTAGCGCCTGCCAGTTTTGCTATCTCTTTGTAGCTAACCCAATACGGAGCGGGGAAAATCACCTCATCACCGGGGTTGAGCATCGCCAAGGCAGCATTTGCCAAGCATTGTTTAGCACCTGTAGAAACTACTATTTGGCTGGGGCGATAACTAAGTCCGTTGTCGCGTAGCAGTTTGGCAGCGATTGCCTCTCTAAGCTCTAAATACCCATCTACAGGGGTATATTTGCTGTAGTTTTGATCAATAGCCTCTTTCGCTGCTTCTTTGATAAAGTCCGGAATGTTGAAGTCTGGCTCTCCTAAGCTAAGCCCAATAATATCTTTGCCTTCGGCTTTTAGTTCTCTTGTTTTGGCAGCCATTGCAAGGGTAGCAGAGGCTTCCATAGCATTGATGCGGTCTGATAAAAACTGTTTCATATTAGTTTATTGTTAGTTTATCGTTTGTCATTTGTCATTAAAATGGGGTATTTTACATCTTTCCCTAAAACACTGTCAAAAAAGTTCCAGTTAAAGAAAGAATCAACCTCTGTAGGAGTTAATACCTCTATCAAATATCGTTTAGCCAATTGCGCTGTAGGTACCATATAATCACCTTTATAAACGCGTACCGAATCATTGTGTATGCTCGCTTGTGTGTCGTAATGCAGGTAATGCCCTTCAAACGGAGTTGTTACGGTTTTAAAATCGTCTATTTGATAATAATCTACCTTCATTAGTGTATCTTCAACCACCTCTTTCATTTGTACGTTGTGCACTTTCAGTCGGTCTATCACCTTTTGCCACGCTTTGGGTACTATGTAATACTCAGGACCTACTAAGGCAGCATTTTCTTGGGCTTGTTTTATTTTCAGTTGTTTGATATACGCATTATCAGCATCAGCTATTTCTACTATTGTTTTCATCGTTTCGTAGTTAGCTACTACACGCTCATTATAGCTTTTAAATATATGGGTATTAAGCTGAATACCAATGCAATTCCATAGCGAAGCATAGCCTACTGTGTGTCTTGCCTTGCTGAGTTCTGGGTCGGGTAGCAATCGTCTGAAAGGTTGTTGTACACTGTCTTTGGTTAGCGAAACGTAATTCATTTGGGTTAAAGAATCTGATAGACGGGGTACTAACACATCATCAATGTATCCTCCTAAGAAAGTACCAACTTTTTCTTTTTCAGCAGGCGAGTAGCTCACAGTATAGCGGTATTCTTCTTTCCTACTCACCTGATTGTCAATCAATATATCAGGTTGAATTTCTTGCAGAACTTCCGATAGCGAGAGCGTATTTTCTACATCAGCTTTTATAAAATCGTTGTCTAAATCATAGTAGGTAGCACTTTCTTTTCTGTCTTCTTGCATTCCTCCTATATTATATACCGGTATAGTAACGACTATTACATTGCCCGAAAGTTTTATTTCGTTTTGGGCTAAGTTTCTAAATAACAGGGTAGTAGCATTTACCCCATCTGTTTCATTGCCGTGTATAGCATTGTTGATGAATATAATAGTGCGTTCCTCGCGGTATTTATTGAGGTTGAATTCGCCATCAGCACTGTATATCACCAAATGCAGTGGCATACCATTGTCTGTTTGCCCAATAGTTTTGAAGGAAATAGAGGTGAATTCTTTAGAAAGTTCTTTGTAATAATCTATTATTTCCTCATAAGTAGAGTTTTTTAGTCCGTCCTTCTGTTCAAAAGGTGTTTCAAACTTTTTAGGAGACGAAAAGAATGGCGTTTCGCACCCCACTAACACACAGCCTAATAATAAGTATATAATGTGCTTTATCATAATTAGTAATATCCTAATTTTCCTATTTGCTAATTTTCTAATTATTAATGTATTTTACACAGTTTTCTAATATTTTTACTTCATACCCTAATTCCTTAGCATCGTTAGCGCTATACGCCACGCAAAAATCACCTGCCAAACCGCAAAATACGAGTTCTTTAATGCCTTTATCTTGCAGATAGCCGTGCAATCCCGTGTTGTTTAGCTTATTATTGTCAAAAAAAGCACTATAACTATCAATTTCTGGGTTCATTCCTTTGCGAAATATAGCCGATATGCGTCGTGTATCAAGGTCTTTGTGCAATTCAGCCCCAAAAGTGCCTTGCACACAGTGGTCAGGCCATAGAATTTGGTCTATACCATTCAGTTGTACTGTATCAAAAGGCTTTTTACCCACGTGCTGACTTGCAAAACTCTTATGGTTGGCAGGGTGCCAATCTTGCGTAGCTACTATTACGCTATAGTCTTTTTGCATCTCGGCATTGATGTGCGAAATAATTTGGTCGCCCTGTGGTACAGGTAATGCGCCTGTAGGCATAAAGTCATTTTGTAGGTCAACAATAATAAGTGCTTTCATAAAGAATCTTTTTTTAATTAATTACATTTTTACAAGCGAACCTTCAGCGAAGGATGAGCGAAGGATAAGCGAACGATAACCCTTAAAATTCGCTCCAAAGGTACAGTTTTTTTCAATATTATCTCTATCTTTGCCAAAAAATATTTTACTGATGCATTTTTTATCTGAAGAATTAGAAAATTACGCCTCTCAACATACTGAAGATGAGCCACTTTTGCTACAAGAACTCAACAAGCGTACGCACCTTAACGTACTGCAACCACGAATGATTAGCGGACATTTTCAGGGGCGTTTTCTCAGTTTGTTGTCTAAGATGGTGCAACCTCGCACTATTTTAGAAATTGGCACTTATACGGGGTATGCTACCCTCTGTTTGGCTGAGGGGTTACATCCTGAGGGGGTACTCCACACCATCGACATCAAAGAGGAACTGACAGACCTACAGCGCGAGTTCTTCGACCGCAGTGGTTATGGTAGCCAGATATTGCAGCATTTGGGCAAAGCTGCTGATATTATCCCCGCACTCAATACTACTTTCGACCTTGTTTTTATTGATGCCGACAAGCAGAATTACGCCCACTATTTTGATTTAGTAATTGAAAAAATGAACCGCGGTGGTATTATCCTTTCCGATAATGTGCTGTGGAGTGGCAAGGTAGTAGAAGAGGTAAAACACAACGACAAACACACCCAAGCGCTAATGGCATACAACCAAAAAATAAAAGACGACCCCCGTGTAGAGACCGTCTTATTACCCATCCGCGATGGTATTACCCTTTCAAGAGTTAAATAAACACCAATTGACAAATTGGCAAATCGGCAAATTGACTAATTTTCTGATTTGCTAATTTTTTTAAGGTTCGGCAAAAAGTACGCTATAAGTCCCATAAGGGGCAAAAACGAACATACTTTATACACAAAATAAATATCAGTTAAATCTATCAGTTTGCCCAGAAGTGCCGATGCTAAACCGCCCATACCAAAGGCAAAACCATAGAAAAAGCCCGAAATCATTCCTATTTTATGAGGTAATAACTCCTGCGAATATACTAATATAGAGGCAAAAGCTGAAGCGATGATAAAGCCTATCAACACTATAAGCACTCCGGTAGTAGCAGCGTCAGCGTAGGGTAACCAGAGCGCAAACGGAGCGGTACCCAATATTGAAAACCAAATGATGAACTTGCGTCCTACTTTGTCGCCAAAGAAACCACCAATAAGGGTGCCCGCTGCTACTGCTCCCAAGAAATAAAATAGGTAAAGCTGTGCCTGCTCATTGCTAAAACCGAACTTCTGTATGGTATAAAACTGAAAGTAATTATTGATAGCAGCAGTATAGAAGTTTTTAGAAAATACCAAAAGCATCAGTATAATCATCGAATTGCGTACCTGAGCCCTTGTTAGGTTAGGCATTATCACAGGCTTTTTAGCCTTTTTTTTCAGTAGTTTTAGCAGTATACTGCGCCATTTGCCTACTAATATAAGGATAAGCATTGCAAAAATAGAAAATGAACAAAACCATATCAATCGCTCTTGGTGAGCTTCTTCTATTAGCTGTCCATCTACTACTTTCTTGCTGAAAACCAATAAGATAACCAATAGGGGAGCGAAAGCTGTACCTAAATTGCCTCCTAATTGAAAGATAGCTTGGGCAAAAGAGCGTTTCCCTCCTGAAGCTAAAAAGGCTACTCGCGACGATTCGGGGTGAAATACCGAAGAGCCTACCCCTATCAACACTACTGAAAGCAGGATAGTGGTATAGCTACTTGCCATTGATAGGAAGATAGCTCCTAAGGTAGTGAAAGCCATTCCTAATACTTGCGAGTAAGGTTTGGGGTGTTTGTCGGTATAATTGCCTACTAAAGGTTGCAAAATAGAAGCTGATAGCTGGTAACAAAGTGTGATGACCCCTATTTGCGTCATCGTAAGAGCGTATTTAGCTTGCAAAGCAGGGTAAATAGAAGGTATCATTCCCTGAATGAGGTCATTTAGTCCGTGTGCTAAAGCAATAAGTAGTAAGATACGGTATTGAGGTTTGTTTTCTTCGTACATAACTCTTTTTTAAATTTGTGGGGCAAAAGTACAAAATAATAGACAAATAGCAATTGATAATTGACAATTGAGGAATTTGGTGTATATTTGCAGCCAAATTATTAAAAATCAATTACGATGGAAAGAACATATGCTGGTATTCCAGAAGAAAACGCTACACTCGAAAATGCTAAAGTAATGCTCGTAACTGTACCTTATGATGGTACTTCTACGTGGGGTAAAGGGGCTGATAAAGGACCTGAATTGTTCTTAGATGCTTCTGAAAATATGGAACTTTATGATATTGAAACTGATACTGAACCTTATTTGAATGGGGTGTATTTGGCAGGCGAAGTAAGCGAGAATAGCTCGCCAGAGGCAATGACCGAAGCGGTATATCAAAAGACGAAGGAACTCCTTAAACACGAAGATAAACTCTTTACTCTTTTCGGGGGAGAACATTCAGTTTCTATAGGGTCTATACGTGCGGTAGGCGAGAAGTATGAAAAGCTAACAGTGCTACAGCTCGATGCCCATACTGATTTGCGTCCTGAGTACCACGGTTCTACCTCTAATCACGCTTGTGCAGTGTTTGAAGCGAACCAAAAGCACAAGTTAGTGCAAGTAGGTATCCGCTCAATGGATGCAGAAGAAAAACAATATTTACCTAAAGGTCGTGTGTTCTTTGCTCACGAAATTGCTAAAAATAACAATTGGATAGAGGATGTATTAGACAAAGTATCTGGTAATGTATATATCACTATTGACTTAGATGCTTTTGATCCAGCAATAGCACCTTCAACAGGAACTCCTGAACCAGGTGGTTTGCAGTGGTATCCTACGCTAAAATTACTGAAAAAGGTCTTTAAAAAGTGTAATGTAGTAGCTTTTGATATAGTAGAACTCATGGATAGCCCTCAAGCAAAACCTACGGCTTTCTTGGCGGCCAAGCTTTATTATAAAATGTTGGCTTACTACCACAAATATAATAAAAATAACAAGGAGCCTAAGAAGAAAAAGAGAAAATGATAAATAGTTTTGAGTTTTGAATTTTGAGTTGTTGTATGGCTCAAACTTAAAACTAAGAACTCAAAACTGAAAACTCAAATTGTTATGTTTTTAGAGCAAGTTATTGAGGACTATTTGGAAAACTATGCTGATACGCCTACTGGGGAGGTTATATTTATAACCCCTCATAGGCGTTCTGCTCTTTTTTTAAGGAAAATTTTCTCAGAAAAAGTGCATAAAGCTGCTATATCACCAGAATTTATTACTTTAGACAATCTTTTGGAGCGCATCTCTGGGATAAAGAAGATGCCAGACTTACAGGGATTGTTTGAACTCTATAAGGTATATAAGGAACATACAGAATCCGAGGTCGATGATTTTGAAAAATTTGTCGGCTGGGGACGAATGTTGTGGAAGGATTTTAGTGATATAGACCAGTACCTGATTGCCTATAAGGATATATTCCCCTATATGGAGGCAATCAAGGAGGCCGAACATTGGTCGGTAGGCGAGGAGCTTACCCCTATGCAGCAAAGACACTTGGAGTTCTGGCGTACCTTGGGTACATACTACAATGCAATCCACAAGGTGATGTACGAGCAAAAACAAGGATATCAAGGGTTTATCGCAAGAATAGCTTACGAACAGATTGATGCTTATAGGCAGGCTAACAAAGAAAAATTACACCTTTTTGTTGGCTTCAATGCGCTAAGTGTGGCTCAAGAAAAGATTATACAATATATTCTGGAAGAAATGCAAGCGGATATCTATTGGGATATAGAAAAGCACTTCCTCAATAACCAACACAGTGCAGGATACTTTATAGAAAATTATCTAAAGAGGTGGAAATACTATCAAAGAGAAAGAAAACCTAAATGGATTACAGAAGAAAAGACTTTGCCTGAGATAAAAATATATGGAACTCCTAAGCAAGTCAATCAAATACATCTGCTGACAACTCTCTTAGAGGAAATTCCAGAGAAGGAATGGGAACAAACAGCAATTGTGCTTAGTGATAGTGATATGTTACTTCCCTTACTACAAGCTATAGATACCAATAAACTCCCAATCAATATCACTATGGGGTATCCTCTGCAGCAGACCCCTGTACATGACTTGATTTCAGCTTATTTTAAGTTATATATCTCTGGTAGATGGTATCATAAGGAAATAAAAGCACTATT
>ERZ773072.429-NODE-429-length-23863-cov-10.996766_pt1 | contig 23863 bp, 24 predicted proteins | sample MGYA00580617_ERZ773072 | MGnify/ENA primary metagenome ERZ773072 (study PRJEB29015, sample SAMEA2737970) | human oral metagenome | biome: human oral; feature: human-associated habitat; material: dental | place: China | collected 2122 ...
CAGGACTTCTCACTCCAGAATTAGTCCAAAAAATGGCGAAAGATCCAATCGTATTTGCACTAGCAAATCCTGTTCCAGAAATTATGCCAGATGTCGCCAAACAAGCCGGCGTCGCAATCATCGGTACGGGTCGTAGCGACTTCCCAAACCAAGTCAATAACTCTCTGGCCTTCCCTGGAATTTTCCGCGGTGCATTAGATCACGGAGTTAAGAAAATCACCGATCAGCACAAATTAGCGGCTGCCGAAGCACTAGCTAACCTGGTCGAAAATCCAACCGTCGATAAAATTATTCCGACCGCATTTGATAATGGAGTTGTTGAAGCTATCGCAAATGTCATTAGATAAACCTAAGCACCAGCACCGTACTTAGCCGCATCACGAGAGTCGCCATCTATAAATAGGGCCACTAACGACTCCTGGTTTTGCTTGTCACAAGCTCCTAAAAATAGCACTATTTCAGTCACTCCAGCTTCCTGAAGAGATTTTTTAGTCTCACTTTCATCGGTCATATCTTCAACGCTAACCTTTGACATATAAACTCTCTTGGCGTTATGCGATTGGTCTTTCCATGCGTAAATTATAAACGGATAAAGTTCTTTTAATCTGTTATTTAAGCCAACCGGCAAACCGACAGACCTATCTCCTGAAGTTGCTACACACTTAGCAGCCATAATTAATTTATCCATGATAACAGGTAGAATACGCTGTTTTTTCTCGGCATTTTCATATCCAGCCATTTTATGCTCAACCTTTTTAGCCTCTTCAGTGCGCGCGTCAACTACTACGACCCTACGCTCGACATGTAGTACATCTATAATGGAATCTTCTTTAAGCCACGGAAACGTCTCGCTATCAAGTATCACAGCATCTCCCGCCTTCAGTCCAATCTCTACCGGCTGAGAGTCTTCTTCAGCTCTCGACTTCGGTTTATTTGACCTTTTCTTCTTGGTAGCTTTCCTCAAAGATTCACCCGCAATTTCAGGCGCCATTTCATAGCTATTCAATTTCTCCGAAAGCACCCCCAGGGCGTCACCTAAAGCCTCACTTAGATGCTCTTTAGCCATAGATTCAGCAAGACTACGAACCACTGGACTGTTTTCCTTAATTGTCGCTTCTTTATACTGCTTGGCTAGTTCCTCTTCACTTGGCAATTTTATGGATTTTATAAACTTAAGAACGCTGTTGGCAAATTTTAAATCACCCTCAGGATTAATACCCTTACATTCCTCATCTTCAACCTCCTTAAGTTTCCGACGCTTAAAGTCTTCCAATAAACTACTCAACCTCATCTTACCATCATTACCTGGAATATATTCAGGTCTAGTAATTATAAAATCATCAGGTAGACCAAAAGCCCCATCCTTAGTAAGGCTCTTAGTTACAGCCTCTCTTGCCTCTGCGATAAAGTCCATATATTCACTATCTGCAAGTTCAGGACTAATTATTTTATTAGCATGCTGCCATCGTCTTACATCGGGAATCACATGCTCTTCAGCTTTGCAAAATTCTGGAATATTCACTTTCGCCAGCTTTTCGGGAAAAACTACACTAAGATTTTCCCTTATAAATTTCTCGCATGTTCCATTAAATATACTTCTTAACGATTCTTTGACTTCCTCTATATCAAAATCTATCTCTATACAATCTGGAAGCCTGTTATACTCCTCCTCAATTTGCTGAAACAACCCAAGAACCTTCTCGTAAGATTCTTGATATTCACCGCGCAACTCCTCACCTTCAACAAGAAACGGTACATGCTTAATAATAAACTCTACATAATCTATAATTTGACTTATGTAGTTTTTATTAAGATCTTCTGTATGAGATAGTTCACCTTTAACAACATAACCATCCCGTTGTCTTTTGCTCATAAACTAATATTTTATCAGTTTATGGCCATAAAGTCAATTATATTACTCTGTTAACTTCCTCTAACGTCGTTTCGCCACGAAGAGCCGCCAGCACGCCAGCCTGAAGTAATGTCACCATACCATCTTCTTTTGCAGCCTTCTCAATCGCTTCCGTATGAACATCCTCAACATCGCCGCGCAGGAATTTTTGAATATTCTCGCTTACAACCAACTGCTCCATTACCGGAATTCGCCCCTTATAGCCGAACGGCACGTCATCTGTCGGCACTGCACGCCAAAGCTTAAACGTATCCAAATCTGGGCAATCAACATTCTCTGGCAAATCCTTCAAGACTTCTTTCACCCACTTACGGGTCGCCTCATCTGGCTCATATTCTTCCTTGCTATCATCCCACAATCTCCTCACTAGCCGCTGAGCAATCACCAGTCGAACCGCCGAGCTAAAAATCGGATTTTGCCCAATCATATCGATCATACGACTAAACGCCGCCGCAGTCGAATTGGCGTGGAAGCTAGACAATACCAAGTGTCCCGTAATTGACGCCTGAATCGCAGTCTTCGCAGTTTCATTGTCGCGAATCTCACCAACCATAACCACATCTGGGTCAAGACGCAAAACACTACGCAAACCATCAGCAAACCTCTGTCCATTTGTCGTATCAATTGGAATCTGAGCAATCCCAGGAATCGTATTTTCTACAGGATCTTCCAATGTAATAATCTTTCGATCCTGAGTATTAAGAGCGTTCAAAATACTATATAACGTCGTGGATTTTCCTGAACCAGTTGGACCAACCATCAACAACATCCCGCGCGGATGAGAAATAACTTCATCGATTTGCTCGCGCTCTTTCTTTGAAATACTCAAGAGATCCAAGTTCAACATTGACTCGTCAAAATTGAATAATCGAAGCACCAAGTCTAAGCCATACACCGTCATCACAGCCTCCACACGCAAATTCAGCACATGTGATGCGCCATCTCTATGAATTTCCTGCTGCATATGTCCAGACTGAGGCTCTCTGGAAGCGGTAGAAATATTCGCACGAGATGCCAAAGTTGCCATAATAACTCGATATCTATCCCTGCTAAGCTCCGCCACTGTGTGCAAGGCTCCATCAACACGCATACGAATTCGAATCGACTCACGCTGATTTTCAATGTGAATGTCTGACGCGCCCAACAAATCCGCTTGGTCAATCAAATAATTAAACACGTCATTTGTGCCCACGGAAGCCAAAGTCTGAGTAACCTGCGCCAGAGTATCGCTATCACCCTCCTTGGCAATTTCAATATTATCGTAAATCACTTTTTTTGGCGGATCAAACCTGAGCATAATTGACCGAAACGCCGAACCAGAAATTAAGAAGAAGAAGATTCGCTTGCCATTTTCAACATACTGATCTCGCATCCGCTTCATCAACGACTCAGAAGTTTGCGACGTAACACCAAATCGATAAGACTGGTCTTCCTCGTTAAAGGCTAACGGAACCAACCTGCCTTTGTACATCTCTTCTATCGTTAAGACATCCTTAAGCAGCGGCAGAGTTTCTTCAAACTCGCGCCCATCGAGATATTGAAGTCCTAAAATTGACGCTCGACGACGAGTCGCTTCCTCATCCTGCTCACGGCGTCGCGCCTGAATTTTATCTTCGTCCATATGAAAATTATACCAAAAAGCTTACGGTTTTACGAGTGATATAATAGTAATATGAATCCAGAAATTACTCTGTTAGTCCACAATATTCGCTCGACGCATAATGTTGGGGCAATTTTTCGCACAGCCGAAGGATTTGGTATAAAAAAGATTATTCTTAGTGGTTACACGCCGTATCCAGAATTGAGTTTATGTAGCAAGGCGCCCACTTGTGCGCTTGTTGATGGAGAAATTCGATCTGAAGATCCTCGCCTGCCGCATATTCGCGAAAAAATCACCAGCCAAATTCATAAAACTGCTTTGGGCGCGGAAAGTTTGGTGCCGTTTGAGTTTTATGAAGATATTAACGATTGGATTAAAGAGAATCAGCGAACAGAAAACTTGCCAATTATCGCGCTGGAGCAATCAAAAGATAGTGTGATGTTGCCAGAATTTCAGCCACCTGAAAAATTTGCGCTGCTACTCGGCGAAGAAGTCCACGGAATCACGCCGGAGCTTTTGGACAATTGCGACTTCACCGTAGAAATCCCGATGTTCGGTCAAAAAGAATCATTCAATGTGTCGGTCGCAACAGGAATTGCGCTGTTTGGACTGATTTTTCCGAGAGTGAAATAATCTCAACAACGAATAAATAAATCCCTCAAGTCTGATTATTGACTTTATTAAACATATGTGTTATATTTATATGAGCTTTCTTTGGAATCCCCCAGAGAAAGTAGTCCCAATATGAAAGGAATGTACAATGATGGACATCATGATGATCATCACTGTAGTATCGATCGCACACCTAGCTGCATGGTCGCTGCACTACTTTCACAGAAGCAAAGCAGCATCAGTCCTCGCACTCGTGGCAGCAACGGTAATTATACTAGAGCTCGTGGCTTACTCGGTTATCCTCCTGCCGACACTGCATTGGGCAGTCTCGGCGGCAGTGTTTTTTGCGTCTATAACGCTGCTAACCACGTGCTCGTTGGCACGTACAAACGGACGTAGCGCCGAAGCGAGGAATCTGCGGGACAAGTCCCGCTGACAGTATATAGTTAGCCCGTCGTAGAGCAACCAGCTCCGGCTGAGGCCTCTGTCAGCGGGCTAACTATCACTTTAGAACTACACACTCTTCACCCAGAGTGTTTTTTAATTGGTTTAATAGATTGTCATTAGCATCCACCTTAAACGGCAGACGCATGGCTGATTTTTCTTTCTCGCCCAGCACCAAAACCACGTCAGTCGTGCCAGCATTCTCGCCGCAAACAGACTTCATTTTCACTAACCGCGAATGGTCATTAGGGTCTTTGATATACACAAATAACTTTGAGGCGGGAATTTCTGGCGCAACATTAACAGGCGCCGAATGAGTTTTTGACTGCGGTTTGGCGGCATCATTCTTTACGGCAGACTTCGGAGAAGCTCCATTTTTCTGATTACGATAAGCTTCACGACGCTCTTTCTTAACCGCAGAGCTAATTTTTGGCGCATCCATTTTACGGCCAGTCGACTCATAGCCATTGATATCGTTATCCGTAATCACAATAATATCATCGGCAATTAGTTTACTTTCATTACCCAGATTTCCATCACGATCTCGAGCTGAATTTTTACCAGAAACTCGAATCACCGCGTCCTGAACCAGCTTAGCGCCAACTTTTTCATACAGATTCGGAAAGACAATTATTTCGCCCTCGCCGAATTTATCCTCAATTCCTACGAACGCCATCTTCGAACCGCTTTTTGTGACAATTGTACGAACGGTGCTAATAATTCCTCCGACCGTCATCATTCGACTATCGTACTCAGGAACTAATTGCGTCAATGGTTGAGTTTGCTCGCTCAAATATGTTTCATATCTATCAAGCGGATGCGCCGAAATATACAACCCCAGCAGTTCCCGCTCCCACATTAAGCGCTCTTTATCGTCGTGTTTCACAGGAGCCTTCTGGAGATGAAGAGTCGATTGAACACTCGCCGCGTCATCGCCACCCAACATTCCAAACAAATTGGTCTGCCCACTGGCGGCTTCTTTTTGGAGCTTGGACGCAAATGACGTAATAGAGTCCAGATTGAACAACAAATCAGATCGATCGCCCATATCATCAAACGCACCAGACTTAATAAGCGACTCCCAAGCTTTCCTATTGAACTTGCTGGTTGAAACGCGCCTAGCAAAATCCTCAACCGACGTAAACGGACCATCTTCGCGCGCCCGCAGAACCTCCTCGACCGCACCAACACCAACTCCCTTCACCGCCGACATTCCGAAACGAATCTTATTCTCATTCGGCACCACGGCAAACTCAACGAACGATTCATTTACGTCAGGACTTAGCACACTAATTCCCATGTGCTTACATTCGGTGATTTCAATTGCCAGACGATCAGTGTCATCATGGTCGCTAGTCATAAGCGCCGCCATAAACGCGTCCGGATAATGCGCCTTCAAATAAGCCGTCCAATAAGCAATCAAACCATAACAAGCGGCGTGCGACTTATTGAAACAATAGTTGGCGAACTCTTCCAGCTGAGTCCAGAACGTTTCCGCAATTTCCTTAGTTGCGCCACCAACTTTAATAGCACCCTCGACAAATTCAGGCTTGACCTTTTTCATCAAGTCAATCTTCTTCTTACCAACAGCTTTTCGCAACGTGTCAGCCTGACCACCAGTAAATCCACACCATTCCTTAGAAATCTGCATAAACTGTTCCTGATAGACCAAAATTCCGTAAGTATTTTTCAGCGAGTTTTTCATTCCGGGATGCAAATAGGTTATCTCTTCTTCGCCGTGTTTACGTCTAATAAAACTGTCAATAAACTGCATCGGACCCGGACGATAAAGAGCCACCATAGCAATAATATCTTCAAACGTAGTCGGCTTTAGTCCGCGCAAATATCGCTTCATTCCCGCCGATTCCAACTGGAATACACCAGTCGTGTCGCCGCGCTGAAACAGCTCATAGGTCTTTTTATCATCAAGCGGCAACTCCGAAAGGTTAATTTCTTTCTTGTAAGCTTTTCGGATAATCCTCATGGCGTTATTAATAATCGTAAGGTTCGAAAGTCCCAAAAAGTCCATCTTCAATAGGCCCAACTCTTCAACCTCGCCCATCGGGAACTGAGTTGCCACCACACCCTTTTGCGCCATTTCAAGCGGAATATAATTGACCAGCGTATCTGGCGCAATCACCACGCCACAAGCATGAACGCCATGGCTACGAATTGTCCCTTCCAACTGAATTGCATAATCTAAAACTTCTTTGGCGGTCGGATTATTTTCATATTCATTCCGAAGGTCCGCATCCTCTTTAATACTCACAGACAACGGAATATGTCGCCCCTGGTTTGGCGGCGGAACCAACTTCGCCAAACGGTCACTCTCAGCGTACGGAACCTCCAAAACCCTAGCCACGTCACGCACCGCCATACGACCAAACATCTTACCAAACGTTGCGATATTACTGACATGATCTTCGCCATATTTTTTTGCACAATATTCAATCACCTCGTCGCGACGCGTATCCTGAATATCGACGTCAATGTCGGGCATAGAAATACGATCAGGATTAAGAAATCGCTCAAACAGCAAACCATATTTTAGAGGGTCAAGATCTGTAATATTAAGAGCATACGCAATAATCGAGCCAGCCGCACTACCACGCCCTGGACCAAAAACAATTCCTTTAGATTTTCCCCAGTTGATAAAATCCTGAACGATCAAGAAATAGCCCTCATATCCCATATTCCCCATCACACCAAGCTCCATCTTAGCGCGCTCACGAACCTCCTCGGATAACTGAGGGATAATTTCGTCAGGATCCAACTTTTCAGCCTCCTCCTTCGAAGCTCCATTGTAACGCTGCAATAAACCTTGATATGTCAATCTAAGCAGGTATGAATGTTCATTCTCGCCGTCTGGCAATGGATATTTTGGAATAAGAATTCGCCCAAGCTCAATCTCAACGTCACAGCGATCAGCTATTTTTTTCGTGTTGCGAATAACTTCAGGAAATTCCTCGCCCCAGTGATCAATAATATCGCGCGGATCCGTCAAGTGAAGCTCAAAATCCTTCAAGCTCATTCGCTTTTCATCACTGAGATACGATCCCGTCCCAACACAAAGCAGAATCTCGTGCGCGTCTTGATATTCGTGCGTCAAATAGTGGCCATCACAAGTCACCACCATTTCAATATCAAGCTCTTTTGAAAGCTTGATTAAACCTTCATTAATTTTTTCCTGCACATCCCAGTGTGTATTCGACTTCGGATGACCGTGGTCCTGTAGCTCCAAATAATAACGATCCCCCAAAATCGACTTATACCATTTGGCAATATCACGAGCGCGATCATAATCATCTTCTTTCAACGCCACACCAATTTCACCACTTGCACAACCACTCAGAACGATAAGCCCTTCGTTCAACTCCTCCAGAAGTTCATGGTCAATTCGCGGCTTGTAATACATTCCCTCCAGATTAGCGCGAGTCGACAACTTCATCAAGTTATGGAAGCCCGTATTATTCATCGCCAGCACAGTCAAGTGAAAACGCTGCTTGTCTTTGCCCGGATCGCGATCAAATCGAGAACGAGTCGCCACGTAAGTTTCAATTCCGATAATCGGCTTAATTCCCGCTTTTTTGGCAGTCTTGTAATAGTCCAAAATGCCGCTCATCGTGCCGTGATCAGTTACGGCAGCAGCCTCCATCCCGAGCTCCTTAACCTTATCGACCAAGTCATGAATCTTAGTCAATCCGTCCAGCACCGAATGAAAAGTGTGATTATGAAGATGTACAAAATCCGACGGTTTCAAAGCCGCCGACGATGATTGCGTGTTCGTCCCCTCAGTCATTAATAACAATTATAGCACGCTATTGACGACGCTGCATTGTCTCAATTAAATGGTTGATAAAATCAGCCAACGGCGGGAAAATGTCGGCGAATTGCCCCAAAATCCAAATCAACAGTGCGATCAACAGTGTTGCACCCAAAGCGCTCCCCAATCCAAAGAAAATTCCGCGAACAAAGTTCATCAAATAAACTTGGCGCCGGGATTTATGAAAATCAAAGAATAAATCTTCCAAAATCGCCCGACGAGCATCATTTTCATTATCGCGAACGACTTTTTTTGCTAGCTTATTTGGCTGTTCTTTGGCTGGCTTTTTCATTCTTTTTCACCTTCTTCTTTGAGAAAAATTTTGAGAAAAATCCGCTCTTTGAAGCGAAGCCTTTGGCTAGTTCTACACCAATTGAAACCGTACTTACAATTCCATTCAAACTAGCAATTCTCTGGCTTATAGCCTCCACGTTTTGCTGAGTTTGGCGAATTTGACGCGTTAATTTAATGATAGAAATTGTCATAGCAATCATCATGACGATAAAAATCACCATTAAAATTACTAATATAATAAGCAATCCATTCATGTTATTTATTATACATTATTTTAGACGATTCGTCAGATGAGCGCGCAATTTATCGCCAAAGTTAGGATCGCGCAGCCCAAAGTCAATCACCGTCTTTAGATATTCCAATTTGTCGCCAGTGTCATAATAAGTGCCGTTCGTAATCTCCACGCCGTAAAAATCAAAACCATCATCAATCATTTGTTGCATAATTGGCTGAATTGTAAACTCGCCGTTACCGTCAAATTCTTCCTTGGCTTTGTCTAGATAGCCGAAAATTTCGCCCGGAAGTAAATAGCTACTGACGCTAGCCAAATCAGAAGGCGCGTTCTCCTTGCCCGGCTTTTCAACGATGTTCGTCATTTTTATAACGCCGTCTTTCACTCCTTGACCATTGATGACTCCATAACGATCAAACTCCGCGTCATCAGTGATTTTCTTACATGACAGAACCGCTCCGTCTAGGCTTTCTGACGCCTCAATCATCTGCTTGAAACGACTTGGACTAGCCGCAATAAAGTCATCCGCAAACGTATAAATCACAGGCTCGTCATGATGAATCAAATGCGAAGCACAAGCCAAAGGCGTTGCGTTGCCATACGGGCCCTTCTGGCGGATATAAATAAAGTTCGCCATATCAGCTAAATTCTGCACCGCGTCAATGAACGGTTGTTTTTTAGGACCACCAGCGCGCAAATTAGCCAAAAGTTCCTCATTCGACTCATCAAAATGGTCCTCAATTGCTCGCTTATTCGCACTACCGATAATAATGATATCTTTAATGCCAGCCTCAACTAATTCTTCGACGACGTATTGAATAATTGGCTTGTCAATCAGCGGTAACATCTCCTTTGGCATGGCTTTAGTTTGTGGCAAAAATCGCGTACCAAAACCAGCAGCGGCGATGATAGCTTTAGTTGGTTTTCTCATATTTCAGCTCCTACTCCCTATTATTTCAGCAATTCTAAAGTTTCTCGCGAATCAGTTTTTGAGCAAGGCTTGGGTTGGCTTGACCCTTAGACTTCTTCATAACTTGCCCAACCAAATAACCGATAGCCTTATCTTTTCCAGCCTTAATGTCAGCAATCGAAGCCGCCGAAGCTGGATCATTCAAAACTTCGTCAACGATTGCAGCAATCGCCGACTCGTCAGAAACCTGTAACAAATTCTTCTCTTCGGCAAGCTTACGCGGATTTTTCGCGCCAGCCAAAAGCTCATTGAATAGTTCCTTCGCATTCGTGCTGGAAACTTCAGACTTTTCTGTCATTTCAGCCAATTCTATCAAATCTTCAACCGTCACACGTATAGATTCATTGTCTGTTTGCGCGTCATCTTCGTCAGAAGCCGTCAATGCGCTCGCAAACCAATGTGCGACTCGCTTGGCAGAAGCCTCGCCAGACTTTTCCTGAACTTCCAATGTAATCTGGGCATAATCCTGATTAGACAAAAGCGAATTGATAACAGATTTATCCAAGTTTAACGCGCTCCATTTTTCCCTATATTCACCCGGAAGCATCGGCACCTTGGACTGAATTTCAGCAATCACCTCGTCAGTCAACACAACTGGCGGAATATCTGGGTCTGGCATATAACGATAATCCTGAGCGTCCTCCTTTGACCTCTGAGAAATAGTTATCTGCTTGTCATCATTCCAGCCTCTGGTTTCCTGAACAACTTCTTCGCCACGTTCCAAGATATCGACTTGGCGCTTGAACTCATACTCAGCGGCTCGCTCGACACTGCGGAAGGAATTGAGATTCTTAATTTCAGCGCGCTTTCCAAGCTCCGTCGCGCCCTTTTTTGCTACTGAAATATTAACGTCAAATCGCATATTTCCGTGATACAAATTACCATAAGTCACACCCGCATAAACCATCAATTTATGAAGTTCCGAAACGTAAGCTTTAGCCTCCCCAGCCGAATGTATATCTGGCTCAGAAACAATCTCAATCAGCGGCGTGCCAGCGCGATTAAGATCAACCAACGAATAGCCGTCGTGATGTGTCAATTTACCAGCATCTTCCTCCATGTGAGCATGATGGATTCGCACGCGTTTCAAAGAACCATCTTCCAGCGGCGCATCGACATATCCAGCCAGAATAATCGGATTATACATCTGTGAAGTCTGATAGCCCTTTGGTAAATCTGGATAAAAATAATGCTTTCGATCAAATCGACTAACGTGCGCAATCGGCGAATTCAAAGCTTTTCCAGCGCGAACCGCCAACTCAACAGCGTGCTTGTTCAAAACTGGCAACATCCCCGGCAAACCAAAGTCAATCTGATGCGTCTTACTATTCGGCTCAGCGTCGCGAGCGTCATTATCGGCCGGGCTAAATAATTTAGTTTTTGTAGCCAACTGAACGTGACACTCAATGCCAATTGTCATTTCATAATCATCATATACACTCATTATAATGCTCCCAAATCTTTTAATGCCTGTTCAAAACTCGCCATAGCTCGACGAAAACTCTGCGCCGTTACCGTTACGTTGGTTTCGTGGGCAATTTGATTACGCAATTTATGTGCCGCCCAAAGCCCATTTTCATCGCTCCAATATCCCTTGCGAGATTTCATACGTTCGCCCATCGTTTCGCCAGCCACGCCGCAGTCGCGCATAGCTTTGTCCAGCAACTTATCCGCCTTCATTATCGCCATCTGCATACTTTCCGATTTTCTGGTTTCGACATTGCGCAAAATTTGCCGCCAAACCCTCTGATACATTTCTTTGTCAATTTGACCGCGACCACGAGAAGTCAATTGAATGAAAATCATCAGCAAGGCGCCGATAATCAACGCCGCAACAACTATCGCAACCATCAATCCGTCCATCAAATCTTCTCCACTTCCGAAACTAGCTTCAGCAAATTCTTGTCCGACTTATAATTACCGATCAACTGCACGCCAATAGGTAATCCTTCATTACTATTTCCAGCCGGCGCTGAAACTGCAGGCAAGCCAGCCAAGCTTGCTGGAACAGTCATGATATCCGCTAAATACATTTTTATTGGGTCACTGATATTCTCACCAATCTTAAACGCTGGAGTTGGTGCAACTGGCATTAATAGCACATCATATTCGATAAATAACTTCTTAAATTCGTCAATCAACAGTGTCCTAGCTTTTTGAGCCTGCATATAGTAAGCGTCGAAAAATCCGCTTGACAATACGAAGCTTCCTATCATAATTCGTCGTTTATTTTCAGTCATGAAACCTTCATTTCGACTGCGACCGTAAAGCTCCGCTAAAGTCTTTACTTCCGCTGCTCGATGGCCATATCGCACGCCATCATATCTCGCCAAATTTGAGGACAATTCTGCTGGCACAATTATGTAGTACATCGCCAGAGAATGTTGCATCATACTCAAATCTACTTCTTCAATTTCGTAGCCAAGCTGCTTCAACTTCTCCGCATAATCAAGCGTTTTTTGGCGAACTTCCGCGTCCACGTCATCAGTCATACACTGCTTGACTAGACCTATTTTTTTCTTTGCAAATTCTGGCTGATTATTCCAGAAATCAGGCAAAGTCGTCATATCTTTATCATCGTGACCAGCCATAATTTCCATCACCAAATCAGTATCTTCTGCGTTCGTAGCAAAACAACCGATCGTGTCCGTACTTGACGCCATCGCCACTACGCCGTAGCGACTAACCGCTCCGTAAGTCGGCTTAATTCCAACCACTCCGTTAAAGCTGGCTGGCTGACGAATCGAACCACCAGTATCTGTACCAAGCGCAAATGGAACCACGTCAAGCGCTGTAACTACCGCCGATCCACCAGATGATCCACCAGCAACTCGCGTTTCATCTGCAGCGTTCTTCGTTGGGCCAAATGCCGAGTTTTCCGTCGAACCACCGTGCGCAAAAGCGTCCAGGTTGGCCTTACCTATGCAAATCGCACCTTCCGCTTCCAATTTTTCAACAGCCGTCGCCTGTAATGGTGCATTAAAGTTTTCTAACATTTTCGAGGCAGCAGTAGTTGGTGCGCCAAACGCCAAAAAATTATCCTTCACAACAAATGGCACGCCCGCTAATCGTCCAGAAATCTCGCCAGCATCAACTTTTTCTGCTCGCTCCAGTGCACGCTCTTCCGTCAAGCTAAGCAGCGCATTATACTCCCCAATTTCACGTGCTCGTCGTAATGCTTCTTTTACATTCTCGACCGCACTCTTGCCGATAAAATCACTAATCTCACTCATTACAATACCTGCGGAACTTTCACTTGGTTATTCTGTTTTTCTGGTGCCAAATCGAGCAGGCTCTCAACAGAAATCCCCGCTTGAACTTCATCTTCGCGCCACACATTGCTCAGCCCCGTAACCTGATAAGTCGGCTCAATACCTGACACGTCAAGCTTGCCCAACTGCTCAATATAGCCAATTATATTTTCCAAATCTTGGCGCAGTCCGTCAGTTTCGTCATCAGTCAATGCCAGACTACTCAAACTCGCCAAGTGCTGAATGTCGCTGGTAGAAATAGTTATCATATCAATATTATACCACTAAAAAAGCCGCCCACTAAAGTGAGCGACTTTATTTTTCCAAGTTTTATTGCATTGAGTAATCTTGGTAGTTCTTATAGCGACTGTAGTCTGATGGAGTAGTCTTTACTGAACTGCCCGTGTTGTGCACTTTAACAGCGATTGTGATAGCGCCAGTCAATAATACGACAGAAGAAACCACAACCAACATCAATGACAAAGCCTTTGACATATTGCGTCCTTTGACAATTTGGCAAATAAAGTAAGCACCAGCAGCAACAATTGCAAGCGCTAACGCGTACGGCAAGAACTCACCCAAGTACAAACTCTTATAGAATTCACCACCGCCACTAACGCCTATAAATAGCAACGAGTTGATCAAAATGCTCACCAATCGAGCAACCAAGTCGACAGCTGGGATAATCAAAACAGCCAAACCACCATAAGTTACCAATTTGTAAGCTGTTCGCTTTGTGTAGCCTTCACGCTCCGGAACAGCTTTTGATACGCGTGAAAATAGAACTAGTGACAACACAGCCAAAAGCACTGCGAATACTGACGCTGCAACAATTCCCGTTCCTTGAGTCACCATTGATGGAGCGAAAAATCCGCCAACACTTCTTAATAATATTGAAGTTGAATTTGTCCACAGACCAAACACCTTAGTCATGATGTCAATCAGCAATAATATTGAAATAACCGCTGAACCCATTGCTAAAGCGTATTCCAAAGTTAGCATCTTTGCCTTACCCTTATTCGGGTCTTCGTATGCGTATTGTGGATATGCCTGGTAGGCATTTGGTTGCATCGGCATTTCTGGTTGCGCGATATTTGCTGGCTGTGGTTGTTCTTTTGTTGCCATAATTCCTCCTAATCTAATAATATTTTTATTCTACATTGTATGACGGATTTCTGCAATTAAATCGCGTAGTTCCGCGGCTTTTTCAAACTCCAAATTAGCACTATGCAACTCCATTTGCGCTGTCAAATCTTTAATCAAAGCCGGATATTCATCTTTTGGAATTTTCTTCAAGTTGAGCTTTGGCTTTTTATCAGATTCTTTCTGCGGGATAATCGAACGCAACCCGTCGTCAATTTTCTTCTGAATAGTTTGTGGCGTAATATTATGCTCTTCGTTATATTTCTGCTGGATCGCTCGACGTCGATTCGTTTCGTCAATTGCTCGACGCATGCTATCCGTAACATTGTCGCCGTACATAATAACTCGCCCATCAACGTGCCGCGCCGCTCGTCCAATCGTCTGAATTAGCGCCTGCTCACTACGTAAGAAACCTTCCTTGTCGGCGTCCATAATTGCCACCAAACTAACTTCTGGAAGGTCCAGACCTTCACGCAATAGATTAATTCCAACCAGCACATCATACGTTCCGAGCCGCAAATCTTTCAGAATGTCGCCACGCTCCAGCGTATCAATTTCGCTATGCAAATATGCCGTCTTCACGCCGTTTTCCGTCAAATAAGCACTCAAGTCCTCCGCCATTCGCTTGGTTAGCGTCGTCACCAACACGCGATGACCTTTCGCAATCGTCTGGCGGATTTCCTCCATCAAATCATCAACCTGCCCGTCGGTCGGTCGAACTTCAATCGGCGGATCAAGCAACCCAGTCGGTCGAATAAGCTGCTCAGCTGGCTTTGGCGAGTGAGAAAGTTCATAATCTCCCGGTGTGGCGGAAACGTAAATTGCCTGATGAATATGCTGATTGAACTCATCAAATCGAAGTGGACGATTATCCAGAGCACTCGGAAGACGAAAACCATGCTCAACCAAAACTTCCTTACGGGCTCGATCACCGTTGTACATTCCTCGAACTTGCGGCAATGTCATGTGCGATTCGTCAACCAAAAGTAGCCAATCGTCCGGAAAATAATCAATCAAAGTCGCAGGCTGTTCGCCAGGTTCTCGATCGGTCAAATAGCGCGAATAATTCTCAATCCCCTTCACGAAACCAGTTTCCTTCAACATCTCCAAGTCATATTTGGTACGCTGACTTAGCCTTTGCGCTTCTAAAAACTTGTCATTGTCCTCAAACCATTTCAGCCGTTGATTAAACTCATTCTCAATTCCAACAATCGCTTTTTCAATTCGTTCACGTGGTGTCGAATAGTGGCTGGATGGGAAAATTGTCAATTGATCTGGACGATCCAAAATCTCGCCAGTCAAAGGGTCGATCTTCGTCAGCCGCTCAATTTCATCACCAAAGAATTCCACGCGAACCGCAATATCTTGACCCGCCGGAAAAATATCCACAACATCGCCGCGCACCCGAAAAGTTCCTCGCGCAAAATCGATGTCGTTGCGCTTATACTGAATGTCGGTCAATAAGCGGATAAACTTGTCCTGAACTCGGCGCTCGCCAACGGTTAATTTAATAGCCATATCGGCGTAAGTTTCTGGCGAACCAATGCCGTAAATACAGCTCACACTCGCCACAATAATTACATCGCGGCGCGTAAGCAGCGCGGAAGTTGCCGCGTGCCTAAGCCGATCAATCTCGTCGTTGATTTTCGAATCTTTCTCTATATAAGTGTCACTTGAAGCAATGTACGCTTCTGGCTGGTAGTAATCAAAATAGCTAACAAAATAATGGACTTCATTGTCCGGAAAAAATTCCTTAAACTCAGAAAAAAGTTGTGCCGCCAAAGTCTTATTGTGAGCCAAAACCAGCGTCGGCACATTGCGCTTGGCAATAATATTCGCCATCGTAAACGTCTTGCCTGAACCAGTTACGCCCAGCAAAGTTTGCTCGCGCTGACCTTTTTCCAAACCATCAACTAATTGAGCAATTGCTCGCGGCTGATCGCCCGTGGGCTTATATGAAGAAGAGAGGCGAAATTTATTCACCTCTCTATTTTACTATATTTACAAAAACTAGTCTTGATTATAAGTTTGAGACGAGCCAGAAACTTTACATTTGCCGTCAACCAAGCGACTCGGAACCAATGCCAACTTCAAGTCTGAGCACGGCATGTCACCTTGCTGCATGCTCGCAACAATTGCAATTTCACTAGTGCCGCTCTTTGGTCCGATAATAGTATAAGCATTCGTCAAACCATACACTGCCGCATATTTTCCGTATGCACGGTCAATGATTGGCTCACCCTCACGTTCTAGAATTGACCGACCAACTTTAGACTTTAAGAACTTCTTCAAGGAACTATCAATATCCAATTTATCAACATCACTTGCTGAAGTTAAGCGAACGCCCGTGCCGTCGCCTTTGGTTTGGAAATCTTTATCTTTGTACATAGCGCCAGCAATTATCCAAGTAGCCATAACAACAATGATTATACTCATAACAATCACCGCCACGATCAGCCACTTATTAGCCGTTGATTTATTTTCCATAAAACCTCCATTTAGATTGTGCTTTGATTTTATATAACCAATTATCTGCCATCAACGTATTGTAACCATAGGTATTTTATGATATAGTAATAAAGTTAAAATCATAAAATAAAAAGGATAATGATGACACCGAAAAATGTTTGTATTCCGCGCGAATTACAGCTTCAGGCTGCTATGTTCAGATTAGGAAAAGTCGATGATGAAATTCATGCTGGCTATGAAATTCTCCAAAAATATCATAAAACCGTGACTTTTTTTGGATCAGCCAGAATAACTGAAGATAACGAATATTACCAAAAAGCCAAAGACTTAGCATTTCAATTAGCTAAAGAAGGCTACACAATCATCACTGGCGGCGGTGGCGGAATTATGGAAGCAGCAAACCGCGGCGCTATGGAAGCTGGCGGAAAATCAGTCGGGTTCAACATTCGCTTGCCACACGAACAATCTCTAAACAACTATACGACAGATTCATTCGCATTCACCCACTTCGCACCACGAAAAATCGTTATGACACTTCTGGCTGATGCGTACGTTTGTTTCCCTGGCGGATTCGGCACAATGGACGAAATTTGTGAGATTATCACATTGACACAAACTAAGAAAATGGCGCCAGTACCAATTGTCCTGTTTGATAAAAAATTCTGGGGCAAATGGGATGATTTTGTTCGCGACAACATGCTACCAAACAAGCTAATATCTGACGGCGATGAAAAAACCTACACAATCACCGAAGATATTACGGAAGTAGTTGGACTAATTAAGAATCAGCGAACTTGTTGCGACCGATAATTATTTCTTAGGTTTCGGCTCAATCCAACAAATTCCGCCCTGGCAGACCACTCGCTCCACAGCTGGATTATATGTGCGCGGGTGGTTTTTATATCGGCGAGTAATCTCAAATCCTAGACCTCGCTTGCCATACGTTGTTTGCTGCTTTCCAAGAGGCAACTGGCAGTGATAATTATTTATAATGTCAATTGGATTAAACGAAATCACCTGACCATCAACATCCAAAAGCACCCACTCGGATGCCTTAAACGGCGCCCACTTGTCTACTTTCGGCGCAATAGCCATTAGCGATTGATAGATCTCTTCCGCTGTAGCGTTTGATGGATCCAACCCCAAAGAGCGAATAATCGAGTGTGCTCTAGCCAATATCTCCGCAATCAATCGTACATCGCTATCATCCCTAGTCATCTGCCTGAGCTCTGTCAACGCTCGGCGTTTCTTCATATCATCACCCAGTAATTTTCCCAAATTATGCGCCATTATATTTCCCTTTCTTGAATTGGCATAGAGCGGAGCGTTGTACCGGCATATAAAATTCCAGCTTTTGCTCCAATTTTCATAACCACTGAACTAGCATTCGCACTACCCATAATCACAGAGTTTTTCAAATTGCCGCTTCGCGCCCATTCACTCAAAAATCCTGAAGCGAAAGCGTCGCCAGCGCCAGTTCTGTCAATTGACGGTCTGTCGTCGTACATTAGCGCTCGCACGATGGTTTTTCCGTCGCTTGCGATTGAGCCATTTACACCGTCCGTCACTAAAACGACCGGAACCAATCTCAAACCTCTTCTAACCAAGGCTTCTAAGTCCTCGCCAGACACCAATTGCTGCATTTCTTCTTTGTTCAGAGTTAAAACATCGACATCAGACAAAAGTCCCAGCAATTTATCTTTTTGTGCAAGCTCTTTCTTTCCAGGATTAAAACAGATCTTCATATCGCGACGCTTGGCTTGCTGGAATAATTTGTGAAGCATCGGCATATTTCCCGCCAAAGTTGAAACGTATAGCCAATCCGCGTCCTCTTCAGACAAATCAAAATCCGCCTCATGATAATGCGTTGAAGCACCACGGTATGTCAAAATTGTTCGCTCACCGTTTGAAGCCAATAATAACACCGAATACCCCGTACTGTATTTCGGCGAATATCGCACCAAATGCGTGTCGATATTTTCCTTATCTAAATCTGTAATCACCGCTTGACCCGCCGGATCATGACCAATTGCACCCATAAAGCTAGCATAATGCCCTTGCCTGGAAAACGTTACCGCGGCGTTTGTAGCGCCACCGCCAGTCGAAAAATGAATCTGGTTTACGTCGGCTTTCGCCCCCAAATCTAGTCGCGCAAAACAGTGTTCTGGACTTTCACAAACTGGCGTCAGTGCGTCCGATTGACTTAAAAATACGTCTTGAATCGCCGCACCAACGGTGATAATTTTTGCCATTAAACCACCGCCTTTCGCACGGAATTAAACGCCTTAATCTTCGACTCCACCACTTCCTGTACAGCGGCATAAACTGGCGGCATTAATTTAACAATAGCGTACTCATTTGGATTTTCTCGCAAGGTTTTCTCCAAAGTCGTTCGGAAAGCATAGCGCATATCAGAATTAATATTAATCTTAGAAACGCCAATTTTCGCAGCATCCTCAAAATAATGCAGCGGCGTGCCAGACCCACCGTGCAACGAAATCTGACAATGAATCGCCTCACGAATATCAGCTAACAAGTCCAAGTCCAATACTTTCGGAACTGGATATTTGCCATGCAAATTACCAATTGCCGCCGCAAAAGTGTCAATTCCGGTCGCCTCAACGAACGCCCGCGCGCCTTCTGGTGTAGAAAAAGTCTTTTTTATTTCTTCGTAATTTATATCTTCTGTATGAACATTTGAACTACCGCCAAAATAATGCGGCTCAGATTCCACTAATGCACCAGTAAACTTGGCATATTCAACAACTTCACGAGTCTTCGCAATAATCTCCTCGTCCGAAGCGTCGTGATTTGCCTGAGAAATATCAATATGGATAAACTCGTATCCAGCATCAATCGCTCGCTTACAACCTTCAACTGTCGGACCGTGGTCCAAATTCAAGTACATTTCAATCCCGTACTCAGCTTTATAATTGTCCACCAAATCACGAACGTTCTCTAGACCCATAGCCTTCACTTCGGCGTCGGAAACCTCAACCAACACTGGTGATTGGAGTTTTTGCGCCGCCCGCGCCACCGCAATCAGCGTCTCTTGATTGTCAATATTAAATGCCCCAACCGCAAAACGCTGCGCCCGTGTCCGCTGCATTAAATGACGCGCCCGCGTCGTGTTTTTCCGAATCTCTGAAATTGATAATCCCATACTGCCCCCTAAAATACTTATGATAATTATACCAATTACCGCCCGCCATGCCAAGAGAATTGACATTATGTTATTTTGGTGATAACATAAAATGGCTTTTGCTCAAAGTTTGTCTAAGGGCAAAAGAGCCCTTTAGCTTTGAGCTCAAAAAAGGAGAGCTAAGGTGAACCCTGTAGTCAAGATAACAGCCTTCGCAGGCAAATTATTCTTGTTTGCCATCGTCCTACTATGCATAGCATGGTTGGCAACACTCGACTACTTTCGCGTAGCCTACGGGCTGCCGGAGGCACTAACGTTTATGTTAGTGAGCCTCGCGTTCTTGGTGCTTATCTGCAGTATGATATATCATGACCGCAGATAACACACACGCCCGCCAGGATTACTTGCTTTGAGGTCTTTGATTAGATCTTGGCAGTAGCTCCTGGCGGGTTTTTCACTGGAGAAAATTGACAACACTGCGAACAGTTGAATCGACATCCAAACCGTGCTTTTGCCACAATTCAGACATCTTACCCGACTCCCCAAACGTGTCATTAACACCAATTCGCTTCATCTTCATCGGCAAATTCTCACTAAGAACTTCTGCCACGCTTGATCCAAATCCACCAGTAATCTGCCCCTCTTCCGCCGTAATGACGGCTTGGCATTTTTGAGCCGCATCAAGCACAGCATCCTCGTCCAGCGGCTTAATCGTCGGAAAATGAATCACTTCTGCCTGAATGTCATATTCATTCGCCAGTTTTTCCGCCGCCAACAATAATTGATAAGTCATCACACCAGTTCCAAACAAGGCAACATCTTTACCGCACCTCAACGTATAGCTTTTTCCAATCTCAAAAGTAGATTGATTTAGGAATAACGCCGTTTTTTCTCTTGGCAATCTTACGTAGTTTGGGCGTTTATCTCCAGCCATTGCTGCCGCCATTAGCTTGGCCTCATTAGCATCACCGGGCGCCAAAACCACCATATTAGGCAAACTTCTCATCAGCGCAATATCTTCCAGCATTTGATGTGTCGCACCGTCTGGACCAACATTTAGCCCAGCATGAGAGCCTATCAGCTTAACTGGTTGATTGTTCAGACAAATAGCCGTTCGAATCTGCTCCCAATTGCGACCCGGACTAAACGCCGCATAACTGGCCGCAAACGGAATATTTCCCATAGCCGCCAGTCCAGACGCCACAGTTACCAAATTTTGCTCCGCCACGCCAACTTCAATTGTCCGCGGATGTCCAATTTCTTTATCAAATTGACCAAAGCCAACGCTCTCCATCAGGTCGGCACTCAACGCCACTACCAAATTATTCTTCTTCGCAATATCAACCAAGCCTTCGCCAAAACCAACGCGAATTGCCGCAAGTTCTGAATTCTGCCAATTTTCCATTAAAAAACTCATTCACCACTCCCTTCGCTTAATTGAGAAAGCGCCTGATTTGCCTGATCGGCATTAGGAGATTTTCCATGCCAATGGTAGTTATATTCCATAAAATCAACACCACGACCAGGAACTGTATGGGCAATTATCACACTAGGCTGACGAGAGATCTTAGCCTTATCAATCGCCTGAATTATCGACGAATGACTATGCCCGTCAATCTCTTGCGCATCCCAGCCAAAACTTCGCCATTTGTCCGCCAAATCGCCTAGTGGCATCACCTTTTCCGTATCGCCACCAATCTGAATATTATTTCTATCAATAATCGAAATCAAATTCGACAAATTATATTTTTTTGCAAACATCGCCGCTTCCCAAATATTTCCCTCGTCAAGCTCGCCATCACCCAAACTACAGTAAACGAACCGCTCAGAATTGCCACCCAAATATTGTAGTGAATACGCCATACCGGCCGCCTGACTTAGACCACATCCCAGAGGACCGCTAGTTGTTTCAATTCCCGGTAAACTGCTGCGTTCTGGATGACCTTGGAGTTTAGAGCCAAATTTTCGTAAATTAGCCAACTCTTTTTTATCGAAAAATCCTCGCTCCGCCAGCGTGGCATATAAAAGTGGCGCATAATGCCCATTGCTCATCACGAAAATGTCTCGATCTTCCCAATTAGGATTGTCAGGATCTAGTCGCATGGCATAAAAATACAAAACTGCCATAACGTCAGCAAAACCCAAACACCCAGCAGAATGCCCCGAACCAGCCGCCGATAGTTCGCGAATAACAGATCGACGTAATTTCTGTGATATTTTTTTCAGATTCGTTATAGTATCAATATCCATTAAAGCACGCTCGTTTTATTAATCTCCTGCTGTAATCTGGAGAAAATAGCGCGAGGATCTGATGATTTCTGAATAACACCGCCAGCATTCAAAACATTCACACCACCCTGAACTAGGCTGTATGCATTATCTATAGACACTCCGCCGTCCCATCCGATCTCCACGTTGGGATTAATAGCCTTGATGAGTCGTATTTTTTCTAGCTGCATCAAACTAGCAGTGCCGCCAAATCGCCCCAACTCGCCACTAAAAATCATTACGTGATCCGCTATTTTTATCAATTCCTCAACCGTTCGCGGAACCGTCGGCTTTAGTAGCGCCAGCCCCGCCATAATCCCAGCTTGACGAATCTGCATAAGCGCAGTCTTCACATCTCCCGTCGCCTCTGCGTGGATAATAATCATATGCGGCCTTAGGGCAATCAACCTAGGAACATACTCAGCAACATCATTGACCATTGCATGAATATCAATCATCCAACCCTCTGGCGCCCATAATTCTGGAATTCCAACAGTCAAAGTTGGAGCAAATTCGCCATCAGAAATATCAATATGCACACGCTCAACAAGCCCGGTTATTTTATTAACTTGCTCTTTGTATTGTTCGGCATTTTCCGCCAAAATTGCCGGTGCGATTACAGAATTACTCATGACAATTCATCCAATTGCGCATTACGCCTATTAAATCGCGGGGCATTCGCGTAAGGAGTGTTTAGCCACGTTTCCACAATCCCTTTCCACGCTGATTCGTTATCTTCCAAAACTCGCGCCGGCAAACATAAAACATTCGAATCGTTATCTTGGCGCGTCATTTTTGCCTCAAACGCATCCCAAATCACGCTAGCTCGGATTCCCTTAAAGCGGTTCGCCGCCATACACATTCCTTGACCGCCGCCGCAAATTAATATCGCACGCGGATCTTTGCTATCATCACCAATGACCTTCAACGCCGCCGCCTGCGCAAATTGCGGAAAATCGTCATCAGGATTTAATTCTACGCCACCAACGTCTTGCACGTCATAGCCATTCTTAACCAAATAGGCAAAAACTTTTTCTTTCAGCATAAAACCGCGATGATCAGATCCGAGGTAGATTTTCATAATTTTAGTATAAGCGTTTTCGGTGATTTTTGCAAGGAAAAGTTAGGTATTTTATCAGAGGTAGAGTGTAGCTATTTGACAAAGATCATTGACATTTCGCGGCTGGTATGATATAAATAGATTAACTTTTGCTCAAAGTTTTGTCTTAGGGCGGAAGTCGCCCTTTAGCTTTGAGCTTCAATCTCCGGGAAGAGGTAAAAAATGAGAGACAGGTGGTTCTCTTTTATTATGCCGGTGGTCACGGCAGTGATCATCGGTGCGGTATTCTGGGTGATCATGATCTCGATGATCGCCTGGAGTTTGGTGTTCCTGACCGGAGCTCTTCACAACTCCGGCTTGACTGATGTTCCGGCTCTGTCATTCTGGCAGAGCGTTGGGGTTCTGGTCGGCGTCTTCCTACTGTCCATCCCGTGGCACGCGGGAAGGAGCAACAAGGGGGATAAGGGCGAACGTTAACGCCCGCACGAAAATAGCTCGCTGAAAACTGGTTCAATCTGAGTTGAGACGCAATTTCCGCGTTTCCTGGGTTGAATTATCCAGTTTCAGTTTGAGCACGTTTTCGGCGGGCTATTTTCATAGGAAATTATGTGTAGTTATTCGCTACGGCTAAGATAGTATCCAA
>ERZ773072.437-NODE-437-length-23567-cov-4.955214_pt1 | contig 23567 bp, 18 predicted proteins | sample MGYA00580617_ERZ773072 | MGnify/ENA primary metagenome ERZ773072 (study PRJEB29015, sample SAMEA2737970) | human oral metagenome | biome: human oral; feature: human-associated habitat; material: dental | place: China | collected 2122 ...
AAGCGTGCTCGAGGAAGGCTTCGCGCGTGAGGTCGTGCTTCTGGATGCCCTGAGCCGCCAGACGGCCGACGACCTTCGCTTCGGTAGCGATAGAGGCGTGGTCGGTACCTGGTACCCAGCAGGCGTTGAAGCCCTGCTGGCGGGCACGGCGCACGAGGATATCCTGGATACTATTATTGAGCATATGCCCCATGTGTAGCACCCCCGTGACGTTAGGTGGTGGGATGACGATGGTATAGGCGGGACGCTTGTCCGGTGTGGAATGGAAGAGCTTGTGCTCCATCCAATACTGATACCATTTACTCTCCACAGCCTCGGGGCTGTACTTGGTAGCTAACTCCATCATAGCTCTTTGGGTGATCTATCCTATTATAATTATGTACTTGTGTTGGCTAGCCCAGCCCTGAGGGTTAGGCTCTAGGAAGCACAAAGTTACGCAATTGTCACCGACTGCCCGCTCTCCGAGCTCACCGAGGTTCATCAGCCCCGAAAAGAAGAGGCTCGAAACCCTCCTGCTCCTCGAGGAGTAACAGTGTTACCTCCAGAGGGGCAACAGTAGTGCCACCCAAGAGGCAACAGTAGTGCCTCCCGAGGGGCATCAGTAGTGCCTACTAGTTGGTCACAAAGAATCAAGAAAGGGGAGCTAGGGGAGGGAGAGCGTAATTCCCCTCTTTTTAGCAAGAAAAGTAACGCGTGGAAGGATTTTTGCTCCCACTACACCACTCTTTGTGTGAAAAGGTGTACTTTTGTCACGCAAATTTAGCAACCAAGACAAGTATATCCTTCTTTATGCAAAAAGCTACCATTGCCTTCTTCGGGACAATGCCTTATGATAAGGTGACCTTCAACAAGGTCAATGAAGACTACGGCTTCGACATCAAGTACTACACCGGTATCCTCAATGCCGACAACATCTCACTGACCAAGGGGGCAGACATCGTCTGCGTCTTCGTCAACGACCAGGTCGACGCTAGCATCATCGCTGTCCTCAAGGAGAATGGGGTCAAGATGATCGCTCTACGCTGTGCTGGATACAACAACGTCGATCTCGACGCTGCCCATGCAGCTGGGATCATCGTAGCCCGTGTCCCCGCCTACTCCCCCCACGCTGTCGCCGAGTACGCCGTAGCGCTAATGCTCTCCCTCAACCGCAAGATCCAGCGTGCCTCCTGGCGTACCCGTGATGGGAACTTCACCCTCAACGGTCTCATGGGCTTCGACATGTACGGCAAGACCATCGGCGTAATCGGTACGGGTAAGATCGCCAAGGTACTCATCGGTATCATGCGTGGCTTCGGAACCAAGGTGCTAGCCTATGACCTCTACCCCGACCACGCCTTCGCCGAAGCCAACGACATGCGCTACGTCACCCTAGACGAGCTCTATGCGGGATCGGACATCATCTCTCTGCACTGCCCGCTGACATCTGCCACCGAGTATATCATCAACCGCGAGAGCATCGCCAAGATGAAGAAGGGTGTCATGATCATCAACACGGGTCGTGGCCGTCTGATCAACTCCGAAGACCTCATCGAGGGACTTAAGACCAAGCAGGTCGGCTTCGCTGGTCTCGACGTCTACGAGGAGGAAGAGCCCTACTTCTACAAGGACAAGAGCGACAAGGTCATCGACGACGATACGCTAGCTCGCCTCCTCTCGTTCAACAACGTCATCCTCACCTCGCATCAGGCCTTCTTCACCGAGGAAGCTACGACGAACATCGCCCTGACGACCTTTAACAACATCGAGGATCTCCTCGCCGGTCGTCCTGTCGCTGGCGAAGTCAAAGAATAACCCTCCCGTCTCATATAGAATACATCGGGGGCGCCTACCTGCATAAGGTGGGCGCCCCCGTGTGCGTTAGGAGGAAGTCCTAATCAATTAGCGAAAGAGGAAATAGCAGAGGACACTAGAAATAACGCTTCCTACAACCGCTATCCCCAGGACATAAGGATACTTCCATTGTGGATGCCTCCAGTAGAGGACGAGTAGGACCCAAAGGAAGAAGCTCCTTCCATAGAAGCTCTCGGGATGCCTCATCGGTCCGAACCAAGGGAGGTAGGGCATCGCAATCATATAGACGAGAAGCAGGGTAGCTAGCAGGACAAAAACCCAGGGACGCAAGCGAGGTGATGCCATCGGAATACTTAGCGAATAGTTAATTATGCCGTAAGGGGATATTCTATGAAGAGAGCTGTGTTTTGATTATTCCCGAGGAAGGCAAGCGCCCCGCTGTCTATTCGGGAGAGGCTAGGGCTAGCCTAGTAGGAGGACGCCTAACACAGCACCCAGCAGAGAGATAGCCAGACCAAGCGCAGCCTTCTGCCACAGCTCCCACTTAGGATAGCGCTGAAACAAAAGCACTACGAGAAGAGCTACCGTGGCAGAAATCTGCGCTGTACGTGGATTTCCAAGAGTATCCAGAATAGGCAAATAGGGAATAGCAAGGATATACCCTAGGGCAAGAACTATCAGGAGAATAGTTCGCCCTGTTTGTCTAGTTAGCAACATAAGTCTGATTTATGATCTAATTGCTTCAGGAGACTAGCCCCTTTCTCTTCTTTGTATCGCAAATATGCTTTGCTTTCATGCCCTCCAATGTGCGTAGAGGGGATACTTCGAGCTAGCCATGCAGAGCAAACCACATAATTGCTGCTGAGACCAGAAGAATGAGAACGAGGAGCATAGGGAACAGGCGCTTTTCCCTCGGGAAGAGCGTGGGGACGGAGCCCACAAACGCCACGATGACGATCATGACGAGTCGTTCGGGGAAGCTCTCCCCTGAACGGAAATCAAAGAGGCCTTCTAAAATCAGGAGGAAGACGATCGATGCCAGCACCGAGGCAAGGTAACGCAAGACGGGATTTTGAATTTCTGGTAGCATAGGGGAGCTATGAAGTAGATGGAAGGGATAGCAGGCTATACGGTAAGCTGAAGGCAAGGTAAATAACACACGGATGACCTCACTATGACGAGGAGATATGCGAGGGACTTGCACCCTACCTTACCAGCAAAGGTAGTCAAGTTTTTCAGACACAAATAAGGTGGGCGACAACTTAAAATATTTAAGTAAACACCCTTGTCAATGAGTTATTTAGCGACTCAATCACCGATTAGATTTTGGGGCAAAAAGCAGGAAAAGGCACGAGGTATTATCCCAGCCCCACGAGGAGGTAGGTCAAGGCAATGATGAATAGCCCCCCGAGGAGTGTGACGAGGTAATACTTCCCTCCCGCCCCTCGGAAGTGACCGAAGACCTCCGCAGTGAAAGTACTCCAGGCCACGAGGCTGATCACAAAAAGGATGTTGGCTAGACCTAAACGCCCTGTGAAGTAGCGATATAGGAAGTAGACAGCGAGCAGGGTGCCAGCTATCAGATAGCGCTGAAAGTGTGTCGGCGGATGAAGCATAGAAGTAAGAGCAAGGATGAGTGCGTTTAACTTCCCGTGAAAATCATCATTCCCTCACGAGGGAGAGATCAGGGCGCAGACCAGCCTGCTAGCGGATGAGGAGCAAGGCTTAAAGGCACCCTTCTTCAAAGGTACACATTCTTATTCAAAGCCAACACCTTAACCCTCCACCGACACCACCCCTATGCTACTCCTAGGGGAATTGACCGCCAGCGACTAGCTCCGTAGCCCCCTCCCGACACAGCTCCGCCAAGTACCGCCACCACTTACCCCGTCAGCCTATTTACAGTGTTACCTCAAAAGGGGCATCAGTAGTGCCTCTCATGAGGTAATACTGATGCCCCTTCAGAGGCACTACTGTTGCCTACTAGTTGGCACCCAAGTGGGGCAAATCAAGCCAGCGGGGCGTCCACCCCTCGAGAGGTAGACGCCCCGCAGATAAATGAGGAGGTACAGAGGAGGCTTAGTCCTCGTTGATCATCTTGAAGAGCTCTTCGGCTGCGAGACGAGGACCATCCTTGGTCTGTCCCTCGATCGCCAGTGAGGTGTGCATCTCACCGACCTTGGTCTCGGCAGCGAAGAGCGCCTCGAAGTACTTACGGATCAGCTCGCCAGCCAGCTCCTGCTCCTGCACGGGACCGAAGGGGTTAGCGAAGTAGGAGGTGACCAGCCCCTTCTCCGTCGTCGTCCCCTTAGCACGGCGAGCACCAGCTTCGAAGACAGGGATCGCCTCGTCAATCGTGTCGAAGAGAGCGATCTTCTTCTCTGCCTCTGCGTAGTTATTCGCATAGAGGAAGTAGTCCACGGGGAAGCCCTTAGAGATCAGCTCATAGGTAGAGATCGGGATGGTGACACGCGCATTCACCTTGTCGGGGTTGGTATAAATACCTCGGTCGAGCTGGGCAAAGGCGTACATCGGATCGAGGTCATCGGTACGCACGAAGGCACCGATCTCCGTACCATAGGCACGGATCTTCCCATCCTCCCCGAAGGAGAGATAGCCCATGTCGTCGAAGATGACACGCATGTGACGGATGTAGCTCTCGTTGAGCGTGCGGAAGGCTTCGAGGCTTTCGCTCTTCCCTGCACCGCTGTCGCCCATGATGATGATGTTCGCTTCACGCCCATTCTTGAGGATGATATTCACCATAGCCCCGTGGATAGGGAGGTTGCCACGCTCCATCTGCTTCAGGTTATGCAGCGTCAGGAGCATCTTCTTCATGTAGCCGAAGTAGTCGATCTCATCGCAGTAGTTAGCGTAGCCGATGAGGATATCATTCTTACGATCCTTGTAGTAGAAGGTACGCTTCTCCTCATGCCCGTCTTCGTAGCCGAAGATATAGATCATATCAGGCTTCTTCCCTACGTACTCATCCTCCTTAGCTAGCTCGAAGAGGTTCGCTAGGCCTAGTCCGTGACACATGAAGTCCTTGTGGAAGTAAACGAAGGCAAGCAGATCGCCGACCTTGGCGGGGTAGAGGAACCACTCATCTTCGTTGAGCACCATATTCGCCACAGGATTGAGGCTGTGCTCCTTGAAGATGCCATCTCGGGTATTCTTCTTCGTGTAGGTGACGTAGGGAGGATTGATGACGATGGAGTTGATGAAGGGGATGGAGGCTAGCCCCTTATACTCGACGGGGTAATTCCAGGGGGCATCACTGAGGATCAGCCCTGCATTGACCCCCGCAGTCGTCTGGCGATAGACCTGGCTAGCATAGCCATTGACGACCTCCTTCGTACGGCGGTAGATCGAGAGGATCAGCTCATTGAAGAGCTCGTAGGCCTGGACGAAGCGGACATTCTGCACGCCATCCCCCTGACGCTGATTGTGCACCACGGCGATACGCTCCATACGACGCCAGTAGTGGTAGAGTAGCTCGACGACCTCAAGGAAGAGATCACGGTCCTGAAAGAGGGGGGCATACTTATTATTGACGGCTAGGAGCTCATCGACCGTACAGACACTCAGCAGACGGATAGACTCCATGAAGGCTCGGACGAGCTCGTCCTCATCCTTGAAGCCCTGAATGAAGGCATTATAGATGACGGGGTTATCCTTACGAAGATGCGAGATGAAGGACTCGACCACACGACCATAGGCGTAGCTGGTGAGTACCTTACGGCGGTTATCACAGTACTTCGAGGTGAAGTTAATGATGGCTCTACCGCGATTGAGGGTGAATTCCTGTAACATTTCTCTTATAGTTGGTTTGTAAAATAGGGTCGGATGAACACAGTACAAATATAGAGAAAGTTCTTTAATCGCGATCCCAGCTTCCTCGTCCCCCTGATCCCCCACTCTCCGAAACCAACTAGTAGGCAACAGTAGTGCCTCTGAAGGGGCAACAGTATTACCTCATGAGGGGCACTACTGTTGCCCCTTTTGTGTTACTACTGCTACCCCCTTGGCCTCATCCCTCATGCCGTCTCCTCCCCAAAGCACCAGTCCGGCCCTCTCTCTGACGAGGAGGAGGAGCGACATCACAGCAGACCAGACAGCGGGGTGCAGGGGAGAAAAGGGCTGTGGTAATCTTGTCTTATCTTTGTGAACCTCTGGAGCTAAGCAGGGAAATAGCTCAGCTTCGTAGACCCGAACAGCCACTTAATTGTATTGACAGATGAATGAATATCCTCTATGCCCCCAATGTGGAGGCGAAAACACCTACTTCGATGGGACGACCTATGTCTGCCCCGACTGCTCGCATGAGTTTCAGCTCGATGCCACGAACGAAGCAAGCGACGAAACTCCGATCTGCAAGGACAGCAACGGCACCCCTCTAAACGATGGCGATGTCGTGACGGTCATCAAGGATCTCAAGGTGCGAGGCTCGTCGATGGTCATCAAGCAGGGCACGAAGGTCAAGACGATCCGGCTGACCGAGAACCCCGAGGAGGTCGAGGGTAAGGTCGATGGCTCGATGATGGTGCTCCGTGCCGAGTTCCTCAAGAAGGGCTAACGTCCACTTCACTCTCCCACGGCATCTCAGGGGCTAGGCTAGCTTAGGTTAGCTTTGCCCCTGAGCCCTTTTCCCAGCTAGACGAGGGCGAGATAGGAGCCTTCCCCGAGTCCCCCGAGGAGGCTAAAGGGATAAGCTACGGGAATAGTAGGGGGAAATTCGTTATCTTTGTTTGGCTTAGTGGCTTAAGGGTCTCCCTGATGGGGCAAGACATCGGCTACGGCCATAGGCACTTTTACTTCACTAAAAAAGACAACAGGACGCTATGGAGCAGGTCATTCGTAGAGCACTCATCTCCGTGTACCACAAGGACGGCTTAGCCGAGATTTTAGCCCTCCTACACCAGGCTGGTGTAGAGTTCGTATCCACAGGCGGTACACACGCCTTCATCGAGAGCCTAGGCTACCCCTGTGTAGCCGTCGAAGACCTAACGAAGTACCCCTCCATGCTCGGGGGGCGCGTCAAGACCCTCCATCCTGCCGTCCTCGGTGGTATCCTCGCTCGTCGCTCCCATGAGACCGACCAGCAGGAGGTAGCTACCTATGGGCTCCCTCTCATCGACCTCGTGATCGTCGATCTCTATCCCTTCGAGGCCACCGTGGCATCAGGAGCGAGCGCAGAGGACATCATCGAGAAGATCGACATCGGCGGTATCAGCCTCATCCGAGGAGCAGCTAAGAACTTCGAGGATGTCGTCATCATCCCTTCTCAGGCAGACTATGCGACGCTCGAGGGGATCCTGCGCACCCGTGGCGCCAAGACGACCCTTGAGGAGCGTCGACACTTCGCTCGCCGAGCCTTTGCCGTGAGCTCGCACTATGACTCGGCTATCTTCACCTACTTCGATGGGGAGGATCACAGCGAGCTTCGTCTCTCGGCGCAGTCAGCCAAGCCCCTTCGCTATGGAGAGAACCCTCACCAGCAGGGGATCTTCTACGGCGAACTAGAGAAGTACTTTGAGCAGCTCCATGGCAAGGAGCTGTCCTACAATAATCTGCAGGATGTCGAGGCCGCCGTCTCCCTCATTCAGGACTTCGACGAGCCTACCTTCGCCATCCTCAAGCACAACAATGCCTGTGGCTGTGCCTCCCGCTCGACGATCCTAGAGGCTTGGGAAGCGGCCCTAGCAGGCGACCCCGTCTCGGCCTTCGGAGGCGTCCTCGTGGCTAACCGCCCGATTGACCTACAGACTGCCGAAGAGATCAACAAGCTCTTCTTCGAGGTACTCATCGCACCCGACTTCACCGCCGAAGCCCTGCCCGTCCTTGAGAGCAAGAAGAACCGCATCCTCCTCCGCCAGCTACAGCCCGTGAGTGCACAGTGGTCATACCGCTCCATGCTCGGAGGTATCCTCGCTCAGGAGACCGACCGTGCGGTAGAGACTATTCAGGACATGAAGCCCGTTACTAAGGTGGCGCCTACTGTACAGGAGCTCGAGGACCTCATCTTCGCTACGAAGCTCGTCAAGCACAGCAAGAGTAATGCGATCGTCCTAAGTAAGGCTGGTCAACTCATCGCCTCAGGCGTAGGACAGACCTCCCGAGTAGATGCGCTGAAGCAGGCCATCGAGAAGGCTCGCCACTTTGGCTTTGAGTTGAAGGGTGCCGTACTCGCTAGTGATGCCTTCTTCCCCTTTGACGACTGCGTGACCCTTGCTGCCGAGGCAGGCATCACCGCTATCGCCCAGCCTGGAGGATCCGTACGTGACGAGGATAGCATCAAGGCTGCAGATGCTCACGGCATCGCGATGGTGATGACCGGCGTCCGCCACTTCAAGCACTAAGCAGAAACAACATAAGAGATCAATAGAAGACAAGTATAAATGGGACTATTTTCCTTCCGGCAGGAGCTGGCCATGGACCTGGGCACTGCCAACACCATCATCATCAAGGATGATAAGATCGTCTTGGATGAACCGTCCGTCGTAGCCTTTGATAACCGCACCGGCGAGATGATCGCCGTAGGTACGAAGGCTCGTGAGATGTATGAAAAGGGTAATGCGAACATTCGCACGATCCGCCCTCTTAAAGAGGGAGTCATCGCAGACTTCGATGCTGCCGAGCATATGATCCGAGGCATGATCCGCATGATCAGCCGTCGCAGAGGATGGTTCACTCCCTCACTCCGCATGGTCGTCTGTATCCCTTCTGGTAGCACCGAGGTAGAGATCCGTGCGGTACGTGACTCTAGCGAGCACGCTGGCGGTCGTGACGTCTACATGATCTACGAACCAATGGCAGCCGCTATCGGTGTAGGTATCGACGTCCTTGCCCCAGAAGGGCACATGATCGTCGACATCGGTGGTGGTACGACAGAGATCGCCGTCATCTCCCTCGGAGGTATCGTCGAAGATCAGTCGATCGACACCGCTGGAGACGAACTCACACAGGACATCATGGATCACATGCGTGATCGCCATCAGATCAAGGTCGGGGAGCGTACTGCCGAGCAGATCAAGATCCAGGTAGGTGCCGTCTATCCAGACCTCGATGAGCCCCCCGCAGACTTCACCGTCTGGGGAGCGAATATGATGGACACTATGCCCCGCAAGGTCGAGGTGAACTATCGTGAGATCTGTGAGTGCCTCGACAACTCGATCGGGAAGATCGAGAGTGCTATCCTCCGCACCCTCGAGGCTACTCCTCCCGAACTCTATGCCGACATCGTAGCGAATGGTGTCATCCTCACAGGTGGTGGCGCCCTCCTTCGTGGTCTTGATAAGCGTCTCTCCAAGCGCTTTGGTCTGAACTTCAAGATCGCTGAGAACCCCCTCCATTCAGTCGCTCTCGGTACCGGGATCGCACTGAAGAACATCCATAATTTCAACTTCCTCTTCCGCTAGGCTAGCGACGGACGAAGCTCCGTCGTCAGCTCGACAGTGATCACACGTGGATAAGCTCTTTGCCTTCCTTCAGAAGTATCGGCATGTCTTCGTCTTCCTCCTCTTGGAAGCCGTAGCACTCTCCTTACTGCTCCAAGGATCCATCCATGCTAAGAGCCTTCAATGGTATGCGACAAGCTCCCTCTTCGGTCGAGTCAACGAACTCTTAACCGAAGGGTGGAGCTATGTCGACTTACGCCCTCGCTCCGAAGAACTCCTTCGAGAGAATGCTCGCCTACGTGAAGCCTACAATCAGCTCGTACAGCAGCTCAAGGAAGGAGAAGCCTATCACTCGCTCCCACACCTGCATGCCTTAGACAGCCTGCCTATGGGGAGTGAGCAAGTCATCATCGCTCGCGTAGTCAATCGTCTCTCCCACACGGGAAGCATCTACTACACCATCAATAAGGGGAAAGCCGATGGTGTCGAGACAGACATGGGAGTGATGAGTGCTACGGGTGTCGTAGGTGCCGTCATGGCCGTCTCTGACCACTATGCCCTCGTGATCCCCGTACTCAATCCTCAGATCCGCCTCTCCTGCAAGCTCATTGGTCAAGAAGTGAGCGGTACGCTAGCCGCTCCATCCAACCCGAACTCTAACGATGCCATGCTAGGGAATGTCCCCCCGCATGCTCGCCCTAAGCTCGGCGACACGATCATCACCAGTGGCTATTCCTATCTCTTCCCCGAGGGGATGATGGTCGGCACGATCTCAGACACCATACCTATCCACCTGAAAGGAAGCGCTGGCACCTTCGCCAACTATCCCGTACACCTAAGTACAGACTTCCAAAGTCTGCGCTACGTCTACATCATCCGCGAGAAGCCTAGCCGCGAGGTTCAGCTCCTCGAAGACTCTGTCCGTCCGAATGAATAGCCCCTACCTTCGCTTCATACTCGTTAGCCTCGTGCTCGTCGCGCTACAGGTCTGGGTGCTTAGTCCTATAGCTCTCTTTCGGATAGCGACTCCCTTCCTCTACCCCATCCTTCTCCTCCTACTACCCATAGGTACGGGACGCAGTACCCAAGCCTTCCTTGGCTTTGGGATCGGGATGCTCATCGACATCTTTAGCCTCACCCCAGGGCTACACGCTACGGCCTTCACCCTGACGGCCTACCTTCGTCAGCCTCTGCTGAACCTCTTCGTCGACAAGAACACACCAGAGTACACCCTGCCACTCTATCCTACCCTACGAGGAGGGGCTGTGGTACTCTTCTCGCTACTCCTGCTTATCCATCTCACTGTCCTCTTTGCGCTGGAAGCAGGACTACAAGGAGCGAGCCTTCACCTAGGGATGAGCTTCCTCGCAAGCTATGCCTTCTCTTGGGTACTCCACTTGATCACCCTATTCTTCTTCGGCACTAGCGAAGGAGCACGTACGAACTAACGACCATGGTTAGTGATGAGCTCTTCCACCGACGATGGCTGATCATCGGACTCACCTTTGCCATCGTTGCCCTTTTCCTTGCCCGTCTCTTCTCGCTGCAGATCCTTAGTAACGACTACAAGCAGCGTGCGGAGAACAATGCCTACTTCATCCTCTCCACGATCCCCTCTCGTGGCGTCATCTACGACCGCAAGGGACAGCTCTTAGTCGCTAATCGCCCGATCTACGACCTCATGATCGTGAACCACGAGGCTAAGGGTAGGCTCGACACCGCTCTACTGGCATCGACCCTAGGGCTACCCATCGAGGAGATCCGCCTACGGCTCGAAGCCGTGCGTGACCGTCGCACCAACCGAGGATACAATCCCTACACTCCCCAAGTCTTCCTCTCCCAACTAGAGCCCGAGGAGGTAGGACGCTTCGAAGAGCAGCTGTACAAGTTCCCAGGCTTGTCCGTTCGCTCCCGAACCATCCGCCAATACAACTACCACAGCGCAGCTCACCTCTTAGGCTACCTATCCGAAGCCAGCACGACCGACCTCGAGCGTGACAGCTCGATCATGCGTGGGGACTTCGTAGGTCGTAGTGGCGTCGAGCGAAGCTATGAGACCCAGCTACGAGGGATCAAGGGGCAGGAGATCTTCTACCGAGATGCTCGGGGGCGAATCCAAGGGCGTCTCGATGGTGGAGCACATGATCGAGCCCCCGAAGCAGGGCGTGACCTCACCCTATCCATTGACGCAGGGCTCCAAGAGCTAGGCGAAAAGATGATGCAGGGCAAGCGTGGCGCTATCGTAGCCATAGAGCCGGAGACAGGACAGATACTCGCCCTCGTGACTGCGCCTAACTATGATCCCGAGTTGCTCGCGGGGAAAAGCAAGGGAGCGAACCACCGACTCCTCGAAGAGACCTTCGGTAAGCCCCTGCTCAACCGCGCTATCCAAGGGAACTATCCACCAGGATCGACCTTCAAGCCTGCCCAAGGAGCGATCTTCCTAGAGGAAGGCGTCCTCTCTCCCTCGACTGCCCTATCCTGCCACCGTGGCTATCCGCCCCTAGGCAACCGCCCTAAGTGCCACCCTCACGGCAGTCCGGTCTCCCTCATCCCAGCTCTCTCGACCTCCTGCAATGCCTATTTCTCCTGGGGGCTACACTTCATGCTCGATGATCGTAAACGTTACCCCTCGACAGGCGAGGCCTTTGAGCACTGGAAGCAGCGTATGGTCGCTCTGGGCTATGGCTATCGCCTAGGTGTCGACCTCGCTGGAGAGCGAAGGGGCTACATCCCGAACCAGCAAGTCTATGACAAGGTCTACAAGGGACGCTGGAATGGGAACACGATCATCTCTATCGCCATCGGCCAAGGTGAGATCCTAGCTACCCCACTACAGATCGCTAACCTCGCAGCCCTTATCGCTAACCGAGGCTACTATATCCGTCCACACGTGGTGAAGTCTATCCAAGGGATGCCCCTAGATACGATGTACACCAACAAACAGCAGACGGGCATCTCCCGAGAGAGCTGGGAGTATATCGTCGCGGGTATGGCAGGGGCAGTGACCGGAGGTACCTGCCGAGCTGCCAACTTTGCCCCTGGGCAGATCGAAGTCTGTGGGAAGACGGGGACGGCCGAGAACCCTCACGGGAAGGACCACTCCTCCTTCATCGGCTTTGCCCCTAGGCAAAACCCCAAGATCGCCGTCGCTGTCTATGTCGAGAACGGAGGCTTCGGGGCGCACTTCGGTGTCCCCATCGGGCGAGTGATGATGGAGTACTATCTCCGAGGTGGAGAGCTATCGGGAGCAGGAGCTTCCATCGCCGCCTCGATGGAGTCTCGACGGATCTCCTACCTTAATGATCTCTAATGAGCTTCGTATGTAAGCCTTGATGATGCGACAGATCTCTTCCGCACCCTTCTATAAGCATATCGACTGGATCACCATCCTGATCTACCTGCTACTCGTCTTCTTCGGCTGGCTGGCGATCTGTGGTGCGTCCTATAGCTTCGAGACGGAGTCGCTCCTAGAGCCTGGCTCTCGCCCGATGATGCAGCTCATCTGGATCGGGCTAGGTGTAGCTCTGGGCTTCGCAGCCCTATCCTTGGACACCGACTTCTATGAGGTTGGCGCCCCGCTCTTCTATGGGGCGATGATGCTTCTGCTGATGGCTACCATCGTCTTGGCACCGGATATCAAGGGCTCTCGCTCGTGGCTGGTGCTAGGACCGGTACGCTTACAGCCGGCGGAGTTTGCCAAAGTCGCTACCGCACTTACGCTGGCGTGGCTGTGTAATCAGTACGAATTCAAGATAGAGTCCGTACGTAGCTACCTCAAGCTCTTTGGGATCATCCTCTTCCCCGTAGTCTTGATCCTGCTCCAGCAGGAGACTGGCTCGGCGTTGGTCTTCTTTGCCCTCTTCTTAGCTCTCTTTCGGGAGGGCTTCTCGGGGCTCTTTATGGGGCTAACGACCTCCGCAGCGGTCTACTTCATCGGAGCTTTGATGCTGGAGGAGACGCTCTGGTGGGAGGGGACGAATGCGGATCTCTTCTTCGTCGCCAATAGTATCCTCGCCTTCTCGGCGACCTTCTACGCCGTCTATGCCCACGACTTCCGCCAGCGCCAGCGCTATCTCCTCTGGGGAGGAGCTACCGTCGCTGGCGTCTACCTCATCGCTGGCGTCATCAACTTCTTCTATACGTTTGACCTCTCGTATGTGGCCGCAGGGCTGGTGGTCCTCCTTTTCGCCAGCTTCGTCTACCTTGCGCTGAGAGAATACCTCCTCCGCTACCTGCTCCTAGCTGTCTTCGCCATCGGCTCGCTCGGCTTCTTCTTCTCCGTAGGCTACGTCTTCAATGACATCCTCCAGCCTCACCAGCAGGTACGTATCAAGATCGCCCTCGGGATCGAGAGTGATCTCAAGGGGAAGGGATATAACGTGGACCAGTCGAAGATCGCCATTGGCTCGGGCGGACTTACGGGTAAGGGCTTCCTCAAGGGGACTCAGACGAAGCTGAACTATGTCCCCGAGCAGGAGACGGACTTCATCTTCTGCACCGTAGGCGAGGAAGCGGGCTTCCTAGGCTCGGCGACGCTCCTCCTAGGCTACGCCATCTTCATCCTAAGGATCGTAGCGCTGGCAGAGCGACAGGTGACGAAGTTCGGGCGGGTCTATGGCTATTGCGTCGCTTCGATCTTCCTCTTCCACCTCTTTATCAATGTGGGGATGGTGCTGGGGCTAGTCCCCGTGATCGGTATCCCCCTACCCTTCTTCAGCTATGGGGGATCTTCGCTCTGGGGATTCACCTTCCTGCTCTTCATCTTCCTAGGCATTGATGCCCGCAGGAAGCAGCTTGTTCGCTAAGGCCTGCGGAGGGATCTCCCCGAGCGCCCAAGCATCTGCGAGAGAAAAGCTAGACCTTAGCCCGAGTAAAGGCTAACCTTTATCCCGCCGAAGGTAAACCTCTCCCAGGAGCAAGGTCTACCTCTCCCAGGGGGGATAGCTAAGCGCAGAGCAGGCAAACGATGAGCCCTGTAGCTATGCCCTTACACCAAAATAGGGCGCAAAAAGCGGGTCTAGCAACAAATACCTGCTCCTTTATGTTAAGACAGATAAGGAGTAATAAGCGAAATTAACTTCACTTACCTATATGCAAGATAGCGATCAGATCATTGATGAAGTTACCTCGAGTGACTATAAATACGGTTTTACTACCGAAATCGAAACAGAGACCATCGGTAAAGGCCTGACGGAAGAGACCGTTCGCCTGATCTCTGCCAAGAAAGAGGAGCCGGAGTGGCTCCTAGAGTTCCGCCTCGACGCCTTCCGCCATTGGCAGTCAATGGAGATGCCTGACTGGGCTCTGCTGAAGATCCCCCCTATTGACTACCAGGACATCATCTATTACGCCGCACCAAAGAAGAAGGAAGGCCCCAAGAGCCTGGACGAAGTAGACCCAGAGCTACTGCGTACCTTCGAGAAGCTCGGCATTCCGCTGGAGGAGCAGAAGATCCTTAGTGGCATCGCCGTAGACGCTGTCATGGACTCCGTCTCGGTGAAGACGACCTTCCGTGAGACTTTGGCGGAGAAGGGGATTATCTTCTGCTCCTTTAGCGAAGCCGTCAAGGAGTATCCCGACCTCGTACGCAAGTACCTAGGTACGGTCGTCCCCCAGACGGACAATTACTTTGCGGCGCTAAACTCGGCCGTCTTCAGCGATGGTTCCTTCGTCTATATCCCCAAGGGTACCCGCTGTCCGATGGAGCTCTCGACCTATTTCCGTATCAATGCCATCAATACGGGGCAGTTTGAGCGTACCTTGATCGTCGCCGACGAAGGGGCTTACGTCAGCTACCTCGAGGGTTGTACCGCCCCACAGCGTGACGAGAATCAGCTTCACGCTGCCATTGTCGAGATCATCGTAGAGCAAGACGCCGAAGTCAAGTACTCTACCGTCCAGAATTGGTATCCCGGTGATAAGGAAGGCAAGGGCGGTGTCTACAACTTCGTCACGAAGCGCGGCCACTGTCGTGGAGCTCGTGCCAAGCTATCCTGGACGCAAGTCGAGACGGGGTCAGCTATTACATGGAAGTATCCTAGCTGTGTCCTCGAGGGAGACGACTCCGTCGCTGAGTTTTACTCCGTCGCTGTCACCAATAACTTCCAGCAGGCAGACACTGGGACGAAGATGATTCACCTCGGGAAGAATACCCGTAGCCGTATCGTCTCCAAGGGGATCTCCGCCGGACAGAGCCAGAACAGCTACCGTGGGCTAGTGTATGCTGGGCCAAATGCCGAGAACGCACGTAACCACTCCCAGTGTGACAGCCTCCTACTGAGTGACCGCTGTGGAGCACACACCTTCCCCTACGTCCACGTAGATAATGATACGGCGATCATCGAGCACGAGGCTACGACCAGCAAGATCAGCGAAGACCAGATCTTCTACTGCCAGCAGCGTGGCATAGGAGTAGAGGAAGCGGTCGGACTCATCGTCAATGGCTATGCCAAAGAAGTGATGAACAAGCTCCCGATGGAGTTCGCTGTCGAAGCACAGAAGCTCCTCTCCATCTCCCTCGAAGGCTCCGTAGGCTAGCCATCCCTTACCCACACAGACAATAACACGATCGATAGATATGCTTAAGATAGAAAACCTCCACGCCAACATCGGCGATAAAGAGATCCTAAAGGGGATCAATCTCACCGTAGGAAAGGGCGAAATCCACGCCATCATGGGTCCTAACGGCTCGGGAAAGAGCACGCTCTCCTCCGTACTAGTAGGCCATCCGACCTTTGAGGTTACGGAAGGCAGCGTCGACTTCGAGGGTCAGGATCTGCTCGAGCTAGAGCCTGAGGAGCGAGCGCACCTCGGTCTCTTCCTCAGCTTCCAGTATCCGGTCGAGATACCTGGTGTCAGCATGGTGAACTTCATGCGTGCTGCCCTCAACGAACGTCGCAAGGCCGAGGGGCTAGACCCTATCCCTGCAGCAGAATTCCTCAAGCTAATGAAGCAAAAGAGGGAGCTAGTCGAGCTAGACAGCAAGCTTGCCAGCAGATCAGTCAACGAAGGCTTCTCCGGAGGTGAGAAGAAGCGCAACGAAATCTTCCAGATGGCGATGCTAGAGCCTAAGCTTGCCATCCTCGACGAGACGGATAGTGGCCTGGACATCGATGCTCTGCGTATCGTAGCCAAGGGCGTCAATGAGCTACGTAGCCCCGAAAACTCCACCATCGTCATCACGCACTACCAGCGTCTACTAGACTATATCAAGCCAGACTTCGTCCATGTCCTCTACAAGGGTCGCATCGTGCGCTCTGGAGGGCCTGAGCTTGCTCTCGAACTCGAGCAGCGTGGCTACGACTGGATCAAGGACGAAGTCGGAGAATAAGCCGTGTCTATGGAAGCTATCACCAAGAAATATCTCGAGCTCTACGCCCTTCACAGCGCAGAACTGCAGGCTCGTCCCGAGCTACTCGTGCACCATCGTGAGGCAGCCTATGACGCTTTCGCTCGACAGGGACTACCTCGCTTCAAGAGCGAGGACTACCAGCGCACCGATCTGCCCAGCCTCTTCGACCAAGACTGGCAGCTCACCCTACTCGAGGGATCACCCTACTGGGCATCACAGGCCTTCGCTCCAGGGATCTTCGTCGGGAGTCTATCTGACTTCGTCCGTCTCTATCCCGAGGTAGCGGCAGAGCACTACGCTCGCATCGCCCCAGCCACGGAGGACGGACTCGTAGCCCTCAACACCCTCTTCACCGCTGACGGTCTCGTGGTCTACCTACCTAAGGGAAGCGAACTACCCGGCCACATCGAGCTACGAAGCATCCTCCCTCGCAAGGCAGGTCACCTAAGCATCGAGCGAGCACTGATCATCGTCGAGGATGACGCTAAGGTCGCCCTCTACTACGAAGACTGTCCCGAGGAGGTCGACGGAGCTGCGATGACCCTACGTACGATGGAGGTCTATGTCGGACGACGTGCTTCCTTCACCCTCGTCGATCGTGAGGAATCGAATGCGTCTAACATCCGCATCTCCTCCACCTACATTCGACAGATGAAGGACAGCCATGTGGACGTCTCTGGAGTAACCCTCTCCAATGGGACCACACGTAATAACTTCTTCTTCACCCTAGCTGAAGAGCAGGCCGACCTGAAGATCCAGGGGCTAGCCCTCAACAGTGGCGCATCGCACACGGACAACTTCTCCTTCATCGCTCATGCTGTCCCCCACTGTACATCCGACGAACTCTTCAAATACGTCCTCAAAGACCAGAGCCGAGGCGTCTTCACCGGACGCATACTCGTAGCTCAGGATGCGCAGAAGACGCAGGCTTATCAGAATAACCGCAACCTTCTCCTCTCCAAGGACGCTCGTATGCAGTCCAAACCTCAGCTTGAGATCTACGCAGACGATGTGAAGTGCTCGCATGGGATGACCACTGGCCAGCTAAGCGCAGACGCTCTCTTCTACATGCGTCAGCGTGGGATCTCACTCGAGGAGGCTCGTCTCATGCTCAGTAATGCCTTCGCCGAAGACGTCCTAGCACGCATCCCGATCGAAGAGCTAGCCGAGGTGCTCCGCCAGCGTGTCGAAGAGCGCCTACGCAAGTAGCCCCTCTCCACATTCTTTACCTTCTTTACAGGTCAGCCCCATACCTCCAGCGAGGTATGGGGCTGACGCTTGATACACGATGCCTAGGCGTAAGATCAGAGGATAAAGCTCCCGACACAGACCAAGCTAGAGCCTCTAGTAGACTAAGGATAGCCTTGACTCGGTCTAAGGTCTACCTTCTCTCTGATAGAGGTAGACCTTTCTTCGGAGAGAGGTTAATCTTTCCCTCTCCTACCCTCCAGCTCATTCCTCTCATCCCCCGTCCTCCGCGGGGCGCAAGTGTGTCGTCCTGAACGGATAGAGCATACCAACTCACTCGTTATAGCTATCTTTGTAGGAAATTCAGTATAAGGGAGCTTATGCCTTGATGCTTGCTCCCGAAAGCCAACTTCGTCCTCCTATGAATTGGAAGCTATTTAATCGAACGAATAACCTCATCGGTTGGCTCGTCTTTGCCCTGGCTACGGCGACCTACCTCCTGACTATCGGATCATCAGCCAGTCTCTGGGACTGCGCAGAGTTCATCGCTTGCGACTACAAGCTTGAGATCGGACACCCACCAGGAGCCCCCTTCTACATGCTGGTCTATAACGTCATCTCTCACCTTGGTAGGAGTCCGGAGCGAGCAGCCCTGATGACCAATGCCACTTCGGCCGTGCTAAGTGGGCTAACGAGCCTCTTCCTCTTCTGGACGATCACTCATATGGTGCGCCGAGTCCTAGCTCCCAAGGCGCATCTCGGTAAGCAAGGCTTCGAGCCCACAGGTCAGGTCGTCACCCTAGGTCAAGCGATCGCGATCTTCGGGTCGGGGATCGTGGGGAGCTTGGTCTACACCTTCTCCGACTCCTCCTGGTTTAGCGCTATCGAAGCCGAGGTGTATGCCTTCAGTTCGCTCTTCACGGCGGTCGTCTTCTGGCTTATCTTTAAGTGGGAAGAGCGTAGCGAATACCCTCGCTCAGACCGCTGGCTCGTGCTGATCGCCTACCTCATGGGGCTGAGTATCGGCGTCCACCTGCTGAATCTCCTCTGCCTCCCCGCCATGGCACTTGTCTTCTATTACCGCCGAGCGTCTAAGCCTTCGATGAAGGGGGCAGTCTTAGCTCTCCTAGGCTCCTTCGCTTTGGTCGGATTGATGATGTATGGCGTCGTGCAGGGTGTACCTAAGATGGCAGGACACTGGGATCGCTTCTTCGTGAACGTCCTGGGCTTCGGCTACAATGGCGGTCTTTACGTCTACCTCGCTGTACTGGCGCTGGTACTTATCTGGGGCGTCTACGAGACACAGCGTGCCCTCTCTGAGGCCAAGCTCCTCGACTCACACCGCCTACGCCTAGCTGTGATCCTCTCACTCGTGCTCATGGGGATCCCCTTGATAGGCAATGCCCTCATCGGACTCGTGATCGCAGGGGCGATCGGTGCCTTCTTCTATCTCTACAAGGGACTATCGGCACGGGCGATACACCTACTTCAGATGTGTCTCGTGGCTATCGCTGTCGGCTTCTCCTCCTACGGGGTCATCCTCGTACGTGCGGTCGCCGACCCTCCGATGAATGAGAACTCTCCCGGAGACGCCTTCTCCCTCCGCTACTACCTCGCACGTGAGCAGTACGGATCAGCCCCCCTCATCTACGGACCGACCTTCGCCTCTAGCTACGTCTATGGCTCTGACGGTCGCCCAGTGATTAAGGAAGGCGAACCGATCTATGGTCGTATCGACAAGACCGACGCATCACAGCCCGACGAATATGTCGTGCGCTCCAAGAAGGAGGAACCCGAATACGAATCCGCCGGTATGATGCTCTTCCCTCGTGTCTACGACCGTGGGCATGCGCAGATGTACAATTCGTGGATGGGACGTGAGGACAACGATATGACGATCCCTAGCTTCGGGGACAATCTCACCTACTTCTTCAACTACCAGGTCAACTATATGTACTGGAGATACTTCCTGTGGAACTTCGTAGGGCGTCAGAATGACCTACAAGGGGACGGAGGTCTACTGAAGGGGGGAGCTATGTCTGGCATTCCGTTCATCGACGCTTTCTTCTACGGCGATACGGATACTCTGCCCGAAGCAATGACTGATAACAAGGGACGCAATGTCTACTTCGCCCTTCCGCTACTGCTTGGTCTGATCGGACTCTTCTGGCAGATCAACCGAGGGCGTAGGGGAATGGAGAGTTTCTGGGTCACTTTCATGCTCTTCTTCATGACTGGGCTGGCGATTGTGCTCTACCTTAACCAGTATCCGGGACAGCCTCGTGAGCGTGACTATGCGTATGTCGGCTCGTTTTATGCCTTCGCTATCTGGGTAGGCTTTGGCGTTGCCGCTCTGTCGACTCTAGCTAGCGAATTCCTAGGAGCTAAGGAAAAGACGAAGAAGAAAGACCAAGAGTCCACTCCAGCTATACAGCCCATCTACGCAGGCATCGTCACCCTGCTAGCCATCCTTGTCCCTATTCAGATGGCAGGTCAGAATTGGGACGACCACGACCGTTCCGGTCGCACCGTAGCCAGCGACATGGGACGCAACTACCTCGAGAGCTGCGAGCCAAATGCCGTGCTCTTCTGCTACGGAGACAATGACACCTTCCCCCTCTGGTACGCACAGGAGGTTGAGGGAGTACGTACCGACATCCGCACGGTGAACCTCTCTTACCTCTCCGGAGACTGGTATATCGACCAGATGAAGAAGCAGGCCTACGAAGGGAAGCCCCTCCCACTCGGACTGCTCCCCAAGGCTTACTACTACTATAATAACTATGCGCTACTGAATCCACAGGGCTCCGAGCCCATGACGATCGCCGATGCCTTCCAGGCGCTCCAGCATGCGTCGAAGGATCAGCCTGCCGTCCTACCCACGAGCCAGTTCGTCGTCAAGGTAGACTCTGCTAAGACAGCCGCCTACCTCCAGCGTAGCTTCCCGCATCTAGCTGGCGAAGTCATCTCCGAGATGCCTATCTCTCTGGCCGGACGCCAGTATGTCGACCTCGGTGGACTATCCGTCCTCGACCTCATCGCAGGCAATAACTGGGAGAGACCTCTCTACTGGGCGATCACTTCACCTAGGAATGCCTTCAATGGGATGGATCGTCACATGGTGCAGACTGGGATGGCGGCACAGCTTCTGCCTATCCAAGAGCAGCCACAGGGCGGTGGTCAGATCAACGCAGACCGGATGTACGAGACCGTGATGACGAAGTTCCGCTGGTGCGGGGCTGACCGTCCAGGCACCTACTTCGACGAAAATGCCCGTGGCATCGTAGCTACGCTCCGCAATCAGGTCTTCACTCCGCTGGCTAATGCCTACCTCGAGCAGGGGAACAAGCCTAAGGCACAGCAGGTACTCAAGAAGTGTCTCACGACCATCCTTGAGGAGAATGTCCCCTACGAGACGAATTCGCTCTACTTCGCAGATGCCCTCTACAAGGCAGACCTACTGAAGGAGGGTGATCATGTCCTACGTGCCATCGCACGACGTGGTATCAGCACCCTCCTTTGGGCAGCTCAGCTCAGCCCCGAGAAGCTAGATCAGGTCGCCCGACATGGAGACCTCCAGGAGGCATATACCGCTCTCTCCTATGCACTGGACTTCGCTCAGCAGTATGAGCGTAGCGCCCTCAAGGAGTACGAGGCACAGATCCAAGGTCTGCTCGCTAGACTTGGCGCTCCCAAAAGATGATCGAGCGCCTTCTCTGCCGTGTACCTATGTGGTACCGAATGCTTGTCCCCGGAGCTCGCTGGCGTATCCCAGCGATCTCCGGGAAGAGCATTTACCTCACCTTCGACGATGGTCCTATCCCCGAGGTCACTCCTTGGGTGCTGGATACGCTGGATGAGCTGGGGATCAAGGCGACCTTCTTCTGCGTAGCGGATAACGTGCGGAAGTACCCCGAGCTATTCGCAGAGATCCAGCGACGAGGCCACGCCGTAGGGAACCATACCTATCACCACATCCAGGGTATATTTCACTCGACAAAGACCTATATGGAGGATGTGTATAAGGCCCATGAGTTGATCCACTCACGCTACTTCCGTCCTCCCCATGGGCACCTACGTTTTAGGCAGAACCTCGAGCTTAGCCATAGCTTTGAGATCATCATGTGGGACGTAGTGACCCGTGATTACAACCCCAAGCTCTCCCCTCAGACGATCCTAAGCTATGTCCAGCGCTACGCACGCAATGGCTCGATCATCGTCTTCCACGACTCGATCAAGGCGGAGAGGAATATGCGTACGGCGATGCCCCAAGCCGTACGATGGCTTCAGCAAGAGGGCTACCACTTCCTACGTATAGGTGATGCTCCCTAGCGCACGAGGATAAATAACGATGGGAAATAAGGAGATGATTATTAAGGTACTTGGTATAAAGCAAGCGGAGCCGGCTTCCCAGCCAGCTCCAACCTATTAACCAAAACCTTAACTATGAAAAATCTTACATTTTCCATGCAAATATAAGCATTATTCTTTTACCTCCTAGTGAATAACCCTTGATCTCAGGGGCTAGCGAGGTCGATATATTATCACTTCAACTTATGTCACACGCATGAGCAAGATCGATCATAACCAACCGGATACCCCTATCGCACAGCCCCGTCGCGTACACATCGAGACCTACGGATGCCAGATGAATGTCGCCGACAGTGAGGTCGTCGCTTCGATTATGCAGATGGATGGCTTCCACTTGACCGAGGATCCCGAGCTCGCCGATGCGATCTTCCTCAACACATGCTCCGTCCGAGACAACGCAGAGCAGAAGGTCCTCAATCGCTTAGCTTACTATCACTCCATCCGAAAGAAGAAGCGTCGTCGCATTATCATCGGCGTCCTCGGCTGTATGGCCGAGCGTGCCAAGGAGGAACTTATCGAGAAGCACCATGTCGACCTCGTCGTCGGCCCCGATAGCTACCTCGATCTGCCCAACTTAGTCGGAGCTGTCGAGCGTGGAGAGAAGGCGATCAACGTCAAGCTCTCTACCACCGAGACCTACAAGGATATCCTCCCCCTCAAGCTCGGTGGCGTCCATATCTCGGGCTTCGTATCGATCATGCGTGGATGTAATAACTTCTGCTCGTACTGCATCGTCCCTTACACCCGTGGACGTGAGCGTAGCCGAGAGCTGGAGAGTATCATCCGTGAGTGCAAGGACCTCGAAGCCAAGGGCTATCGTGAGATCACGCTCCTGGGACAGAATGTGAATTCCTACCGATTCGAGGACAAAGACCGCACCTATGACTTCGGTGACCTGCTCGAGGCCGTTGCCCTAGCCGTACCAGGCATCCGCATCCGCTTCACCTCCCCTCACCCCAAGGACATGGATGACAAGGCCATCAGCATCATGGCCAAGTACCCTAACATCTGCAAGCATATCCACCTCCCCTCACAGTCTGGTAACGACCGCATCCTAAAGCTCATGAAGCGTAACTACACACGTGCGTGGTACCTCGAGCGAGTAGCTGCGATTCGTCAGGCTATGCCCGACTGTGCGATCACATCGGACATCTTCTGTGGCTTCCACGACGAGAGTGAGGAGGACTTCCAGGATACCCTTAGCCTGATGAGAGAGGTGGGCTATGACAACTCCTTCCTATTTAAGTACTCCGAGCGTCCTGGCACCTATGCGGCGAAGTACCTCGAGGACAACATCCCCGAGGAGACGAAGATCCGCCGACTGCAGGAGATGATCGACCTACAGACCCAGCTCTCCCTCGAGAGCAACCTACGTGACATCGGCAAGACGGTCGAGGTGCTCATCGAAGGCTTCAGCAAGCGCTCCCGCGAACAGCTCTTCGGGCGTAGCCAGCAGAATAAGG
>ERZ773072.447-NODE-447-length-23332-cov-20.032350_pt1 | contig 23332 bp, 21 predicted proteins | sample MGYA00580617_ERZ773072 | MGnify/ENA primary metagenome ERZ773072 (study PRJEB29015, sample SAMEA2737970) | human oral metagenome | biome: human oral; feature: human-associated habitat; material: dental | place: China | collected 2122 ...
ATAACGGTAAGCAGGCTGAATTTGACATGAGGGAGCATTATGACGATGCCGCCGAACACCAGCGAGCTTGCGCCGTCGCTGTCCCAGCTTAAGGTGTCGATTGGCGGGATTCAGAAGCTGTCGCTGGTGGACTATCCAGGGCACGTGGCGGCAGCGCTGTTCCTCTCTGGTTGTAACATGCGCTGCGGCTATTGCCATAATCCGGAGCTGGTACTACCTGAGCGTTTGGCGCCAAGCATCCCGGTCGAGGAGGCGATGATATTCCTAAAATCGCGTGTTGGTCGGCTAGATGGCGTGGTGATTTCTGGTGGTGAGCCGACGGTTAACGAAGATTTGCCGGTGTTGTGCCGGATGATCAAGAGTCTGGGTTTTGATGTCAAGCTGGATACTAATGGCACGCATCCTGACATGGTGCGCGGCATGGTCGAGGAGGGGACGATTGACTTCATCGCCATGGATGTCAAGGGACCGCTGGAAAAATACGTGGAGATTGCGGCGCGGCCGATTAACCTAACGGCTATCAAGGATAATGTGCGGCTGATGATTGATTCGGGAATTGGTCATGAGTTTCGAACGACCATCGTCCGCGAGCAGCTGGAGGTGGCGGATTTTGAAAAGATTGGTCAGTTGGTCAAAGGCGCCAAGCGATTTGCCTTGCAGCATTTTCGCACCGGTACGACGATTAGTCCGAAATTTGCCAACTACCATACATTTACCGATGAGGAATTCAGAGCCGCTCAAAAAATAATGGAAAGGTATGTCGACGAATGCGTGATTCACTAACTGTCGAAATTGTGCGGGTGCGCCAGGAAAATCCCGAGGTAACGACGCTGTATGTTGCGCGGCCGTTTGACTTTATGGCGGGGCAATACATCACGGTGTTCATTGCGGGTAGTCAGGTGCGTGAAGGCAAGGCCTATAGCATTTCCTCGCGCCCGCATGAGGACTTGATGTCGATTACCGTGAAAGATGTTGGCGGCGAATTCTCGAGCTATTTGTGTTCGCGCCAAGTTGGCGATAGGCTGCAAATTAGCCGGGCGTACGGCGATTTCAACCCGCAAACCGAGCGGCCGCTGGTTGGCATCGCGGCGGGGTGCGGGCTCAGTCCGATTTGGAGTATTTTGGCGGACGCCAAGCAGCCGACTTTTCTCTATTTGAGTCAAAAATCGCCGGAATATATGGTGTTTGCTGAGGAGTTGGCGGCCTCATCCATTCAGGTCCACAAGTTTAGTACCCGCCAGCAGGTTGAGGAAACGGACGGCTGGCGGAACGGGCGGTTTGAGGTGGCGAACATTGTGAGTGAAGTGCCGGATGATGCGCACTTTCTGGTCTGCGGCAGCCTGCCGTTTGTGCGCGATGTTTGGCAAAAACTAACCGCCGCTGGCGTCGACGAATCACATGTTTCAACGGAGACATTTTTTGAGCAATGAGCGAGGTGGTAGCGCCAGTTGTGGACGGGCCGCCGACAATAGGCGAGGCTGGAGGAGGGTTTAATGTATTTGCGTCGTCGAGAGGCGGTTCAGCAAATGAGGATTTTTCAACGGGGATTGATAGTGAGGCAACTACCGCTGGCGCGGACGATTTTGATTTGGTGGCGGTGGCAAATGGCGAAGAAACGCTTGATACCACGATAAACAATAGTGATAATTCAAAAGAAACATCGAATTCAGTCGATCCGGCAATGTGTCGAAATTTCGGAACGATTGCCTGTGTTGGCTGCATTTTCGCGCAAGATTGCCAAAGACGTCAAGCAGAAATGATGGCATCAAACAACAAAGATCAACCTGAGCAGCTCAGTACACTAGAGAAATTACTCCAAGAAGACGAAGATGAAGAGCCAGGCAGGATTGTCTGGGCACAGCCGATGCCTGATGACACTAGTAGAGAACAGCCGCCAGCTGCTGAAGAAGACAGCTCAAGTACGCCTGAACCTGAGTCAGAACCAGAACCTAGGCCTGAATTTAAACCCGAAGAGCAACCGCTAGCAGATACTCAATCACCTCTCTGGCCGTCTGACAAACAAAGGGAGCCATCTGAAGCGGCGCTATCTCAGGCTGCAGAGTCAAGAAGCTCAGAATCTTTGAACCATGAAGTCGACGAAAGACATAGCAAAGACGAAGAAAAATCGGCTACAGCTCCTATAGCTAATATAGTGAAAAAAACAACGAGCAGCGATGATGGCGGTACTAACCTTGAAGCCAATTCTAATTTGGCTGCTAAAGTATCGAAAGAGCCTCTTGTACAAATCGACAGCGATAATACCAATGAGCACATCAAACAAGATGAATTACCGCTAGCAGCAGACCGTGCAGCGGATGACTCGGATAAGCTTATTAATCAGCGAACAGCAACAATACGTCGTGCTACCCAAACAGCTCAGCGTTCAAACAAACATGCCGACCAGGAGGTGCCGTCAGCTGTTAATACAACTGAACAAATCTCGTCAGCCAACACTCATCAGGCGATTGAAATACCTAAGCCAGAAGATACTGGCAGCACCGTTGCGACAACTCACTCTCAGAAAGAGCCAGTGATAGAAAAAGTATCAAGTACGCTAATTGATGCTAATGATACTTTAGCCGACAGCGGGACTTCTACTGCGATCGACAGAGAAGATAGTACACAAGAGCGGCCATCTCCAAAGTCAAAATCTATTAGCGCAGAGAATAATAATCTACTTAAAAAAACTACTTCCGAAAATATCACAACTAAACCTAAAAGTGATTCATCAACAGATTTTGAAGTCTCAGCTGAGATGTCTTTAGAGTCTCAAAAAACTCCGTCGATAGATAAACAAAACCCGTTAGCTGACGATAAAAAGGATAATATTAGCTCTCCTCCCGCGGTTGAATCTATTGATTATTTCAAAAAAACTCTGCCAGAAACTCGATCGGTAAACGATGTACAAAATACATCAGATGGAGAGGATTCAGCCGTAAAGCTTGTCGAGAAGGAAAGTGCGCCGTCAAAAAAATCAGTTGTTAAAAATCCTAATATACATTACAGCGATAGCGCATTTAATCAGACAAAGCAGGTAGAAACGGTTGCGAATACTCCTGCTGTAAAATTGCCTGCAGAAACCGCCAGCTGGGCTAGCGAAAATGAAATCTTTGTAGTTGACCGGGAAGAAAGTTTTGCTAATAACCATAGAGACGAGTCTATGCAACGCGAGGTAGTGCTAATAGATGGCGATAACGACTTGCCGACTTTACCGCAGAACGAACGAGCGCCAAAAGCTGATATTGAGCGAGACTTAGAGACGAAAAATGATACTAGGATAAATATTCAATTGCAGTCTGACCAGTCCTCTGGGATATTGCCAAAATTGGATGAGATGGTAAATCCAGCCTTGCCACCGAGCGGGTCTTTAAAATCTGAACTATTATCTAAACTGGATGAGACATCGAACAGCCCGCAAGAACATAACGAGAGACAAACCTCTGAACTATGGCCTAAGCTAGATGAGGCATCAAACCAATTGATTAATCAAACGGACTTTGAAGACGGCAAGACAGTACGTCAAAAAGCTCAGCAAACAAGAATTACACAACCAAACGAAAACGACACAATATACGTTGATTTGAGGAATGAGCATGCTAGCAGCGAGGTGGGCAGTCTGAACAGCCAACCAACTGCGGACTATACGGATCAAATAGAAATGAATAATGATAATGACCTGGATTGCCAACTAAATGATAATAGCGGCAGCCAGGCGGAAAAACTACATAAGGTTGCTTTTGCTCATCCCTTAGCGGCGTTATGGACTGATGATAGCCGGCTAAATCCAGAAAATAATAAAATCTCAAATGGTAGCAGTACCAGTGTTACTTCGTGGCTGACAAAATTGGTTGGTGCAGTAGCAGTTTATGTGGCCTGCAGTAGGCGAGAAAGTACGCTTGGCGCTTCTAATTAGACATTGTAAAAACCTTAAGTTATAATAAATGTATGTCCTGTGATGGTACGCCACCAGTGAATACGCCAACTATTTTGAATTTTTAGCGCCCCTTTGGGCGCTTTTTAATTGCTAGGAGGTATAGTATGAGTAGCAATAAAAAGGTTAACCTCAAAAAAGTGATATTATCTGCAGCTATTATCCTGCTGACTTTAGCAGGAGTGTTGGTTTATGTGTTGTCTTGGCAGGGTGATACGAAGGATATTGAGGCGGTGGCGGATAGTTTTAAGCCGTTAGATGGTTGGCAAAAGAATGACTCTAGAATAGTTCCGCCGAGATTTTTATGTTTTTCAGGAGCTTGTCCAGAGGTGTCTAAATCTTGGACTGTGAACAGTAAAATTACACAAAATGACGTGAAGAAGTTTATTGGAAGTTTTTCGCAGGTCAATAAAAGTCACAGTCAATGTGTAGATTATGATGATGGTAGGTTATTAGACTCATGCGAGTACGTCGGAGAGAGAGGAGGATATCAGTTTGATGTGATGGTTGATTATAAAAAATCAACCAATAATACAGAAATATATTTATTTATAAGGAGAAAGGGCCAAATTTATGATTAAGCAAAAATTATTAATCTATATGGTATCTGCAGTAACTGTAATTGCTAGTGTACTTGTCTTTGAGACTGGTGTTATGGCGAAGAAAGTCGATGATAAATGTATGTTAGCTACAGCTATATTTGCTCGTGGTTCTGGGCAAGGGCTTAATGCTAAAGAAGCTCAGACTTTTCGTAGGCAACTCCAAAATAGGGTTGGTAAAGATAAATTAAACTTCTACGAACTTGGTAGTGAAAGCTATGGCGGCAATCAATATCCAGCGGTTGATGTCAGTAATGTCTGGAATGGCAATGCTATTGGCGCCAAGCTTAGTGGTGGTATGGGAAACACTTACGGCAAAAGCGTGAAAGAAGGTGTCGCAGAATTGCGCGCTTATCTAGATGCTCGCCATCGAAAATGTCCTAACGAATTTTTCATTCTGGGTGGTGTTTCACAAGGTGCGCAGGTGGTTGGCCAAGCATTGCCAAATATCTCGTCCGGTGTCAAGAATAAAATAGTCTTTAATATGTTATTCGGTGATCCTAAATTATATTTACCAGAGGGCGAAGGGATATTTCCGCCAGCTTGTCGCAATGAGAACTTATCAGCTTATCGGCGCGAAATTGCTAATTGCCACGTTGACAACGGCGCACTTGGTGCCCGAAAACCGTTTTTGCCGAGCGAAGATAACTCAAAAACTGGGTTATGGTGTCTAGCTAACGATTACGTTTGCGGTAGTTCAAAATTTGTGTGGGATGTCGAGGGTCATGGTAAGTACGCCAATTCCAATGGACCGATTGACGACGGTGTTCGCGAGGCGGCTAATAGGCTAAAAAATGCCGCCAAACTTGCTTCTCAAAATGACCCAGGAATTAACGATAAACCGCTAAATAACAATATGGGAACGACTGGAACTGACGTGGTATTTGTCTTGGACACCACTGGGTCAATGTCGCTATATATTGATCAGATGAAAACATTCATCAGGAATTATAGCTCAAAGATCAAAGAAATGAACGGACGAGTTGGGCTGGTGGTGTATCGTGATGCTGGTGATGAGTATACCGCTAAGAAAGTATCAGACTTACAATCAGATACCACTGACCTGCTTAATCAGCTCGATCGTGTAACTGTTGATGGCGGCGGTGATGATCCAGAGGCGGCGTTGCATGCTAGTATGGTGGCCATGAACGAGATGAAGTGGCAGAAGGGAGCAACAAAAGCAATCATTCTATTGACTGATGCCGGCTATCATGAGCCAGATAAGGTTGATGGTTCGACGCTGGCGGCTGTGGCTAAGCGTTCGTTGGAGATAGATCCAGTCAATATTTATCCAGTTGTAGAAAAACACCTGGAAGGTTCGTATGAGGATATGGCCAGCCAGACCACTGGCCAAGTAATTGTTAGCGGTGGTGAAAATGACACCATTGCTGCGCTAAGTAAAGCCTTAACTAAAATTAAGAATCGTCCGAACGCCAAACTGAAAATTGGCGAATATTATGCGGAGGTTGGGCAGAAGATTACCTTTGATGCCAGTGATTCGTACGTCGTTGATGGCAAGATCACGAAGTACGAATGGGATTTTGATGGTGATGGTAAGATTGACCAAACGACAACAAGTCCTGTCACCAGCCATGTCTATAACGAAAAATTTGATGGCATCATGCAAGTGCGAATGAGCGCTAGCAACGACACAGTGTCAAATATATCGGCACCTGTTAAAGTTGGCACAAAACCCAATTTACCTGTTGGTCCTGGAGCACCTCAGGTTTCGGCAAAAATTATTGAGCGAAACGGTAATAAGGCGACAATTCGGCTAAATTGGCAGCCAGTTGATGAGCTGTCTTCGCGCTGGTTAGTTAGCCTAGATGATACTAACCTTGGTTACACGGTTGGCGAACAACGGCAGCTTGATATTACCGATGTAGACGTATCGACGAGCAGAAAAGTCACGGTGACAGGCGTCAAAGCTGACGGTTACGCTGGCAAGTCTGCGACCGTACAAGTTGATAACGAGATGCCTGCGCCTAACCCTGAAGGGCCAACTTCTCGGCCATGTCCTTATAAAATTAAAGTAGGTTTATTTACGATAGCCTGCCGTTACCAAAAGGTAACGTTTGGCGGCTGGTCATTTTATTGGATGGTTTGGTATATTGTTAGAAGTTAAGTGTGTGTAGAGCAGTAATAATTTCATTAACATAGTATAATTTTATATATGAAGCTGTCTGATCGTCATCCCAACGACCGTCCTCGCGAGAAACTAGCGCGTTACGGTACGGCGCGGCTGAGCGATTTGGAGCTGTTGATGGCGATTATTGGCAGCGGCAATAAACAGGCGGATGTTGGCAAGATTGCACGCGAGGTGCTGAAAATTTTGCGTCAAAAAGGCGGTGATGTTTTGTATGATGATCTGCGCGGCGTGGTCGGCTTGGGTGAAGCGAAAATCCCGGTGATTGTGGCGAGTTTGGAGCTGGCACGGCGGTACTTGCTGGATAGCGACCAGCCAATCATCGACAGCCCAGAAAAGGCCGTCGAGCTGCTGGCCGACATTCGCGACAAAAAGCAGGAATATTTTATTTGCCTGACGCTGGACGGCGCGAATCGTTTGATTGCCAAGCGAGTGGTGACCATCGGTACGCTGACGGCCAGCCTGGTACACCCGCGCGAGGTCTTCGCCGATGCTATCGTCGACCGCGCTGCCAGTATTATCGTGGCGCATAATCATCCGAGCGGGAGCTTGGAGGCTAGCCAGGCTGATAAAGATGTCACGAACAGGCTGGCGGAAGCGGGAAAACTACTCGGTATTACGCTTAATGATCATATAATTATCACTAAACTATCGTATATTTCGATACATCACACAAATAACTAGTGCTTTTATGTATCATGAGCGATACATAAATACCGTTAACCTATCAACGACAATACATAAAAAAACTTCCAATTTGTTTATGTGTAGTATATAATTAAATTATGAGCTATAACCCAGAGGTGCCATATAAATTACCGCAGATATCAAAGGATACGCTGCTTGAAGTGCAAACAAATGTAGCACAGGAATTAACCAAGGCAAATATAGCTATGGCACAGCTAAAAGGCTATCTGAGAGGGCTACCGCAAACAAGTGCTATGCTCATGAGTCCTATTTTTATCAAAGAGGCTGTTGAGAGTTCCGAGGTCGAAAATATTAACACTACGCTACTTGAGGTTATGCAACGTCAAATAGCGCCAGATGTTGAAAGTAAGTCTAGTAGCCAGCTGGTTGTAAATTATCTATCAGCTTCTCGTTGGGGATATAATCATATTGAAAAATATGGCCTTACGCACCGTATCATTACTGGCATTCAGCATAAACTTATTCCTGATGGCGTTGAAGGTTTTCGAAGATTACCAGTGGTGATTGGTGACGGTCGAGGTAAGGTCCATTATACCCCTCCTGTGGCATCAGATATTCCGAATCTTATTGCCGAGTGGGAAAAACTTGTAAACAACAATAAACAAGTCGACCCACTATTATTAGCTGCTGCTGGACATTATCAATTTGAGGCGATTCACCCGTTTGAGGATGGTAATGGTCGTACTGGTCGTATGTTGATTAATCTTCATTTTATTAACGCAGGACTACTCGATGTGCCGGTCGTTCATGTCAGTCAGTATATTAATGCGCATAAGTCACAGTACTATAAACTACTACGCGCCGTTACTTTAGAGGGTAATTTGGAAGATTTTGTGCGCTTTATGTTAAAGGCGTTTACTACTCAGGCTAATCATAGCTTTGCATTACTTCAGCGAATTCAGGAATTACAAGAAGAATACCGAGATCAGGTCCGTACGAAGTTGCCGAGTATATACACTCATGAACTACTTAATGCTATCTTTGCAAAGCCAGTTCAAACGCCGTTCCAACTAGCAAAAGATATGGGGTCGCACTATATTACCTCAAGTAAGTACCTGAGAAAACTTGAAGAAATAGGTTTACTGACTAATGTTAAACAAGGACGATATATGTACTATGTAAATCATAAGTTGCTCGCTTTGATTGAGAGCAAGGGACATATGGAGCCTAAAAAAGCAGCAATTATGAAAACAGAGGTGAGAGAGGCATAAAATGAACGGCTACAACGACAATATAAATCAACAACAAATTGACAAACTCCAGCAACTCTTCCCTGAGGTAGTTAACGAAGGCAAGATCGACTGGCAGAAGCTCCAGGCGACTCTGGGCAAAGCGGTTGATTTGGGCGAGCGCTACGGTCTCGGCTGGAAGGGCAAGGGCGACGTCTTTGCCGCCATCCAGGAGAAGACTGTCCAGACGCTCCATCCCGACCGGGCGAATTCCGTCGATTGGGATACGACGAGTAATATGTTTATCGAGGGCAATAATTTGGCGGCGCTGAAGATTTTGCATAAGGCGTATTACGGCAAGGTCAAGATGATTTATATCGACCCGCCCTACAACACCGGTAACGATTTTATCTACAATGACGACTTCAAGCAGACACGCCGTAGCTACGAGGCGGAGGCGGGTATCACCGATGATGAAGGTAACGTTGTGCGAGATGACGGCCTGCGTACCAATACCGGCGGGCACAAGCACAGCAACTGGCTGAATATGATGTATCCACGCCTCTTCTTGGCTCGCAATCTGCTCCGCCAAGACGGCGTTATCTTCGTCTCGATTGACGACAACGAAATCCACAATCTCCGCCTGATGATGAACGAGATATTTGGGGAGGAGAATTTTGTAGCGCAGATTGTGTGGGAGCGAGCCTATGCGCCAGTTAATCTGAAACATCATTTTTCGGAGAGCCATGACTATATCGTTTGTTTCGCGCGTAATATTGATTTGTTGGATAAACTATCTTTAAAGCGCAATGAGTCGGCTGATGCGCGATATAAAAATCCAGACAATGATCCGCGTGGCCCATATAAAGCAGATAACTTCTCTGTGGGCCCTGCGAATCCAAAGAATATCTATGAAATTATAACACCAAGTGGACGAAGGGTATTGCCTCCGAGCGGATACTCCTGGCGTTTTTCGGAAGAAAAAACGCGTGAATTGATAGCTGATAACCGTGTATGGTTCGGAAAAGACGGTAATAACGTTCCTGCATATAAACGATTTTTATCAGAGGTCAAAGATGGCGTAACACCAATGACGGTTTGGAAATATACTGATGTTGGACACTCGCAAGATGCGACAAAAGAAGTGAAGGATTTATTTGACGGTGTTGCATATTTTGACTATCCAAAACCAGTCAAGCTGATTAAGCAGCTAGCGAGTTTGTGTACCAATGACAACGATATTACCCTCGACTTCTTCTCTGGCTCTGGCACCACCGCTCATGCCGTCGCTGAACTTAACGCCGAAGATGGCGGTAATCGTCGCTGGATCTGTGTCCAGCTACCTGAGCTGACTGACGAGAAGTCGGAGGCGTATAAAGCTGGCTATCGCACCATCGCAGACATTGCTCGTGAGCGTATCCGCCGGGCGGGCGCCAAAATCCGTGCCGACCAGGCGGACAAGCTCGCCTATCGTTATGTTCCGCTTGACCTTGGCTTTCGGGCGTATCAGGTTGACGATAGCAACTTCAAGCAGTGGAACGAGCTGGTTTCTGACCCAGAGGAGATTCGCCAGCAGGTGCTCGCCAACCTTGACCCACTAGAGGAGGGTACGACTGATGACGACCTGCTGACCGAGCTCCTGCTCAAGCGTGGCATCTCGCCGCTGGCGCAGATAGATCAGTATGACGACTTCTGCTTCATTCCGTCCGAAAAGCTTGTCATTTGTCTGGCGCACTCCATGACAGAAGAGCTATTTGCGACCATCCTCGCCGCTAACCCATCATCCATCATCCTCCTCGACCGAGCCTTTGGTGACGATGTAAATCTGAAAGTGAACCTACTCCTGCAAGCTGAGCGGCAGGGTGTAGAGGTGGAGGTGGTGTGATGAGTGAAAACGACTACGATAGTATAACTTTATTTGCAGCAGTCAAGACATTACATTCCGAGGGTCATGATCTTTTGTCGGCCATCTCTTCATTAGTTTTACAATGCATTGAGAGTAACGATTCTTTTGATGACGTCCGGCAAAGATTCAGAAGAGAGTATGTTACTGAAATACCTGAGGATATGCTGCGCACTATACTGAAGCGGCTAAAGCATAAAAATCTGGTAGAGTACGAATCAAAATTTTCAAATATAAGACTTAAGATCCCTGAAGGGGTACAAAGAAGATCAGACTTACAGGATTCTACCAGTAGTCTTCAAAGAGAATTTTCGTCGCTAATTGAGGGTATGAAAGTATATTACGCTAGTAGAAAATACCCACTACCTGGCAACTTTGAGAAAGAACTTATTGCTTTTATAGACCAAAATATTGGCGATACATCAAGTTTAATGAGTGGTAGTGGTGTAGTTGGCTGTAATCAAAAACGTGTAGCTGGATATATTGCATGTATAGAAAAGAGTGACCCAGCTAAGTTTAAATTGTTGCAGAATGTATTCTTTGGTCGCGTCTACATAGATATTATCAAAACGCGAAGTGACTATTCTAAGAATGTAACACTAAAACCAGTGAAGATATATTTGGACACCAATATTATACTAAGTGTGTTAGGTTTTGATGATAAAGCAGATAAGCAACGTGCAGATGAGTTATTACAGATATTAAGACAAACTCCAAAAATAGAGCTACTTGTATTTGATGAGACAGTATCGGAGGCCCGACAGCGGATTCATTATGCTAGCAATGAAATGCAGACGTATAGTAGTAATATAGCCGTAGATTCCCTTGCATTCAGATTGAAGCGTGCCGGATACACTAAAGAATCCCTCGTGCCTATGATAGAGAACTTGGAGACTAGTATCACAGACCAGGGAATAAAAATCGTACCACTACCAACCATTAATGAAGAGTCTAAAGTATATAAGGAAGTGTCTGAAAGCATAAACTCTGAATCTGTGAAGTTAGATCGACAAAAAGCTCCCAAAACCCTAAGGCACGATACTCTTATTTTGTGTGCTATAAAAGCACTTAGAGAGAACATGACTAGCAATCTGTTTGAAAAGTCACAGCAGATTTTTGTTACGCCAGACATTGCTATTAATGCTGTTAGTCGTAATCAAGCGAAAAAAATTCATACCTATCCGCTATCTATTAGTGTTATAGAGATTGTTAGTACTTTATGGATGAGGCATATAGGAAATGAAGATATTGCTAACAGCCTCATTAGGCAAAGCATCATGGCTTATGTACGTGAACGGGCTATAAGTCAAAGTCTCTGGAATAAATTTATAGCAGCAATAGAAGAAGCGAAAAACAATAATCGGCTTACTAGGGATGATATTGCTATGATTATTTCAGATGATGAGACTAGACGCATACTTGCAGAAAAGCAAGACGATGCGCCCGAACAACTTGTATCTGATAGCTATATAAAATCTCTTCGTAAAATCAGAGAAAGTGAATCAAGAGAGCGAGAATTGGCCATAAACAAAGTTCAAAATGTAGAAGGTTACATAAATAAGAGGTCTAAGAAGCTTGCCAGTTGTGTTGTAAAAACGATTGCAGGTTTACTTTTTGTGATAGTGATATCTGTTATAGGAATATTGATAAAAATCTTTGGTGTTAATGATTTTGTCAATTGGTTGACGCTAGTCGGTATCGTGGTCGTACTCTTCTTTGCGCTAGTTTTTGGAGTGCAGGATAAAGTCCAATGGATAATCAATGTGCGTAGTAACTTTATGATGAAGATAGAGTCAGCTATTTCAAAAAATATGCATAAGAAAATTCTAAAGGATGACTCATAAATGTCTCAAGAAGATTTCATCCTCTACAAAACCTCCGACAACAAAGTCTCCATAAGCGTCCAAATCCAAGACGAAACGGTTTGGCTGACGCAAGAACAAATGGCGGAGCTATTTGATAAGTCGAAGAAAACTATAAGTGAACATATTCGAAATATTTATCTTGAAGGTGAGTTGACCGAGCAAGCGACTATGAGAAAATCTGGAAATTCCGGATTTTCTACAAAGCCAACGAATTATTACAACCTTGACGTCATCATTTCTGTTGGCTATCGGGTTAAGTCATTACGTGGCACGCAGTTCCGCCAGTGGGCGACTAAGCGGCTGCGTGAATACATTGTCAAGGGCTTTACAATGGATGACGAAAGGCTGAAACAAGGTGGCGGACGCTATTTCAGAGAACTCCTTCAGCGTATCCGTGATATTCGCAGCAGTGAACGCAATCTGTATCAGCAGGTGACGGATATCTATGCGACGAGCATTGATTATAAAAATGATGCTAAGTTAACTAGGCGATTCTTCGCAACAGTGCAAAATAAGATGCATGTTGCGGCGCACGGCAAGACTGCGGCTGAGCTAGTTTATGAGCGGGCAGATGCCAAGAAACCTAATATGGGGCTGACAAATTTCAAAGGTGATTATATCACTTCGGACGATGTTGAAGTCGCCAAGAATTATCTGAGTGAGGAAGAGCTGAATGTTCTCAACCTGATTGTCTCGCAGTATCTTGATTTCGCTGAGCTGCAAGCAACCAGACAGAGGGTGATGACAATGCAGCAATGGATAGATAAACTAGATGAATTTCTGAAGATTAGTGATTCATCGGTGCTGGTCGGGGCTGGCAAAATTAAGCACGAACAAGCAATGGTTAAGGCGAAGCGAGAGTTTAAGAAATACCGCGACGAGGAAATGCGCCGGCTGGAGAGTGATTTTGATAAGGCAACAAAAGTGCTAAGAAAAGGAAGTTGATCCATGAAGGGTGCTGTAGAAGATAATTTGGAAGCTGCAATAGATATTTTTTCAAAGAGTATCTCTGGTAATAAGCTAACAGACCAGCAACTAGACATACTAACTAGCATACCTGTTGTTAAAAATATAACTGCGATAACTCGGTTTTACAGATCTATACGCGAAGCTTCTACGGTGAAGAAAATTGTGAAGTTTATAGAAACATTGCAAAAAGGATACCTAGATAAGAAATGTTATGAAAGATTAAAGAAAAAATACGGTGATGAAAAAGTACTAGAAGAGGTATTATTTCGCATTGACCGTATGAGGTCTGTGGCACACGTTAAAATCCAAGCCCATTTATATAGAGCGCTTTTGGAAGAAAAAATTACTTGGGACAGGTTTATCCAAATATGTGATGCTGTCGAACAACTGAGTGTTGTAGATATAGACAAGGAAACTGGGCTGGGCAATCCTGGCTCAAGCTTTATCTCTTCCGGTCTTGCATACCTATATTACAATGACGATGTTCCACCTAGGATTGCTCGTAATGGCCGTTTCTATAATGATTTTTGGAATTATGGCCTAAAGCCTTATAAAGAGGAGACCAATGATGAATCAACTGTCCGATAATATGAGTGGTTTATTGCTATTAAGCAGATATGCAAAGATGGAAGAGTTTTTTGTTAAAGAAGGTTTAGAATGTGAGGCAGGGTTATGAAGCTAAAATTTGACCCCAATCAGCAGTATCAACTTAATGCTATTCAGGCAGTAGTCAATATATTTACTGGCCAGCCAAAAGACATTGACGGTGCGACTCGCCATATGGATCAGGATGGGCAGTTAAGCTTGGAAGCGACAATCGCCAAGGGGAATAGCTTGATGTTAGATGTGGCGCAGATAATTAAGAATACACATAAAATTCAAGAGAAAAGTGGTATCGAAAAAAGCGAGACGAAAGAAGGTGTCTTTAGTATTCCGATGACTTTTCCGCTCGAAATTAACGAAAAATCTCTGAAGTATGGTATAAACTTCTCCATTGAGATGGAGACCGGCACCGGTAAAACTTACGTGTACTTGCGGACGATTCATGAGCTGCATCAGCACTATGGCTGGAAGAAGTTTATCATCGTAGTGCCGAGCGTAGCGATCCGTGAAGGTGTGCTGAAGAATTTGGTGATCACCAGGGAGCACTTTGCTGATCTCTACAACAAGCCGGAGATGGACTACTACGTCTGGGACAGTAAGAAAACAGGTCAGGCTCGTGAGTTTGCCACGAATGATACCTTGCAGATCATGGTGATTACCATTGATAGCTTCGCCAAGGCACAGAATGTGATGAATCGGCAGAGCGACTATGGGCGGCCACTCGATTTCATCAAGGCTACTCACCCAGTGGTCATCCTAGACGAGCCGCAGAATATGGAGACGGACATACGGCGGAATGCTATTGCTAGCCTTAATCCGCTGTGCACGTTGCGCTATAGTGCCACGCACAAGCACTTATATAATTTGCTTTATCGGCTGACTCCGGTCGATGCCTATGATAAAGGCTTGGTCAAGAAGATCGAGGTGCATAGTGTCCAGAGTGAGGATAATTATAATGATGCGTATATCAATGTGTTGTCGTTGGAGCGTCAGTCGAAGACTCGCTCATTCGCTAAGATAGAGGTGGATGCGAGTGATGAGTATGGCTTGCAGCGCAAGATCGTCAAGGCTTTTCCGGGAGATGACCTGGAGGCGAAGACGGGACGTTCGGTCTATGCCGGCTACTATGTCGAGTCGATCAATCACGGCGATGATTGCGTCGAGTTTAGTAATGGCAAAGTAGTTTACGTTGGTCAGCGTGATGAAAGTCTGCACGATGACATCATCAAGCGACAGATTGAACTGACGATTGACGATCACTTTGATAAACAGCGCCGACTGGGGAGTAGCGTTAAAGTGCTAAGTCTATTCTTCATCGATAAAGTGGCAAATTATCGTGAATATACGGCGAACGGTGCCAGGAAGGGTAAATTTGCCAAATGGTTTGAGGAGGCGTATGTCAAGGTGGCGTCTAAACCAAAATATGCCGGCGTGATGGACAATCTATCGGCAAGCGAGGTGCATGATGGCTACTTTGCGGCAGATAAGAGCGGTCAGTGGAAAGATTCTCGCGACACCAAGGGTGAGGGTGGACGGACGAAGAACGACGATACGGCATATACCTTAATTATGAAGGATAAAGAAAGACTGCTGGATATAAATGAGCCGCTGCGGTTTATCTTTAGCCACTCGGCGCTGCGTGAGGGCTGGGATAATCCTAATGTGTTTCAAATTTGTACACTTAACGAAACGTCGAGCCAAATGAAAAAGCGCCAAGAAATCGGACGAGGTCTGCGCTTGCCGGTGAATGTTGACGGACAACGAGTCTATGACGATAACGTTAATATACTAACGGTGATTGCTAATGAGAGTTATGCAGATTTCAGCCGCAAGCTCCAGACGGAAATTGAGGAAGAGACGGGCATTTGCTTTGGTGGACGAATCAAAAATCATGATGATCGGCGACCTGTTAGGTTTCAGAAATCACGGGCGCTTGACCCGGCCTTTGAGGAACTATGGGATAAAATTAAACATAAAACGACCTACCGGGTGGCGATTGATACAGAAAAGTTAGTGGCAGAGGCGGCCAGTGAATTAGCGCAGGTCACTATTAGTAAACCCAATATCGCTGATGTTAAAAACCTGATTGATTCCATGGGTAATGATAATGGCTTTATGGTGCGCGAGACCGGTTTCAACGCCTATGCAGCGCGTCAAACTGAGGTAAAGATACCGAATTTATTAGCGGATATTCAGCGTCAGACACAAATGACTCGCCGGGTGATATTTGATGTGCTTGATCAGGCGGGGATGTTTGAGCAGGTGGCTATTAATCCACAACAGGTGATTGATGAAACAGCTCAGGCGATTAATCGTGTGAAGCGGCGCTTGGCGGTTGATGGTGTTAAATATCACAGGACAGGTGAGTATTATGACATGACATTGTTTGAGAATGATGAACTACAGACATACCTGTATGATGCGGCGATGAAGAGCGGGGCAATTGCGGTGACCGACCAGGCAAAAACCATCTACGATTACGTGGCGGTTGATTCAGAAGTTGAGCGTGAATTCATGCAGTCGCTGGAGGACAATGCCGACGTGAAATTCTACATCAAGCTACCAGGTTGGTTCAAAATTGATACACCGGTTGGTAAGTATAATCCAGATTGGGCGGTGGCGTTTGATGGCGATAGGCGGATTTACTTTGTGGCGGAAACGAAAGGCTCAGATGATATTAACGATAATCACTTGAGCACTAATGAACGAAGTAAAATTACTGCGGCCCGCCAGCATTTTGCAGAAATTGACGTACCATATGTGGCACCAGTGAGAGATTGGAAAAACACAGTAATGAGGTTAAGAAATGATTAAAATACAGCTAAATCAAAAGCAAGATCAGCAACTGAAAGAAGCTCAAAAACAGGCTATTGATAACACGAATATGCTCAATGAATCAAGTCAAAATATACGAGAAGGAAGAATAGATATATTCGATCAGATTGCAAAATACTCAGGTGGTACAGCTTCAGTGATGTTCACTTTCCTTGGTGTTCTTATTGGACTAAAGAATGATCAAGAATATATCAACGGTAGTTTTATTTTTGCAATGATGCTTTTTGTTGTCTGTATTGCCATATCGTTGTTTTTGCGTCAAGCTACGAGGCTCTATGGTTATTATCAAACTAATCAGCTAAGATTGGATAGCCTACGTGACATGCGTATACTTGAAAAAGATGCTCTGCGTGGTCATAATCCCGAAGCTAATACAAGAAAAGATACCTCAAATGTCCATACAGAATTAGAGAAAGCAGCCAATAGGATAGATGCTGAAAAAGCAAGAAACCAAAAGAAATCTAGACTATGGAGCCTAATTTTTAAACATGGCCCATGGCTGCTCTATATAGCATTTGCTGGTGCGTATGTACTTTTGTTCTTTTTTGTTGTCAGTGTTTCTAGTAATTTATAAACAGGAGTTGATACTGTTGAAAGTTAACGTCAAAAAGACGCTGGCGAAATATGGATATCCGCCAGACCAGCAGGCATTGGCAACCGATATGGTATTGGAGCAAGCTAAGCGTTATGGTAACGAGTGGAGCCAGAAGCGCGCCGTATATGAAGCTGGCGGCGGAGCGAGCTTGCTCGATTAATTTATGGTTTTACAACAAACCCGCTTCGTCGATAGATAAAATCACCAACAGACAGCTGTTGACGCGGGAACGGTTTGGTTAACTCACGACGTTCAACGTATGTTTTTGTAACTTCGACGATCCATGAGCGACCAGATTTTTCAACCAGATAATAGCGTCTATCGCCTTTAAGTTGTCCAATGGCTTCGCCGGAAAAAGCCACATCAAGCGTTCCAGCTCCTACAAAAAAGTCGATGATTTTTTGCCACCAGGTTAGTCGTCTGTGACGATTTAGCGATTCAATTTGGTCGGCGTCGGCAAATTTGTCTGCAACTGCCAGGTCGGATGCTGAATATCCTTTCGTATCTGTCGGGTAGGCGTCAAGATCAATAGGTTCGCGCATAGCCGAAGCCAGTCCTGCTCGCGTGTAGTCGAGCAGCTCGTCCACGCTAGTGTTGAATAATTTTGCTAGTGCTTGCATATTGTCTATATCTGGAAAGCCCGCACCTCGTTCCCACTTAGCAACTGCTTGTCGCGTAACGTTGAGTCGATCGGCTAGTTGCTCTTGTGACCAATCGTTTTGTTGACGTAATTGTTTAAGTTTTTTTGCAAAAATCATTTGGCGCCCTTTCATTTATTTTCTAATAGCATAGCGTAATTTTAGTGTCTTGGTGAGCAACTTTGCGTTGCCTATTGCATCATGGGGTAATACAATACGCAAAGTTTGTCATAGGGAGGTATAATAGGACTAAAGGAAAGGTAATATGATAAAGCCGGTAGGATATTAATCATGAAAATCTCCGTCCATCTCAAACCCAACTCCCGCCACCGTGAAGAAGTCGTCCCGAATGATAATGGTTCGTTGACAGTATATACCAAGGCGCCGGCCATTGAAGGTCGGGCAAATGTGGCGGCGGCGAAGTTGCTGGCGAAGCATTTTGGTGTGGCGCCGTCAAAGGTAAAGTTGGTGCGTGGCGCGGCTTCAAAATACAAGGTTTTTGAGATAGATAAGTCAGAATAGCCGCTGCAACGAGCATCTGCAACATCTAGCTACGATCCTACGGATATCCAGCTCCCGCCGCCATATTACCGAGTAGTCCCTGCACGGTCACAAACGAATATCCTTGTTGCTTCAGCGCGTTAAGGATACACGGCACGGCACCAACTGACGTTTGGTGAATGTCATGCATCAGGATGATGGCTCCGGGGTGGGCGCCAGCGACGGCGCGCGAGCAGACGATTTCGCTATTACGGTCAGCCCAGTCGCGGGTGTCGACCGACCACAAGATTGACGACATGCCGCGCAGGCGAAGCTGCTCCAGGACAACACCATTGACGGCGCCATAAGGCGGGCGCATAACAGTTGGTGTGACGCCGGTGGCTTGCTTGATGGCGTCGTTGGTGCGGTCGATTTCGCTGGCAATTTGGTTAACTGGTAGCTTGGGCAGCTCTGGGTGCGACCACGAATGATTACCCAGTTGATGGCCGCGCGCATGCATACGCCGCAGCACGTCGGCTTGCGCGGAGACTTTGCTGCCGATCAAGAAAAACGTCGCTTTAGCACCATGCTGATCCAAAATATCCAGCAGCTGCGCGGTGTACGGTCCTGGTCCGTCGTCAAATGTCAAGGCAATCACTTTACCCCCAGAATTCGCGGCTGTCGGCGCGGCAGGCGCTGGTGTTGGTTTTGGCTCGGGCGGTTTAGGGACATTAGCCAGTTTCCGGGCTGTCGGATTTTGCAAATATTTGGCAACGGCGGCGATCGGCACTTTGATCGTCATTTCGCCGTAGGCTGACGGCAGGAGCGACGCCTGCCCAATTGGCCAAGCTAAACTATTGCCGTCATCGACAATAACGAAATTCGACAAGGTTTCCTGGGTGATAGTTTCACTGAGATCCAGTTCTGCTTGCTGGCGCTGCTTGACGGTCTCATTGATATTATTTTGGGCAGCCGCCACGATTTCCTCAGTCGCTTTCTCTGATTGCTCGGTCAAATCATTCAAATTAATCACCTCGCCAGATTTTTTATCAAACGTCCAAAAATGCGTCAACGACACCGGATGCGCGCCGTGCATATCTTGCTTAATATTGACAACGATCGATAAAGCTACCGAATTATTATGCGTCACTTGGTAGCTAATAGTCTCGGTCAGCGGCTGGTCGAACGTCAGAATATTAGTAGCGGCATAGCGGAAATCGCTGTCAGCGCGGTCAATTGCCTGCGCGACGGTCTTGTTAATCTTATTATTTTTCGTCAGCGGATATTCAATCGAAACTTTCTCGCGGTTAGTCTGGCGCATTACGAATTTAGAACGAATGCCGGAGTATCGCGAATCAGTAAAATAGTATTGCTCGTCAGATAAAGCAGTCGGGCGGCGCGGCGACAGCTGGTTAAAATATGCGTAAACCAGCCCCGATAAAACCGCTGCCATTGCCGTCAATAACAATATCGCTATCAGCGCGTTTCGCCATTTGGCGGGCTTAGTTTTTGCTTTCGCTGCGCGGCGGGCATGTTTGGTTTTGGCTGCTTTATTGCTAGCTGATTTAGGTTTATCGGCTTTGCTCGCCGGTGGTTTCGCCGGCGGCTTCCTTGGTGATTTTTTGGCAGGCATAAATATAGTATAACATTTGTAATGTATTAGGGGTGCTGGGCTGCTGCTAAAACCAACACGGTACTTTTCAAAACCAACGTGGGACTTTTTCAAAACCAACAGCTTACTTTTAGAAAACCAACACGGTACTTTTGAGAAAGGTTGGGTAGTTCGCAATTTGCTATAGGACTTTCATAAAAGTGCTATAGTAGATTTTCTACCCGCAGGACGCCAAAATCATTGAAAATGTCAGTAAATTATAGTATAAAAAGGGAATGCTGCAATATCTTCATTCAAGTACCAAGAATCAGCAAATCAAGCCGCTGGAACGCCTGCGGGCGGGTTCGTGGGTGCGCTGCGAACGTCCGAACGAGGATGAGCTGGCCGAGCTGTTGTCGCTGGGGCTTGATAATGATTTGTTGAGCGACGCGCTTGATCCGCATGAGGTGCCGCGCCTGGAGATTGACGACGATTGGACGTATCTAATCGCCCGGTTGCCAGATACCGACGATGACTTTAATGATTTTACTACGCCGATTTTGTTTTGCTTGAACAAGGACTATGCCGTAACCTTGTCGCGCGATAGCTTGGGTAGGTTGTGGCAGCCGTTTATCGACCAAGCACGTTCGCGTACCGACCGACCAGTTGAGTTGTTGGTTGATATGATTGACGCTATATCCAGGCAATATCAGCGGCGAGTGGCGGCGATTAATCGCCAGATGCGAGCGGCTACCGATAATATTCATACGCTGCGAGTCAAGGATATTGCTACGCTGGCAGAATACGAGCGCAAGCTGAACGACTACCTGGACGCGCTCATCCCGATGAACTGGGCGGTCGAGAAATTGCTGGCGACCAGCGGCTTGCGCCTGCGGGCGGATGATAAAGAGGATGTCGAGGATTTGTCGATCGATTTGGAGCAAGTAATTGCCCGCTGTAAGAGTTTGCTGCGAACCATTACTAATGTGCGTGATAGCTACCGGGCGGTGATGGATACCCGACTGAACGAGACAATTCGCCTACTGACGGTGATCACCGTGGCGCTGACTATCCCGACGATGATTGCTGGGTTGTTCGGCATGAATGTGCCAGTGCCTGGTGATAATGATCCGCTGATGTTTTGGAAAATTACTATAGTGAGCATCGTGGCGGCCTGCGCACTGGGCGGATTTTTCTTGCGAAAACGATAAATATTTTGTCTAAAGGTAAATGTTGGTTTAGAGGGGTTGTAGTCTAATTTGGTACGCCGTATCCCAGCAGCCCGTCGTATTGCTTGTCGCGATTAACGAACACGCGGATGCGATTTGCTTCGTTGCCGCCGACAGTGGTCAGCACGCCGTTGTCATTTTTCAAGACTATGTTAGTGTGGTCGCCGAAAACTGGCGAATTGCGGTAAATTGCCGCGTCGCCAGGAAGCGGTTGATAGTCGGAATTAGCAGACTTGAACTGGCCTGTTGCCTCGTAGTATTCACGCAAGGTAAACGTCCCCGGGATACGCCAGCCGCCAGTATGCGGATTTTTCAGCGGCGCGCCCGCTTGATACATGATCCAGCTCACAAAGTTAGCGCACCACGCCTCCTCGGCGCCCTGGCTGAACTTGGTGCCAGCGGATTGCGCCTTAAATTCAGTCTTTGCTAAGCTGATAATTTTTTGGCGAGTTGGGCTTAAATTTGCCGTATCAATATCTGGAAAAACCGATTCGCCAGGCGACCTATCGAGGCGCGTGGAATTAATGAGAGACGATAATTTATCGGCAATTTTCGGCTGAGCGGCGATTACGCTTAACGCGATGAGCAACAGCGCAATTACGCTTAAAATAATACAGCGTTTCTTTGGGAAAAATTTGGGCGCCGCCGCCTGCTGGTGCTTCATATAATAATTATATCGCGAAAGCTGTTTGACTGTTAAAATGTAATTGAGGTAAATGTTATGTTTAAGCAATGGATAAAACGTGAAATGTATCTTTCAAATATCAAGCTAAATCATTTAACAGAGTTTCATAAAGATGAATAGACACAGCAAACCACAGAAATGGCGCCGTTTGTCGTCGCGGGTGGTTTTTACGCATCCGCGGATGATATTGGCGGAAGATGAGGTAGAATTGCCAGATGGTAAAAGGTCGTTATATTTGCGGCAAGTATACCAGGGTAGAGGCGGTGTGATTATCATTTGCCAAAACTGCGGCAAGGTGCTTATTCAGCGGGAATATTCGTATCCGGTTGATGATATATTGTATCAATTTCCTGGCGGTAAAATTGAAGAAGGTGAGACTCCCGAGCAAGCTGCCCAGCGCGAATTGGCGGAAGAATCTAATATTTTGGCGGAAGATTTTCAGCAAATTGGCTGGTTTTATGCCGATAATCGCCGTACTAGTGCCAAGCTGTACGTTGTCTGTGCGCGCGGCGCTTTTCGAGATAATTATTCACTCCAACCGGATGAAACAGAGTTTATCTCTAGCGGTTGGTTAGAAATTAACAAACTTGAGCAGATGATCTCTAACGGTCAGATTGTTAACTACTCTATGCTAGCAGCATGGGCGTTATTCAAAACTGCACCGATGAAATAGAGTTTCTTGTGCTATAATAATCTCAAAAGCGAGCGATCACCGTGCGCGATGTTTCTCTGTTAGGGAGTAGAAAGGAATTTATATGGCTCAACCCGAACCAATCATAACAGTTGACCAACTCGTCAAGACGTACGACAGCAAGAACGTCGTCGACAGCGTGTCGTTTGAGGTCAAGAAAGGCGAGATCTTCGGTATCCTCGGCCCCAACGGTGCTGGCAAAACGACGACATTAGAGATGCTGGAGGCGCTCCGGCCGATTGATGGCGGCACGGCGACCATCGACGGGATTAACGTTGCCAAGCAGCCGAAGCACATTAAAAACATCATTGGTATCCAGCTGCAATCGACGACGTTTTATGACAAGCTGACCTTGCGCGAACAATTGAAAATGTTTGCCAGCTTGTACGGACAAACGGTTGACGCTGACGCGCTGCTAGCCAAGGTGCAGCTAACTGACAAAGCCAAAAGCTACGTCGAGCAGCTCTCGGGTGGGCAAAAGCAGCGCTTCGCTATCGCTTCGACGCTGGTTAATAATCCGACGGTATTGTTCCTCGACGAGCCGACCACCGGCCTCGACCCGCAGGCTCGTCGTAATCTGTGGGATTTGATCAAAGAAATCCGCGACGAGGGCATTACCATCGTGCTGACGACGCATTATATGGACGAGGCCGAACTGCTGTGCGACCGCTTGGCGATTATGGACAATGGTAAAA
>ERZ773072.449-NODE-449-length-23300-cov-6.139299_pt1 | contig 23300 bp, 21 predicted proteins | sample MGYA00580617_ERZ773072 | MGnify/ENA primary metagenome ERZ773072 (study PRJEB29015, sample SAMEA2737970) | human oral metagenome | biome: human oral; feature: human-associated habitat; material: dental | place: China | collected 2122 ...
TGGTCACGTCTTTCAGACCGATGGCGGCCGCAATGTCGCCCGCGCGTACTTCTTCGATTTCAGTACGGTCTGCAGCAGTCATTTGCACCAAACGGCCGATACGTTCGCGCGTGCCTTTTACCGAGTTGATAACGGTATCGCCGGATTTCAATACGCCGGAATACACGCGGATGAACGTCAGGTTACCCACATATTTGTCGTTCAGCATTTTGAACGCCAAAGCGGAGAACGGAGCATCGTCGCTGGCTTCGCGGCTGTCGGCTTCTTCCGAATCGGGATTCACGCCTTGTACGGGCGGAATGTCGGTTGGTGCAGGCAGCAATTCAACCACTGCGTCCAACATGCGTTGCACACCTTTGTTTTTGAATGCGGAACCGCACAACATCGGTTGGATTTCGCCGGACAGTGTGCGCTCGCGCAGCGCGGCAACGATTTCTTCCTCGGTCAGCTCTTCGCCGCCCAAGTATTTGTCCATCAATTCTTCGTTGGCTTCGGCGGCGGCTTCAATCATGTATTGACGCCATTCTTCCGCAGTGTCCACCAAATCGGTAGGAATATCGCCATATTCAAAAGTAACGCCTTTGTCAGCTTCATTCCAGATGATGGCTTTCATTTTCAGTAAGTCCACCACGCCTTCAAATGCGTCTTCCGCACCCACGGGGATAACGATAGGCACAGGGTTGGCGCGCAGGCGGGTTTTCATTTGTTCTACCACGCGGAAGAAGTTCGCGCCTTGGCGGTCCATTTTGTTTACAAATGCCAAACGGGGCACTTTGTATTTGTTGGCTTGGCGCCACACGGTTTCGGATTGGGGCTGTACGCCGCCAACCGCGCAGTACACCATGACCGCGCCGTCCAAAACGCGCATAGAGCGTTCCACTTCAACGGTAAAGTCCACGTGTCCCGGGGTGTCGATGATGTTGAAACGGTGTTCTTTGAACTGTTTCGCCATACCGGACCAGTAGGAAGTTACGGCAGCGGAAGTAATGGTAATGCCGCGTTCTTGTTCTTGTTCCATGTAGTCGGTGGTTGCCGCGCCGTCATGCACTTCACCCAGTTTGTGTGTCAAACCGGTATAGAACAGGATACGTTCGGTCGTGGTGGTTTTACCAGCGTCAATGTGAGCCGAAATACCGATATTGCGGTACAGGCTGATGGGGGTTTTGCGAGCCATTTGATAATCCTCTCTAGATTAGAAACGGAAGTGAGAGAATGCTTTGTTGGCTTCTGCCATACGGTGCACTTCTTCGCGTTTTTTCATTGCGCCGCCACGGCCTTCTGCCGCGTCAATCAGCTCGCCCGCCAGGCGCAAATCCATAGATTTTTCGCCGCGTTTGCGTGCTGCGTCGCGCACCCAGCGCATTGCCAATGCCAAGCGGCGTGTTGCGCGCACTTCAACAGGAACTTGGTAGTTCGCACCACCTACGCGGCGGCTTTTCACTTCTACCAATGGTTTGGCATTGTTAATCGCTTCGTTAAATACTTCGATGGCTTCTTTGCCTTGCACTTTTTTGGCAATTTGTTCCAATGCGCCGTACACAATGCGTTCTGCAACGGCTTTTTTGCCGTCGATCATCAACACGTTCATGAATTTGGTCAATTCAACGCTGCCGAATTTAGGATCGGGCAGTACGTCGCGCTTGGGGACTTCTCTACGTCTTGGCATTTTAATTCCTTAAATCTATTCAGTTGGGGCATTCCCATGAATGTTTATTAAAACATTCACTTACTCGGCTTCGGCGATGCTGCGTTCAAGTGCAGGCTGCCTGAAAACCGACGTGCCAGTAATTGGGGTTTACAAATTTACTCGGTGCGGGATTATTTAGGGCGTTTAGCACCGTATTTAGAACGCGCTTGTTTACGGTCTTTAACACCGGCCGTATCCAAAGAACCGCGTACTGTGTGGTAACGCACACCCGGCAAGTCTTTTACACGACCGCCGCGAATCAGCACCACGCTGTGCTCTTGCAGGTTGTGGCCTTCACCGCCGATGTATGAAATCACTTCAAAACCGTTGGTCAGGCGCACTTTGCAGACTTTACGCAAAGCTGAGTTTGGTTTTTTAGGGGTTGTGGTGTACACGCGAGTGCACACGCCGCGTTTTTGCGGGCACGCTTCCAGCGCGGGAACTTTGTTCACATAAATGGGCTTTTTACGGCCTTTGCGAACCAATTGGTTAATCGTTGGCATATTTTTATTCCTGTTGAAAAATATCTTGCCGGCACCATGCCAGCAAGCCGAATATTATCGCGCTATAACAAACAGTTTGTCAATCTATTGTGTTGTTTGGCGGGGTGCAGGCTGCTTTTTTGTGCCCGATTTGCCGCAAAGCAGCCTGCACGGAAAATGTGCAGGCGGCGCAAAAACCGTTAAAATCTGCGGGCGACACGAATATCGGGAAAATTTATGACGACCAAACCCCTTTCGCCCATGATGCAGCAATACCTTGCGATTAAAGCCGAGCACCAAGACAAACTGGTGTTTTACCGCATGGGCGATTTTTACGAACTGTTTTTCGACGACGCGGTGAAGGCGGCGAAGCTGCTGGACATCACGCTCACCACGCGCGGCCAGTGCAACGGCGAGCCCATCAAAATGGCGGGCGTGCCGTATCACGCGGCGGAGCAATATTTGGTGAAGCTGGTGAAGCTGGGCGAAAGTGTGGCGATTTGCGAACAGGTCGGCGAAGTGGGGGCGGGCAAGGTGGTGGAGCGCAAAGTCGTGCGCATCGTGACCGCCGGCACGCTGACGGATTCCGCCCTGCTGGAAGACAAGCAGACCAACCGCATTGCCGCGCTGTTTGCCGGCAAAAAGCAGGCTGCACTGGCTTGGGCGGCGTTGGAAAGCGGCGAATTCTGCGTCAAAATCATCCCGATTGAACGGCTGGCGGACGAATTGGCGCGGCTGCAAGTGTCGGAACTTTTGGCGGATGCGGCGTTCAAGTTGCCCGAAAATTGCCCGAAAATCCCCGTGAGCCGCCTGCACCACTGGCAGTTTGCGCCCGATGCGGCGTTTTCTTTGCTGACCGATTATTTCGGTTGTCAGGATTTGCGCGCGTTCGGATTGGATTTGGCGCAACATTCGGCAGCAATTTCGGCGGCCGGCGCGCTGCTCAATTATTTGAAAACCACCCAAAACCAACTGCCACCGCATATGGACGCGCTGGTGCTGGAGCATGAAAACCAGTTTGTGGCGATGGATGCGGCCACGCGGCGCAATCTGGAAATTACGCAAACTTTGCAGGGGCAGCCTGCACCCACGTTGTTTTCCGTGTTGGACAACTGTATGACGAACATGGGCAGCCGCCTGTTGGCGCATTGGCTGCACCATCCGCTGCGCCACCGCCCACACATTCAGGCGCGGCTGGATGCGGTGGAAGCCTTGCGCCGACACGGGAGCGATGATGTTGCAGGCTGCCTGAAAAAGATGGCCGACATCGAACGCATTGCCGCGCGGATTGCGCTGGGTTCGGCACGGCCGCGCGATTTGTCGGCGCTGCGCGACAGCCTGTCGGTGTTGCAGGATATTCATCTGCCGCAAAGCAGCCTGCTGGACACGCTTGCAGGCTACTTTCCCGAAACGCGGGACGTTGCCCGACTGTTGCAGGCTGCTTTGTTGCCCGAGCCTTCCGTGTGGCTGAAAGACGGCGGCGTCATCAACCACGGCTACCACGCCGAACTGGACGAACTGCGCCATTTGCAGACGCACGGCGACGACGCGTTGCGCGAACTGGAAGAGCGCGAACGGCAGCGTACGCAGTTGTCCACATTGAAAGTGGAATACAACCGCGTACACGGGTTTTATATCGAATTGTCGAAAAATCAGGCAGAAGAAGCGCCGGCCGATTACCAGCGCCGCCAAACGCTGAAAAACACCGAGCGTTTCATCACGCCCGAACTCAAAGCCTTTGAAGACAAATTCCTGGCGGCGCAGGAGCGCGCGCTGGCGTTGGAAAAAACCTTGTTCGAGCAACTTTTGGGCAGCCTGCAAGCCGAGTTGCCCCGCATTCAGAAAGCCGCCAAAGCCGCCGCCACGCTCGATGTGCTGGACGGTTTCGCACGCACTGCGCGGGAGCAGCAATACACCATGCCCGAATTTTGCAGCGGCAGCGAAATCTATATCCGCGCCGGACGGCACCCCGTGGTGGAGCGGCAGGTGGCGCATTTCACGCCGAACGACACGGATTTGGACGAAACGCGGACGCTCTGCCTGCTCACCGGCCCGAACATGGGCGGCAAATCCACTTATATGCGGCAAACCGCGCTGATTGTGCTTTTGGCGCACACGGGCAGCTTCGTGCCGGCCGAACATGCCAAAATCGGCAGCATCGACCAGATATTCACGCGCATCGGCGCCAGTGACGATTTGGCGGGCAACCGCTCCACGTTTATGGTGGAAATGTCCGAAACCGCCTACATCCTGCACAACGCCACGCCGCAATCGCTGGTGCTGATGGACGAAGTGGGGCGCGGCACGTCCACGTTTGACGGGCTGGCATTGGCGCACGCTGCCGCCGAACATTTGTTGCAGAAAAACGGCTCTTTGAGCCTGTTTGCCACGCATTATTTCGAGCTGACCCAGTTGCCCAACCAATATGCCGCCGCGTTCAACAGCCATTTGTCGGCGTTGGAGCAGGGGCACGACATCGTGTTTCTGCACAATGTGCAAAACGGTGCCGCCGAAAAAAGCTACGGCATTGCCGTGGCGAAACTGGCCGGGTTGCCCGCGCGCGCGTTGAAGGCGGCGCAGCGGCAGCTCAAACAGCTGGAACAGCAAACCGCCGACCGCCAACTGGATTTGTTTGCCGCGCCGCCGGAAGAAGCGGACGCGCCCGTTGTCGAAAACCCCGTTTTGCAGCAGCTGGCCGCCGTGAATCCGGACGAGCTCACGCCGCGGCAGGCGCTGGACGTGCTGTATCGGCTCAAAGCGGCGGCGGAAGGATGAATAAAAGCAGCCTGCACTTTAAAGATTGGGAGGTGCAGGCTGCTTTTCATTTGCGGCAAATCATCAATCAATTCAATGAATATTAACAAATCAAAAGGAAAACAATATGCTGCTCCGTGTTGTTCCTCACTCCTGCCTCCCTCATCAACAAAGGATTTCCATCATGAAAAACCCGATTTTTACTGCCCTGCTGACATTGTTTATTGCTGCCTGCGACAATGGATTGTCGGTTGATATGACCGTGCGCCCTAAGAATGAGAGCCCGTCAAGCAATTCCGTCAGCGTTGATCCCGTCAAGCAGTCCGCCACGCTGCACACTTCTTCTATTGAGCCGAACACGCCGAAAACCGCGGACTGGACGCCGCTGTTTAAGTATTTGGAAACGGACGGGTGCGCTTCAGACAACCGCCCGCCGGAATTAGCGCGGTTGATAAAAAGTATGGAAGCTGTAACAACGGACCCCAAAACCGGACGTACTATTCCTTCAGGTAAAGTTGCCGTGCCGAAAGGTTATGAAAATGCTGTCGGGCGTGTGATGGACGATCATTCGGGCGACTTCGTCAAACTATCTGTCCGCGGGACTTATCATGGGCTTCCGGTGAAAGAATTGGTGTTGGTGGCAATAGGGGATTCCGTAACACATTATTTGGTGTTGGATGTGCCGCTTGCCGAGGCCAAAGACAAATTGCGCCGTGTGCGTTACGCCATACCGAAAACCCTGTCGGCCGACAGAAGAGTAGCGTTGAAACTGTTTGAAGAAATGGGTGGCGGGAAAGCGGATGCTCATGATATGGCAAGTTTCTTAAAAGGCTATCAGGCGTATGTCGATAGTTACGACAGCAATGATTACGGGGAAGAGATGAAAGGGAAAGCCGTATTGGCGTGTGACGGCGGTTTTTAATCCTGCGCCCTAAAAAGCAGCCTGCACTTTAAAGATGGGAAGGTGCAGGCTGCTTTTTCCCTACCGCCAGAGCAGCCTGCAAAATCGTTCCGCGCTAAAAGCGTGTTTTCATGTTAAAATTGCACATTTTTTCATTTCATCAAACGGAAGCCCAGTATGACCGGCGCGAACGACCACCAATTTGCCAAAGAAACCATCCCCGTCAGCCTTGAAGACGAGATGAAAAAGTCCTATCTGGACTACGCCATGTCCGTCATCGTCGGGCGCGCGCTGCCCGATGTGCGCGACGGCCTGAAACCCGTGCACCGCCGCGTGCTTTACGCCATGCACGAGCTGAAAAACAACTGGAACAGCGCATACAAAAAATCCGCCCGCGTGGTCGGCGACGTTATCGGTAAATACCACCCGCACGGCGATTCCGCGGTGTACCAAACCATCGTCCGCATGGCACAGCCGTTTTCCATGCGCTATATGCTGGTGGACGGGCAGGGCAACTTCGGCTCGGTGGACGGCGATGCGGCCGCAGCCATGCGTTACACCGAAATCCGCATGGCGAAAATCGCCCACGAAATGCTGGCCGACATTGAAGAAGAAACCGTCAATTTCGGCGACAACTACGACGGCAGCGAACGCGAACCGCTGGTGCTGCCCACACGCTTCCCCGCCCTGTTGGTAAACGGCTCCGAAGGCATCGCCGTGGGCATGGCCACCAGCATTCCGCCGCATAACCTGCGCGACACGCTTGCAGGCTGCCTGAAACTCTTGAACGACCCGGACACCGGCATCGACGAACTCATCGACATCGTCAAAGCCCCCGATTTCCCCACCGGCGCCACCATTTACGGCTTAACCGGCATCCGCGCGGGCTACCAGACCGGCCGCGGCCGCGTGGTCATCCGCAGCAAATCGCATATCGAACCTGTCGGCAAAAACGGCGAACGCGAAGCGATTGTGGTCGATGAAATCCCGTATCAGGTGAACAAATCCAAGCTGGTGGAAAAAATCGGCGAGTTGGTGCGCGAAAAAACCGTGGAAGGCATTGCCGAGTTGCGCGATGAATCCGACAAAGACGGCACGCGCATCGTCATCGAGCTCAAACGCGGCGAAAACGCCGAAGTGGTGCTGAACCAGTTGTACAAACTCACCCAGCTGCAAGACACGTTCAGCATCAACATGGTCGCGCTGGTGGACGGGCAGCCGCGCCTGCTGAATTTGAAGCAGATTTTGAACGAATTTCTGCGCCACCGCCGCGAAGTCGTTACGCGCCGCACCCTGTTCCGCCTGAAAAAAGCACGCGCCGAAGGACATATTGCCGAAGGCAAGGCGGTTGCGCTGTCCAATATTGACGAAATGATTGCGCTGATTAAGGCCTCGGCCGACGTGGACACCGCGCGTGAAGCCCTGATGGGGCGCGCATGGCAGTCCGCTTTGGTGAGCGAGATGTTGAGCCGCAGCGATTTGGATTTGACCTTGGCACGCCCCGAATGGCTGCCTGAAAGCAGGGGACTGAAAAAAGACGGCTATTGGCTGTCGGACGAACAGGCGCGCGCCATCCTGCGCATGAGCCTGCGCAACCTGACCGGCTTGGACCAAGACGAAATTGTGAAAGAATACAAGTCTTTAATGGATATTATTATGGACTTGCTGGACATTCTGGCCAAACCCGAACGCGTGCGCCAAATCATCGAGGGCGAACTGGTGGAAATGCAAACCCAGTTCGGCGACGAGCGGCGCAGCGAAATCAACCCGTTTGGCGGCGGCGACATTGCCGACGAAGACCTGATTCCGCCGCGCGAAATGGTGGTGACGCTCACCCACGGCGGCTACATCAAAACCCAGCCCACCAGCGATTACCAAGCGCAGAAACGCGGCGGGCGCGGCAAACAGGCGGCCGCCACCAAAGACGAAGACTTCATCGAAACCCTGTTTGTGGCGAACACGCACGACTATTTGATGTGCTTCACCAATTTGGGCCGCTGCCACTGGATTAAGGTGTACCGCCTGCCCGAAGGCGGCCGCAACTCGCGCGGACGGCCGATTAACAACGTCATCCAGTTGGACGAAGGCGAAAAAGTCTCCGCCATCCTGCCGGTGCGCGACTTCCCCGAAGACGAATACGTCTTCTTCGCCACCGCGATGGGCGTGGTGAAAAAAGTGCAGTTGTCCGCGTTTAAAAACGTCAGCGTCAAAGGCATCAAAGCCATCGCCCTCAAAGACGGCGACAGCTTGGTGGGCGTGGCGAAAACCAGCGGCAGCAGCGACATCATGTTGTTCAGCAACTTGGGCAAAGCCATCCGCTTCAACGAATATTGGACGGGCGGCGCAGGCGATGAAGACGATGCCGAAAACGACGTTTCAGGCAGCCTGCACGACGACGAAGACGGCGGCGAAACCGAATTCAACCTGCAAACCAACAAAGGCGTGCGCCCCAGCGGACGCGGCAGCGGCGGCCTGCGCGGCATGAGGCTGCCTGAAAACGGCCGCATCGTCAGCCTGCTCACCGCCGAAATCGGCAGCGATTTGCAGGTGCTCACCGCCACCCAAAACGGCTACGGCAAACGCACGCCGATTGCCGATTACACGCGCAAAGGCAAAGGCGGCCAAGGCATCATTGCCATCGACACGGGCGAGCGCAACGGCGAACTCATCGGCGCGGTACTCGTTTCCCCAACGGACGATTTGATGCTCATCACTTCCGGCGGCGTGCTCATCCGCACCAAAGTGGAACAGGTGCGCGAAACCGGCCGTGCCGCCGCCGGTGTCCGCCTGATTAATCTGGACGAAGGCACCACGCTGGTATCGCTGGAACGCGTGGCCGAAAGCGAAGAAGACGAAGCGGAAGCCGCAGAGGGCGAAGCATAAGGCAAGGAAAGCAGCCTGCACTTTGATTTTCCAAGGTGCAGGCTGCTTTTTTGCATCCGCCGCGCCTTCATCCAACCCAAGCCGTTTGTGGTAGAATCTTCGCGTTTCCCATCGTAACGTAAGGATTTTGTATGAAAACCATGACCAAACTTGTTTCCACATTCGCCGTGTCGCTGCTGCTGGCCGCCTGTTCGGCCAAATCACCCGAAGACACCGCCAAAAAATTTGTCAGCGAAATTTATAACGGCAATGCCGATGCGGTGGTTGCCATGGTGCATTTGGACGATGCGGACAAACAAAAACCGGGCGTGCAAGAAATGTTGAGCGGCAAAATTAAAGCGGGCGTGGCCGAGCAGAAAGCATTTGCCGAGCAGCAGGGCGGGGTGGAGAGCATTATCGCAGAACCTGCCGCCATCGACCCGAAAGACAACAACCGTGCCAACGTGAACGTGAAAACGCAGTTCAAAAGCGGCAAAACCCACACGGACAGGGTGCGCCTGATTAGCGTGGACGGCACATGGAAAATCCGCCTGTAAATCAACCGAAACGCCGCCTGCTCCGATGGGCGGCGGTTTTTGTTGTGTGCCTGGCGGTGTGGGTGGTTTGGCTACAAAAGCAGCCTGCACCCCGCGCCGTGCCGCTGCCCGATGTTTCGCGGCTGGAACTGGGCGATTGGATTTTCCGCAGCGGCATTTCCGCCGATAGTCGCGTGATTAAAAGCATCAGCCGCAGCCGCTATTCGCACATCGGCATGATTGTGCAGACCGCGCCGCAAGTGGTTGTGGCGCATGCCGCTACCGATGACGACCCGAAGCATCCCGACCAAGTGCTGCTCACGCCGCTGGCCGAATTTGCCGCCGCCGACAAGGCCGACGGCATTGCCGTGGCGCGCCCCAAATTTCTCACCGCGTCGCAACGCCGGCAGGCTGCACAATCCGCCGCCGCGCAACGGGGCAGGCCGTTTGTGCTGGCCGCGCGCGACCGGCAGCCGTATTACTGCACCTTGCTGCTGCTTGAAGCCGTCCGCCCGCACGCGCCGCAGTTTTCGCCGCAATGGCAATATCTGGACATGGCCGTGTTCCGCGGCGAATATCTGTTCCCCGAAGCCTTCATGCACGAAAACGTTGAATGGATATACCGCAGCGAATAGGGCGTATTGCCGTAAAGAAGGGAAGCGGGCGGTTGTTGCGCCACGGCTTCGGACATACAAAAAAGCAGCCTGCACTTTGATTTTTGAAGGTGCAGGCTGCTTTTAAAGGTTTTGTCAAGTTCGCTACCTGTTAGAACGTATGTTTCAACGACAGCGTAAAGCTGCGCGGTGTGCCGTAAACATGGATGTCCGGCATGGTTTTGTAGTATACGTTGGTAATGTTCTCGGCGTGCAGGCCGATGCGGGTGTTCGCATTGATTTTGTATTGCGCCATCAAATCAACGGTGGCATAGGCGCGCTGCGTGAGGGCTGCGATCGCTTCAGGCTCGGTTACTTCGTCGCGTACATCGACAATCTTGCTCTGCCAGTTCAGGCTGCCGCCCAGCGTGATGCGGTCGTTGATGTCGTAGCTGCTGAACAGTTTGAACAGGTGGGAGGGGTAGTGCAGATTGATGTGTCTGCCTTTGCTGTCTTCGGTACGCGAATAGGCGTAAGAGGCGTTGATCAGCCAACGGTCGGTCAGGCGGCCGTTGAGCGAGATTTCAAAGCCTCTGGTATCAGTTTTGTCGGCAGCGCGGTAATAAATTTCACCGCTAGGGCGTCTGCCGGCGCGGATACCGAGATTTTTGCGGAGGTTGTAGAAACCCGCTAGCGCGCCGTTGAGCCTGCCTCCAAACCACGAGCCTTTCAGACCCGCTTCGTAGGTTTCCCCGCGTTGTGGGGCAATCGGGTTGCCGTCCAGTGTTTCATAGCGTACTTGGGGACGGAATACCTGAGTGAAGCTGGCATAGGCGGTGAGGTTGTCGGTGAAATCGTATGTTGCGCCGAAATAAGGGATGAAGACTCTCTGTTTGCGATTGCCGTAGCCGAAATTGTTTCGGTCTGTGCTGTATTTATAGGTCCAGTGTACGCCGCGGCCGCCGAGAATAAAGGCGAGTCTGTCGGTCGTTTTGATTTGGGTTGAGCCGTAAACGCTGAAGCTGCGGATTTTGGCGAAACCATCGCGGATGTAGGGCAGGTCGGGACGGGCCACATTGCCATCAAACGTACGGATATCGGCAAGAGGTATGCTGGCTTCGCGGTAGAACGACAGGGTGTCTTTGCTGTCGTTGAAACTTGTGCCTACATTAAATGCGTGTTCGCGTCCGAAAAGTTGGTAATTGCCGTCCAACACTACGGAGAAATCGTGTTCGCGTTGCTTGCTTTTGTCAAAATCCGCGGTCACTTCGCTGGAAAAATCATGGTTGATTTTGTATGTGCCGGCAATACCGGATAACTGTTCCAGATGCGCGGTTTCAAAAGTGTAGTTGCCCGACAGCTTCCAGCCGTTGCTGAAGGTGTGGCGCAGATTGGTAAACAGCTCCACCTGATTTTCCTTGCCGTATGCCCATGTGGCGGAAGAGTTGTTGCGCGGGCTGGCATCAAACGGGCGGTATCCTGCAGAAGGGTCGTCTTCATCCCCGGTGAATGTGAGATAGCTGAAGCGGGAGCTGCCTTTGCTGCGGTTAATGTGGATTTCCGCGCCTGCGTCAAATGTGGTCTGTGGGGAAAAATCGTAGGACAGGATGCCGTAAACGGTTTGGTTGTGGCGGCGGGCACGCGGCAGATAGTCGCCGCCGTGGTCGGTGACGATAACCGCCCGACCGCGCAGGGTTTTATCTGCATTCAACGGGCCGCCCGCATCCAATGCCAGGCGGAAATGCTTCCATGAGCCGACATCGGCCTCCACGCTTACTTTCGGCTGCGTGCCCGCACGTTTGCGCACCAGAGACACCGTGCCGCCTGGCTCGCCCATACCGCCGTTGGCCAGTCCTGACGCACCGCGAACCACGGCGACTTGCTCGTAAAGCGCGCTGTCCAGATTGTTGGTGGCGCGGCGGATGGATTTGCCTTCATATTGGAAACGTGGCACGCCGTCAGTGGAGATGCTGTCGATCGCCATGCCGCGCGAGATGAACTGGCTGTGCCCCATGGCATTGTTGCCCATTTTGCTGTGGTATACGCCTGCGGTTTGTTTCAGCACGTCTTGCAGCGTATCTAAGTTCTGGTCTTCAATTTGCTTTTCGGTCATCACCGTGAGCGACTGCGGGGTTTCGCGCTGTGTGAGCGACAAACCGGTAGCGGCGGAAGAATATGGCACGGTGTAGTTGATGCCCGTTTGTTTGGCCACGCCGCGAACATGGATGTTTTCCAGTGTCTGCTCGTGCGGCGGTTCTGCCGCAGTGTTATCGGCTTGGGCGTATAAGGGCAGCAGCAGTGCGGCTGCGACGGCCAGTGGTAAAGGTTTGCTTTGGAAGTACATATTGTTATCTCTCGCTTATGTAGATGTAGAAGAAATTTAAGAAATAATGCACGCAAAAAAACGACAAATTATATACAACCAGTGTAATGAATTGCAAAGGGAGCAAGCTGAATGTTCAATTGGAACGAGTAAAGCAGCCTGCACTTTAATTTTCCAAGGTGCAGGCTGCTTTTAAAGGTTTTGCCAACTGTTCCTTCGCTTGCGGCGGAAAAGGGCGGTTGGCCGAAAAGGATATTATCCGTGCGGTTTCAGCAAATCTGTTGCCGAGTTTACGCTGAATAAGGCAAGGCGGACCATATGATGAGGAGCAATGCAATGAGTAAACAAAAGATGATGATTTGGGTAATAAGCTTCGCTTTTAGCTGCGCTTTTGCCCAGTTGGCTTTGGTGGGTGATGTGCGGCCGCCGAATGCCCAAATGAGCAGCATAATAGTGCCGATTAAGGGGATGTAGGACAGAATCGTGCTGGCAATCCATTCGCCCGTGCTGATTTCATCGCGGTCTTCTTCATCGTAATGCGCCATCATATTCCCTAAATATCAAAAGTATTGGTTCGTTGCGATTTTAACATGAAAATCTGCATGTTAAATTGGGAAAGATAATGCCGCATACTGCCGTTTGAAGCTGCCTATATTTAAATTGGACGTGTTGCAGGCAGCCTGCATATTGAATACGTGCGGCGCAATCATGTTAAAATGCGACATTTTCAAACGGCAACCGAAAGGACGATGATGGAACTGGTGTTTATCCGCCACGGGCAAAGTGAATGGAACGCGAAAAACCTGTTTACAGGCTGGCGCGATGTGAAATTGAGCGAGCAGGGCATTGCCGAAGCGCAGGCGGCCGGCCGCAAGCTGGCGGAAGCGGGCTACGAGTTCGATATCGCCTTCACTTCCGTGCTGACGCGTGCGATTAAAACCTGCAACCTGGTGCTGGAAGAATCCAACCAGCTGTTTGTGCCGCAAATCAAAACATGGCGGCTGAACGAGCGCCATTACGGCGCATTGCAGGGCATGGACAAAAAGCAGACGGCGGAAAAATACGGCGACGAGCAAGTGCATATTTGGCGCAGAAGCTACGACACGCTGCCGCCGTTGCTGAGTCGCGACGATGAGTTTTCCGCGCACAAAGACCGCCGCTATGCTGGCCTGCCTGCCGACGTCATTCCGGACGGCGAAAATCTGAAAGTGACTTTGGAGCGCGTGCTGCCGTTTTGGCACGACAAAATTGCACCGGCCATTTTGTCGGGCAAGCGCGTTTTGGTGGCGGCACACGGCAACAGCCTGCGCGCATTGGCCAAGCACATCGAAGGCATTTCCGATGCCGACATTATGGGCTTGGAAATCCCGACCGGCCAGCCGCTGGTGTACCGTTTGGACGACCAACTGAACGTGTTGGAAAAATTCTATTTGTGATGCTTTAATGCAAAGGGTGCAGGCTGCTTTTGGTCGGTTTGAAAAGCAGCCTGCACTTTGTGCGTTATTGATGAATATGGACGAACCATGAGCAAACCCCTCCGCATACTCGGCATCGACCCCGGCAGCCGCATCACCGGATTCGGCGTTATCGACTGGCACGGTCGCGAGCCGGTCTATGTGGCTTCCGGCTGCATCAAAACGCTGCCGAACGATGAATTGGCCGGCCGAATCGGCATGATTGTGCGCGGCATCGGCGATTTGGTGGCGGAATACCGTCCGCATCAGGCGGCGGTGGAGCAGGTGTTTGTGAATGTGAACCCTGCCGCCACACTCATGCTGGGGCAGGCGCGCGGTGCCGCCGTTGCCGCGTTGGTGCTGCGCGATTTGCCGGTGTATGAATACACGGCGCTGCAAGTGAAGCAGAGCGTGGTGGGGCAGGGCAAGGCGGCGAAGGAACAGGTGCAGCACATGGTGGTGCAGATGCTGGGTTTGTCGGGCACGCCGCAGGCCGATGCGGCGGACGGACTGGCGGTGGCGATTACGCACGCGTTGCGTTCGCAGGGCTTGGCGCGGCAGCTGGGCGGATTGTCGATGAAGAACGGCCGATTGCGTTGAGCCATCACACAAAGCATAAAAAGCAGCCTGCACCTTGGAAATCGAACGTGCAGGCTGCTTTTCATTTAATCGTTTAATAGGATGCCGCCGGCTTATCCCTCCCTGTGGTACAAGCCGGAATGGGAATCGTGCATGGAAAGGCAGCGCATGGCATATCGCCGCCATACCCGCTCCATCTTCATTTAAGGCGCGCACCGAACCACAGCTTCCGCCGTATAAAAAGCAGCCTGCACTTCGATATTCCAAAGTGCAGGCTGCTTTCGGTGGTTGCGGCAGGCGTTATTTCGGCAGGATGGCGTGCTGCACGGGGCGCGATTCGTGATAATGCGTGTTTTGCGATGCCGCGCCGTTGGTGTAGTAAACGCCGGTTCCGTTCGGATATTTTTGGCGTAGCGCCGTGCCGCCGTTTTCGGTTTGGTAGGTTTCCCAAGTGCAGGCTGCCGCGAGCGAGCAGGCAAGGGCAAGGCAGGACAGGGTGGATAATTTCATGGCATACGGCCTTTCAAATTGAGTGAATAATCTGAATTTTAAACCTTTTCGGGCAGCCTGCACATCAAAATTTGATATAAGGCAATCGGACGGCGCGCTTTTTTCATACCCAGCGGCAGGCAACTGCGTTACAATGGCCGCTTGTTTTCATTTCTTATCAAAAGGAAGGATGCAGCATATGGATACCGATATTTTGGTGGTGGGCGCCGGCCCCGCAGGTTTGGCGTTTGCACGACAATTCAAAGACAGCCGCTTGCGGATTACCGTTATTGAAAAAGCGCCGTTGGAAAGCCTGCAAAATCCGGCATACGACGGCCGCGAAATCGCCCTGACGCACCGTTCGCGCGAAATTATGCAGCATTTGGGCATGTGGCAGCGTATTCCCGAAAACGAAATTTACCGCCTGCGCGATGCGAAAGTGTATAACGGCACTTCGGACTACACGCTGCACTTCCCCGAACCGACCAAAGCGCGCGGCGGCAAAACCGACCGTTTGGGCAACCTGATTTCCAACCACAACATCCGCCGCGCGGCTTATGAAGAAGTGGCGCAAATGCCGAATGTGGAACTGCGCTGCGGCGTGGGCGTGAAAAGCGTGGAAACCAACGAAAACCGCGCCTTGGTGGAACTGGAAAATGGCGACACGCTGACCGCCAAACTGCTGGTGGCGGCCGACAGCCGTTTGTCGCAAACCCGCCGCCAGCTCGGCATTGCCGCCGATATGCACGATTTCGGCCGCACGGTCATCGTGTTCCGCACCAAACACACGATTTCCAACCAGCACACCGCCAGCGAATGCTTTTTCTATGGCCGCACGCTGGCATTGCTGCCGCTGGAAGAGCATTTGACCAACTGCGTCATCACCATTTCCAATACCAAAGCGCACGAACTTTTGGATTTGCCGCCGGAACAGTTGGCCAAAGAAGCGCAGAAAATGTTGGGCGGCCGTTTGGGCGAAATGGAAATTGCCGGCACGGTGCACACTTATCCGCTGGTGGGCGTACACGCCGCCAAGTTCTACGGCACGCGCTGCGCGTTGATTGGCGATGCGGCGGTGGGCATGCACCCGGTAACGGCGCACGGCTACAACCTGGGTTTGGAAAGCACGGATATCCTGTCGCGCCAGATTTTGAAAGCGGATGCGGCCGGCAAAGACATTGGCAGCAAAGACGTGCTGGAAGTCTATAACGTACAGCACCAACTGCACACGCGGCCGCTGTATCACGGTACGAACGCGATGGTAACCTTCTTCACCACCGAACACGCGCCGGTGAAACTGCTGCGCGGCGCGGTGCTGCGTGTGAGCAACAACCTGCCGCCGCTGAAGAAAATCATCAGCAAACAACTGACGGGTTGATTGGCCGCCGCCCAAAAAGCAGCCTGCACTTTGAAACAGGAAGTGCAGGCTGCTTTTTCATGCCGTTTTCCCTGTATCTGCGCGGTTTCGGCGATATTTGCCCACACAGTTGTCCACAGCCGTGTGCAATAAGGACAGGAGGTGGCGCAGATACTGCGCACAGCGGCGGGAATGGCATTTGTGTTTTTCAAATTATTGTTTTAAATAAATTTAATCTAATATATTTTATCGAGAAAGGTGCAGGTTGCTTTTGGGGCGGCGGCAGGATGCGGGCAACGCAGCACCGATGTTATCCACATAAATATCCGCAAGCATGCCGGGCGGTGTGCGCGGAATGCTGATTGCTTCAATGTGCAGGCTGCTGTTGATATAATGCCGCCTTTCTTTAACCTGCGCTTTCAAGGATTTTCTGTGGACAATCTTAATGTATTGTTTTTGGTAATGGCGTTTTTGCTGTTTACCAGTGTGTTGGCCAGCCGCTTGTCCGCACGGCTGGGCATGCCGTTGCTGCTGGTGTTTTTAGGCGTGGGCATGCTGGCGGGCGAAGAAGGTGTGGGCGGTATTTCGTTCAATAATTTTTCCGGCGCGAATTTTGTGAGTCAGCTTGCCCTGGCGGTGATTCTGCTGGACGGCGGCCTGCGTACGCAGTTTTCCACGTTTCGCATCGCACTCAAACCGGCGGCCGTGCTGGCCAGCTGGGGCGTGTTGGCCAGCGTGGGCCTGCTCGGACTGTTTGCCACGCTGCTGCTGGGCATTGACTGGCGGCTGGGCTTGTTGATGGCGGCAATTGTGGGCTCGACCGATGCGGCCGCTGTGTTTTCGCTGTTGCGCAACAGCGGTGTGCGGCTGCATCCGCGCATTCAGGCCACGTTGGAACTGGAAAGCGGCATTAACGACCCGATGGCGATTTTGTTGGTCAGCGTATTCATCGGCATGCTGGTGCAACCGGAACAGACATCGGGTTTTGGCGTTGTCGCCATGTTGGTCAAACAACTCGGACTGGGACTGGTGTTCGGCTTTGTCTGCGGCAAAGTGCTGGCGTTCCTGTCATCGCGCATCCGGCTGGCGGAAGGCTTGTATGCCTTGATGATTGCGTCCGGCGGCGTGCTGGTGTTTGCCACGGCCAACTTAATGGGCGGCAGCGGTTTCCTGGCAGTGTATCTGACCGGCGTTTTGGTGGGCAATACGCGCCACGCCAGCAAGGAATACGTTTTCCCCGTGATGGACGGCTTGGCTTGGCTGGCGCAGGCATCCATGTTCCTGGTGTTGGGTTTGCTGGTAACGCCGTCGCTCCTGCTGGAACAATGGCAGCCTGCACTTTGGATTGCCGCCTTTCTGATTCTGGTGGCGCGCCCCATCGCCGTTTATACCTCCATCAAATGGTTTAAATTCCACCGCAGGGAAATCGCCTATATCAGCTGGGTCGGCCTGCGCGGCGCCGTGCCGGTAACACTGGCGATTATGCCGTTGATGAGCGGTGTGGAAAATGCGCGCTGGCTGTTCGATATGGCGTTTGCCGTGGTTATTTTGTCACTGTTGATACAGGGCACCACCATCCCGGGTGTGGCCAAAATCCTCGGCATGGTGCTGCCGCCGCAGCCCGAACCACTGTCCGTACGTGAAATCTGGCTCACCAACGATCTGTCTGCCACCCTGCAATCTTTCCGCGTTGCGCCGAAGTCCGATGCCGAACACAGCCATCCTTATGCCATGACCCGCGACCCGCGTTTTGCCGGAAGCCGCCTGTTCGCCCTTGTGCGGAACGGCCGCACGCAACATGTAAACATTGCCACCCAGATGCAGTCGGGTGATGTGGCGTGGTATGTCCTGCCCGAAGAAGACGGCAGCGACTTTGCCCGCCAGTTTGCCGACGAGAAAAGCAGCCTGCACGAGCAACATTTCTTTGGCGAATTTGTGGTGAACCCCGGTGTCAAATTGGGCGAGATTGCCTCGGTGTACGGCATTGACGCCGCAGCAGAAGATGTCGATAAAAACCTGGCGCAGCTTTTCCGAAGCCAGTTTGGCGACGTGCCGGTGGCGGGCGACAGGGTTGATTTAGGCGGTGTGTGCCTCACCGTGAAAGAACTGGACGCACAAGGCAATATCCGCGCGTTGGGTTTGAAAATGCCAAAGCAGCAAGAGGGTTGATCCTCTTCCCGAAAAGCAGCCTGCACGGTATTGAACAAGTACAGGCTGTTTTTTGTGCGTGCCGTCAAAGCGGATGGAGAAACCGCCGCCGGGGAATCGTGCTATAATCCGCGCCGCAGGTGGAACAGACAGTCGCCGCGTGGCAACACGGGGAGGAAAGTCCGGGCTGCACAGAGCAGGATGCCGGCTAACGGCCGGGTGCGGCAACGCAACGGAAAGTGGCACAGAAAGCCAAACCGCCGATGGTCGGGGCAACCCGAATCAGGCAAGGGTGAAAAGGTGCGGTAAGAGCGCACCGCGCAACTGGCAACAGCTTGCGGCAGGCAAAACCCCATCCGCAGCAAGACCAAACAGAACGCATTGACGCTGCTCGCCGAGCGTTCGGGTAGGTTGCTCGAATCTTGCGGCAACGCAAGGTCTAGATGAATGACTGTCCGACGACAGAACCCGGCTTATCGTTTTACCTGCCCTCAAACTCGAAAGCAGCCTGCACTATTTCATGCGCCGTGCAGGCTGCTTTTTTATCAATGAAAACAAGGCCAAGCCGTCTATAAAAAATCAAGTTTCGCCCGCATTGCATTCAAATGGGAATAAATATCATTACCGTATTGAAAATATTGAAACTTTTTACAGAAATTTGGCAGCAACAGCTTCAAAAGAACATAAAAATTCGTTAAAATAGCAAATTACACAAATTAACCATTTTGCAGGTGCAAAATATGTTGGCCAACTATTTTCCCGTTTTAATCTTCGCCATTATCGGCCTGATTGCCGGTATCGTCTTCATTTTGCTCGGCACGTTTTTAGGCCCCAAACGCCATTACGCCGAAAAAGACACCCCCTTCGAATGCGGCTTTGAAGCCTTTGAAAACGCGCGCATGAAATTTGACGTGCGCTATTATCTGGTCGCCATCCTGTTTATTTTGTTCGACCTCGAAGTCGCCTTCATGGTGCCCTGGGCGGTGGTATATAAAGACCTGATGGCCGACACGGGCGCGTATGCGTTCTGGTCGATGCTGGTGTTCATCGTCGTGCTGACGGTGGGCTTTGTTTACGAATGGAAAAAAGGTGCGCTCGAATGGGAATAGAAGGCGTTTTGAACAAAGGCTTCGTAACCGCCAGCGCGGATACGGTGTTGAACTATGTCCGCACGGGCTCGCTCTGGCCGGTTACTTTCGGCTTGGCATGCTGCGCGGTGGAAATGATGCACGCCGGTATGGCGCGCTACGACCTTGACCGTTTCGGCATCATCTTCCGTCCGTCCCCCCGTCAGGCCGATTTGATGATTGTGGCCGGCACGCTCACCAACAAAATGGCGCCCGCCCTGCGCCGCGTGTACGACCAAATGGCCGAGCCGCGCTGGGTGCTGTCAATGGGTTCGTGCGCCAACGGCGGCGGCTATTATCATTATTCCTATTCCGTGGTGCGCGGCGCAGACCGCGTTGTCCCTGTTGATGTGTATGTGCCGGGGTGTCCGCCCACCGCCGAAGCCCTGCTGTACGGCCTTATCCAGCTTCAAGGCAAAATTAAACGCACCTGCACGATTGCGCGGAACTAGGGTGCAGGCTGCTTTCGGAATAATGGTAGCCTGAAACCGAAAAAAGCAGCCTGCACATCATAAGGAAAGCAAAATGGCCATTACTTACGACCAACGCCGCCCCGAAATCGACGACATCATCGCCATTTACCAAAGCAGCGGCATCAAACGCCCCGTTCAGGATGCCGACCGCATCCGCGAGATGTACCGCCACGCCAATCTCGTCATCACCGCGTGGGACGGCGAAAAGCCCGTCGGCATTGCCCGCGCGCTGACCGATTTCAGCTACTGCTGCTACCTGTCCGATTTGGCCGTGTGCGCCGAATACCAGCACCAAGGCATCGGTAAACGCCTGATTGGCGAAGTGAAGCAGGCGGTCGGCGAACAAAGCATGTTGCTCCTGCTTTCCGCCCCTGCCGCCATGGACTATTACCCGAAAATCGGCATGGAGACCGTGTCCAACGGTTTTATAATTAAGCGAACGGAGTAACAGGGGCATTTCAGGCAGCCTGAGAAATCATATCGAACTAGGACTAAACCAAAGACATTTAAGGAAATAGCAGTGGCACTCTATGCGGATGGCAACGGTAAATACCAAAAAGAATATGATGAATTATGGAGTGTGCTGGTGCCTGAATCAGGCAGTGCTGCAAGTTTGCAAGGCGAACTTGTGCGATTGATTGGCAGGCTGGCCAGCGAATATTACCGCAATGGCAATATGAACTGGCATTTGGGCTATCAAAACATGGCGCATTGCCTGCAGGCCGAATTAAATAAAGCCTTCCCTGAAAAACGAGAAATCATTAACAGTATTGTTGCCCGGATTATTTCTGATGCCGAGACAGGCGAATGCGACTATCGGGATGATGAAGACGAATACGATATTCTTACAGATTATGTCGTTGAGTTTTGCCAAAAATATCTTGAAATGATCCCGAATAATTGTTCTCAAATTTACGGATACGATTTTTAAAGTTTTCAGGCGAACTGAAAAACCCAACACCCCAAAACTAGGAAACGTACCATGCACGTTTTAGACCTAAAAGCAGCTTGCACCCGCATACTGGGCAGCAAGGCGGACAACATTATCCTTGCATTCGGCGAACTCACCGTCGAATGCCGTCCCGAGCACTACCTCGACATCATGCAGACCTTGCGCGACCATGCCGAGCTGCATTTTGAAACGCTGATTGACCTGTGCGGCGTGGATTACAGCACCTACAAAAACCAAGAATGGCACGGCAAACGCTTTGCCGTGGTCAGCCAACTGTTGTCCGTGCAGAACAACCAGCGCGTACGCGTGCGCGTGTGGGCGGACGACGACAGCTTCCCCATCGTTCACACCGTTACCCATCTGTATAACGGCGCAGACTGGTACGAGCGCGAAGCCTTCGATATGTACGGCATCATCTTCAACGAACACCCCGATTTGCGCCGCATCCTGACCGACTACGGCTTTGTCGGCCACCCGTTCCGCAAAGACTTCCCCGTGTCCGGCCATGTGGAAATGCGTTATGACGAAACCGAAAAACGCGTTATTTATCAACCCGTAACCATTGAGCCGCGCGAAATCACGCCGCGCGTTGTCCGCGAGGAGAACTACGGTGGCTAAACTCAGAAACTACACCATCAACTTCGGCCCGCAGCACCCCGCCGCCCACGGCGTATTGCGCATGATTTTGGAATTGGACGGCGAACAAATCGTCCGCGCCGACCCGCATATCGGCCTGCTGCACCGCGGCACGGAAAAATTGGCGGAAACCAAAACCTACCTGCAAGCCCTGCCGTATATGGACCGCTTGGACTACGTTTCCATGATGGTGAACGAGCAGGCCTATTGCCTTGCCGTGGAAAAGCTGCTCGGATTGGAAATCCCCATCCGCGCCAAATACATCCGCACCATGTTCGCCGAAGTAACACGCATCCTGAACCACCTGATGGGTGTCGGTTCGCACGCCTTGGACATCGGCGCGATGACCGCGATTCTGTATGCCTTCCGCGACCGTGAGGAGCTGATGGATTTGTATGAAGCCGTGTCCGGCGCACGCATGCACGCCGCGTATTTCCGCATCGGCGGTGTGTACCGCGACTTGCCCGACTTCATGCCGAAATACGAAAAAAGCAAATTCCGCAGCGCGAAAGTATTGAAAGAACTCAACGCTTCCCGCGAAGGCACCATGCTCGACTTTATCGACGCCTTCTGCGAACGCTTCCCCAAAAACATCGACACGCTGGAAACCCTGCTTACCGACAACCGTATTTGGAAACAACGTACGGTCGGCATCGGCGTGGTTTCCCCTGAACGCGCCCTGCAAAAAGGCTTCACCGGCGTGATGCTGCGCGGTTCCGGCGTGGAATGGGACGTGCGTAAAAAACAACCGTATGAAGTGTACGACCAAATTGATTTTGACATCCCCGTCGGCGTGAACGGCGACTGCTACGACCGCTATCTCTGCCGCATGGCCGAAATGCGCCAGTCCGTCCGCATCATCAAACAATGCACTGACTGGCTGCGTGCGAACCCCGGCCTGCCCGTGATTACCGACAACCACAAAGTCGCCCCGCCCAAACGCACCGAAATGAAACAGGGCATGGAAGACCTGATTCACCATTTCAAACTGTTTACCGAAGGTATGCACGTTCCCGAAGGCGAAACCTACACCGCCGTGGAACACCCCAAAGGCGAATTCGGCGTGTACATCATCTCGGACGGCGCGAACAAGCCTTACCGCCTGAAAATCCGCGCCCCCGGCTTTGCCCACCTGCAAGGCATGGACGAAATGGCGCGCGGCCACCTGCTCGCCGACGTGGTGGCGATTATCGGCACGCAGGATATCGTATTCGGGGAAGTGGACAGATAAGCCGCAAAAAGCAGCCTGCACTTTTCAGGCTGCCTGAAAAACAAATCGAAGGAAACTGATATGGGAATATGTTTGACATTGTCTGCCTATACGCCGGACGACCTTCAAATCCTGATTGCAGAAGAGGCGGCACAAGACGGCCCCACCGCCCAAGCAGAGTGTGATTTGGATAAACTTTGGTACGACCTGCACTATTTGCTGACCCGGTCTTACGACCCGCAAGACAGCCTGCTCAGCAACGCCGTTTATCTGCCGCATAACTCGTTGGACGATGCGGATTTGGACGAAGCCGAAAAGGCCGCCATTATGGAGAGTGTTGTAGCGGAAATGGGTTGGCCGCCCGTCGCTTATCTGTTGGCGGAAGAGGCCGCCGCTGTTGCCGCCGAATTGGATAGGCAGGATTTTGAAAAGTTGTGGGAAAATGCCCGTGCCGAATTGGATAATGATGACGACGATAAAGAATGGCTGCAAAAAACATTCGATAAATTGTGCGCGTTTTACCGAAATGCCGCCAATAACCGCCACGGTGTGCTGGGCATGTTGTATTGAGAAGCAGTCTGAACCCCTGCATTCCATTAAACGAAAGACAAAACCATGCCGCAATTACGCCCCGTTTCCGCATTGATGGACGAAAAACAGTTTTGGTCTTTGATTGAACAGTCCCGTTCCCATCCCTTAATTCAGGCTGCCTGAAACCAGCCCCATTATTTTATCGA
>ERZ773072.450-NODE-450-length-23267-cov-3.425857_pt1 | contig 23267 bp, 18 predicted proteins | sample MGYA00580617_ERZ773072 | MGnify/ENA primary metagenome ERZ773072 (study PRJEB29015, sample SAMEA2737970) | human oral metagenome | biome: human oral; feature: human-associated habitat; material: dental | place: China | collected 2122 ...
TGCTTGCTCCCAAGTGTAGGTAAGTCTATCGTTATCCTCTGCGTCGGTTGCCTTTGCTGTTAGGACAAAAGGAGTTCCTTTCGGGATGGAATAATTCGTGAGAGGATCTATTACCGGTGGGGTATTGGTAATATTGGTAATAGTACCACAGGTTTGAGAGGTAATATAATTCTGAACCTGCTGAATACTTGCCCCATTGAAATAAGCATCTGAATGATCCTGAACATCTGCAGAAGTAATACCAGCATATCCCATAATCGTAGAGCCAGAGCCAGGCTCTACCTGTACAGGGGTACCTTCATAGCGGATAGCAAAAGTATGGTTTGCCCCAAGCTGGTGCCCCAGTTCGTGTGCTACGAAGTCAATATCAAAAGCATCTCCCTCTGGTCCTCCTACATTTGGAGATGTATAGCCAGAGCCTTTGGATGATTTATCATTATTATCTTTTGGGTTTCGGCAGGCATTACCTATACCACCTGCATTACCACCACCGCCACTTCGTCCAAAGAGGTGACCTACATCATAATTATCATTACCTACTTCTTTGGTAAGGGTTCGCTGGAGCTGTAGATTCCAGGTGCCTTTTGCTCCTATACTTGCATCATCATAAGGGTCGGTTTTAGGGTCAGTAAAGATAATCTGAGGGAGATCCTGTACGGTAAGGTGTACCGCAAAATCCTTTTCAAATACTCCATTTACACGGGTTATTGTTGCATTAATCGCAGCAGCTGCCTGTGGCACCCCTCCGAAGTACTGGGTATATTCACCTGTTACGGAAACGGCAAGTCTGTAGTTTCTGAATTTTCGGTCAGAGGCTCTGCTAAAATCGGTTACCGATTTAGAGAAATCGCGGTTGGATTCTAGCTTGTCAATATCGTAGTGGTCGTGTGTAAGGCATTCAAATGCTTTCCCATCAGCTGTTTTCTTGGTTTTATAGAATACTCTGTATACGGACTGGGCTCTATCCGTAGGCTCGATGAACTGATACTTCCCATTTCTATAAAGCATAGATTGGAAGTCATTAGGCGCTACACTGAAACGAATATACGCTGAAGGGTCATCAATGCCCACTCCTGTATAGGACCCAAGCTGATATCTCTTAGCAAAAGATTCTTCAACCACTGGGAGGCTGTATACAGCAAACCTTTCAATCTTACCATCTATCGTTGGGACATTAATAATTGTAGGTGTGGAAGATTTCCCTGCCTGTTGCGCATTATTGAGTTCCTTTCTTATCTGGTTAATGTCCAGTTTGTAATATTTTACATCATCAGTGGAGCTTTTTTTTGTTTTCCCTGAGGCTGTAGTAGGCGTCCACTGTGCATTTGCACCTACCCAAGCAGCAATAATGAATAAGGATGTTATTACTTTTTTCATAAAAGCGTTATTTAAATTTAGTCGCGAAAGTAAATAATTATCTTGATATAATCCTCTTTTTATGATAAATATTAGGAGATGAAAATATAGAAGCTCCTGTTATTAAGTGTTAAAAATATACTCTATATTTTAAAAGTTAGATTAGTCTAATAATTTTTTATACTTTCGCAGAAAAATAATCATTATGTTAAAGAAAGTTTTTATTCCAATGGTGCTGGGAGCACTGTTTTTAGGTTCTTGCAAGCAAGACGACAGAGATGAACCCCAAGAATTGTCCGTAACCAAGGACATTCAGAAACTTAATGCCACTTCATATGATAAATGGGTGTATTTTTCGTTTGGTAAAGGAGAAATCGTAGAGGTAGCCGATCCTGAAAATGACCTCAGCTGGGATATAGCCCTCCAAAGGTGGTACATAAAGACCAATAGCGGAACTTCTGGTAAGAAAGGCAAAGGAGGAGCTATTAATACCAAAGCTACCAATTGGAATCTGGTTTCTACCGCTCCAATTGGAAATTATAAAGTAGATCAGATGGGTATTTTAAAAGGCTGGGATGTTATAAATAATGTAGAAACCGAAAAAGAAGGTTCATTCTCTCAAGAAGCCTCTCTCTATGTAGACTATATAAGCGGGGGCAAGTATAAAGTGAGAAATGAGGTATATGTACTCAAAACAGCAAATGGAGGATATGCTAAAATTCAGTTCTACGACTATACTAATGAGAAATTAAAAGGGGGTTACCCAAGTTTCAGGTACAAGCTGAGTACCGATGGTAAGTTTTAAATTCAAATAATTATAAAATGAAAAAAGCAATTTTTACTTTTATCCTGTCCGTATTCGCTATTGGTGTGGTAAGTGCCCACGCAATCTGGTTAGAGACAAGCCCCAAAGGTAGTTTAGGAAGTACTCACGAAGTGAGATTATTCTTTGCAGAGCCCAATGAAACCGAAAAACCTGTGGCTACAGCAAACTGGTATTCGGACTTGAATGAAGCTCAAATCGTGCTGACTTCTCCTTCGGGTAAGAAGCAAGTCTTAACCAAGAAACAAGCTGAGTTCTACTACTCCACCGAGTTTAAAATAGAGGAAAACGGCATCTATACCCTTAGCGTAAATCATTTGGTAAAAAAGGTGTATAAGCGAATGAGAATCCGCTACCAGACCGTAGCCTTCGTAAGTACCTTAGATGAAGGTAAAGACATCGTTATCGGTGATAAAAAGTACTTCCAGATAGGGATTAATACCGCTTCGCAAGTGGGTACTCAGACTTACAAAGCCTTCTTCAAAAAGAAACCTTTTAAGAATGAGAAAATCGCCTTTGATTTCAGTGTAGATAATACAATGACCCTTGAAACCAATGCCAAAGGAGAGGTAACCATTACTCCAAACTCACCTAAAAAGTATATCGTAAACCTCGCAAGAAAAACCGATAAAAAAGGCAAACACCACGGTACAAAACACCTCTGGGACTACGAATGGCTTACTTATTATTGTGGGCAGTAGTTGGCTATTAGCTAATGGATTTTATTTAATAGTCCATACTTACTTTATACCTTAGAATTAATAACCATATATCATATTTTTACTTGTTACAGCTCCATCAAAATGGAGTACAATTACTAAAAAAGCACGGAAGATTTAATTTTCCGTGCTTTTTGCTTATAGTTGTTTGCTACTTAGCGTTTATTGTTTCGTTTTTGTTCTTGTAATCTTTGTTGTTCCTGAGCTTTTTCCATCATTTCGCGCATTTTCTTTTGGAATTTACCTTCTTTTTTAGGCTTGGCTTTATTCTCTTGTATTTGTGCGTGTATTTTTTTCTCATCGAGAATCCAGTATTTGATAACGAGAATGATGATAATGTTTATAGCATTAGACACGAAATAGTACCACGAAAGCCCAGATGCAGCAGAGTTGAGGAAGAAGAAGAATGTTACGGGAAAGATGTACATCATCACTTTCATATTTGGCATACCTTCTTGCGTTGGTTGTTGCATTTGTCCTGCCGTCATTGTTGTATAGATGAGGATAACTGCTGTACAGGCAATCGCGAAGATACTAATATGATCCCACCCAAGGAACGGAATCGTAAATGGGAGTTTCAGCACATCATCGTAGGCAGTGAGGTCTTTTGCAAACCAGAAACTCTTACCCCTTAGCTCAATGAAGTTGGGGAAGAACCTGAAAAGCGCATAGAAAATCGGGATTTGAAGCAAGCCAGGTATACAGCCTGCGAGCTGATTAACCCCTGCTCTTCGGTAGACATTCATTATTTCCTGCTGCTTTTTCATTGGGTCGGCATCCTTATACTTGGCATTTACCTCGTCTATTTCTGGGCGGATGACGCGCATCATCGCTGAGAGCTTGTGCTGTTTGAAGGTGATGGGGGAGAGGATGAGCTTTACAACGATGGTAATGATGAAAATAACCCAGCCAGCGGAGACGCCCCAATTGGAGATAAAATTGTATACTGGGATAAAGAACAGCCTATTGACTCCTCCGATGAATGCCCAGCCGAGAGGGAGGATTTCATCGAAGTTTTTGTCGTAGGATTTCAGTAAATCCAAATCCAGTGGGAGGAAGTACCAGCTAAAATCTTGATTGAGCTCACCGCCAGAAAGCTGTACCTGCCCAGAATACTGGAATTTTTTGAGGATATCCCCTTTTTCTATAATGTCCTGATGCCCCTGAGATTTCGTGAAACCATTTTTCGCCTCAATAACCGAAGCGAAGAACTGCTGTTTTACTCCAATCCAGTTCAGGGTTTCATCCTCCTCAGAGAGCTCGGTTCTGCCGTCGTAGTCATAGTCCTTATAATTATTAAACGCATACGAAAACTCGGAGTGCGACTGCTCCTGTGAGCGCCCTTTCTCCTGCTTTCTTACCTTATAATCCCATACAAAAGCTGCATTATCAGCCTTTATAATATTGGAAAGCCCCTGCGTTTTTACCCTGAAATCTACCTTATATTTCGGGAGCAGGGTGTAGATAAACTGTATCGCCGCACCACCAGTATTTGCCGTAAGGATGAGCTCGTTGCCCTTAACCTGTGGGCTGAAAATTAAATCTTTTGTGCTGATGATTTTCCCGTTGCCGTCCTTAAACTCAAAGCCATAAGATGCCGAATGATCTGCAATAAGGTTGAGCGGGAGGTCGGTATTATCGGTTTTTGTATTGTAAGCCTTGTACTCTGGCAGCTCTACTTTGGTTAGAAGTCCGCCTTGGGTAGAAAACTCGAGCTTGAGCTCCTTATTGCTAAGATTAATGCGCTCTACCTTTGCTGTGCTATCGGTTGGGAGGTTCAGATGAGCAGATTCTTGCTGCTGAGTTTGAGTAATAGTTTTGTTTTTTGCTTCATTTTCTGCATTTATTTGTCTGTTTTGGAAGTAAAACATCCCTCCAATCAAGATGACAGAGAAAATGATAAAGTTGATGAGCTGGTTTTTGTCAAATCCTTTGTTTTGTTGCATCGTAATTAATATTAAAATATCCTTCTGACCCTACGAATGTCTTCCCTCTGTAAAATCAGGCGGACAAAAATACAGTTTTTTTACCAAACCTGCTGACATCACTACTTTATAGGCTATGGTATCAAGTGAGCGGATATTAATGGACTATTTTTATAAAGAAAAAAAGATGAGACTGCTACCTCATCTTTAAATTATTATAATGAAAGGGTTTTTGTATTTATGGAATTAAGCGCTCGAGAACCCATTCTATGGTCATTCTTTCGGAATTGTGGTGGTCTGGGGAGAACTCTCCTCGTCGTCTGTTGGCTATCACACAATTTACAGTAAGCGCTTTATGCCCCAAGAGTTTTGAAAGCCCATATATTGCGGAAGTTTCCATTTCAAAGTTGCTTACGCCGAGGTCATTCAAGGTTTCGAGGAATTTATCATCTACGGCTTTCAGCCTTAGTTGCCTGCCTTGTGGAGCGTAGAAACCAGGGAAAGTTGCCGTATTCCCGTGATACTTAGCATCGGCATAGTAAGAGGAGATGTCTTCTGCCCAATCTGAGAAGTAGAGCATAGGTTTTATTCGCTCGTAAGGGAATTTTTCGAGGAAATTTTTGGAAAATTCATTCTCAAACTGATAGTCTGAGTAGAAATGAAGGAGACCATCGAGCCCCACTACATTTTGGGTAACGAGCATATTGTCTACCTGTATGTCTGGGTTTACACTTCCGCAAGTCCCCAGTCTGAACAGCTGAAGTGCTTTATGTGTATCCTTAAACTCCTTATTCTTAAGGTCTATATTCACTAATGCATCGAGCTCATTCATCACAATATCGATATTCTCGGTACCGATACCTGTGGACATTACGGTGATTCTCTCTCCTCGGAGTACGCCCGTATGGGTGTAGAATTCTCGCTTGTTTTTCTTGACCTCAATTTTGTCAAAGTACTTGGATACTCTGGCTACTCGGTCTGGGTCGCCTACTAAAATGATTTTTTCGGCAATTTCTTCTGGATGCAAATTGAGATGGTAAACGCTTCCGTCTTCATTTAGAACTAACTCGGAAGCAGCAAGTTTTTTTAACATAATATTTAGTTTTACTTTATTTTAATGAATGTACCTATATTGAGGAACAGCAAGAGTAGCCCCATTGTAACCCAGAAAGCATTATTCATATTCTCAGCTTTGTAGGACTCTATATATTCTTTAGCGATCTCGGCAAGACTATCGTCCTCAATGGTGTAATTATTAATGCTGATGACTTGGTCAATATTGATATTCGGCACCGATTGCTTTGAGAAATAGGCAATATTTTTCCCTATATAGCCTACGATCCAGTATTCGCTGGAATTTTTCATCATAAGGTTGTCCAGTCTGTAATGGTCTGTACGGATATTTCCAAAATGCTCGGTAGTATAGAGCGAATCTCCTTCCTTCTTATCAGGCGTGATAATATAAAAATCCAATGGCTGAGGGAGCTCATTGATAATTTGCAGGGATAAAGAATTTTGCAAAAGCCTGTCGATACTTTTTTCTATAAACCAGTAAGTGAATAAACTCATTCCTAAGGCAATACTGAAAATACGAAAGACCGTAGTCCATTTTTTTAATATTCCAGAGCGGATGAGATTAAGAAATAATGAAAAAGATAATATTACAATAAGTATATACAACATAAATCCTGCAAATAGGAAAGCAAATTTAATAAATATTTTTGGGATAATGCTACTGCTATGGTATGTATTCCGTAAAGAATAATCTTGTTATAATCACAAAAAACTCCTTTCTTTTAGAGAGAAGTATCTTTTAATTAATAAAACTAAAACTCTAAGCTAAAGAATCCTTAATAAAGTTTAGTATATAAATGGTTATTTCAAAAATTAGCTGTACCATAGTATTTACTTTTTGTTGTAATTACAGGCAAATATAAGTTTTTATTTGTAAAAAAGGCTGATTTTTTTGTAGAAAAAAACAATTATCCTAGTATTTTCTGGTTTAGATGTTAGAGAGTCTTTTCGTACTTTTGCCTTATGATTTTAGTAACAGGCGCTACGGGCATTTTAGGTAGGGTAATTGTGCTTCAACTCCTTAAAAAAGGGAGAAAAGTAAGGGCTACAAAACGCCCTGAAAGTAATCTAGATGAGGTGAAACACTCCTTCCGCTTCTATACAGACACCCCCGAAGAATATTTTAATACAATAGACTGGGTAGATATCGATTTTGATGATATAGACTCAATTTCTACCGCACTACACGGAGTAGAAGAGGTCTACCACTGTGCTGGAAAGGTAAGTTTTAACCCCTCTGAAAAGAAGGGAATCTATCATACCAATATTTCGGGGACTAAAAACCTGCTCTACGCCTGTGAGGATTTTCAGATTAAAAAGTTTCTTTTCATCAGTTCTATTGCGGTATTAGATGGGCTTAATGAGCAGGGCTACTTGGATGAAGAATCTGATTTTAATCCTAAAATAGCGCATTCTGCCTATGCAAAATCCAAGCACTTCGCAGAAATGGAAGTATGGCGCGCAAGTGCAGAGGGACTGAATACCATCATTCTAAACCCAGGTGTGATAATTGGCAGTGGGAACTGGGGACGAAGTAGTGCTTTGCTTTTCAAAACTTCTAAATATACATTCTCTGGCGGCACAGCCTTCGTAGATGTGAGAGATGTAGCCCAAATTGCCGTTCAATTAATGGATGAAAATGCCTTTGGAGAGCGCTTTGTCATCGTTTCAGAGAATAAATCCTATGAGGAAGTAGGAAACCAAATACGGCAGAGATTAGGACTGGGGAAAACGAAAATCCTTTCCGATAAACTCCTTAATGCAGCGAGATTTTTAAATGTTTTTGGCTTTATTTTCCCAAGATTAAAGCTGATGAATAAGGCAAATATCAATGCCGTTACCTCAAATATTAACATCACCAATCAAAAGATAAAAAGAAGATTAAATTTTGATTTTATTCCTGTAAAAGAGAGTATAGACTTCCACTTAGAAAACTATTTAGCAGATCAAAGTTTTAAAACTTCAAAATAAATCCGTATTGTTGCAAGTCTAAATTATGCAATACATAAATTAGAATGCGCAAAAACAGAATTTTAATTTAATCATTTACTGAAAATAAATGAATCTTACTGAATTCTTGAACGCTAATGTTCAAAAATTTCCACTAAATCCTGCCATTGGATTTAAAAAGAAAGATGAATGGAAGTCCATCAATTGGAAGCAGTTCCGTACACTGGTTTTTAAAACGGCAAACGCTTTAAAAAACGCAGGTATTTCCCCTGGTGACAAAGTTGCGATTTATTCCGATAACTCTGCGGAGTGGATTACCTTTGACCTTGCTGTAATGGCTCTCGGAGCGGTTACCATTCCCATCTATGCAACCAATAATACCGAGCAAACTCAGTATATCATTAATGATGCAGAGGTAAAAATCATCCTTGCAGGAGCGCAAGAGCATTATGATGTCTGTTATAATTTACTTCCGAACTGCCCTACGCTTCGTCAGATTATCGTTGCTAAAAAATCGGTTTGGATTAAGAAAGAATACAGCCAATACCTCGAAGATTTTATCTTAGATGCAGATGAAACCCTTGATATCATCCCGAGAACTGATGATGACTTAGCTACGATTATTTATACTTCTGGAACTACAGGTACTCCCAAAGGCGTAATGCTTACTCACGGCAATTTGACCAAAGCCTTTGATGCCCATATGAAGTATTTCAAGTTTAAAAACTTTGAAAGAGAGCATTCGCTGGCATTCTTGCCCTTAAGCCATGTCTTCGAGAGAAGTTGGACGCTTCTCGTTCTCTCGTTTGGTGCAAAAGTTAGCTTTTTAGAAAACCCAAAGCTCATTGCTCATACACTTCCAGAGGTGAAGCCTACAATGATGTGCGTAGTCCCAAGATTCTATCAAAAAATTTATAACGGAATTAATGAGCTGGTCGTTTCTGGTTCTCCGTTGAAGAAAAAGATATTTTTTTGGTCTATGTCTGTCGGTAGCCGTGTAGCTGAGCTTAAAAGATTGCAAAAGTCCGTTCCTTTCAGCTTAAAGTTAAAGAATGTTTTGGCAAATACGCTGGTTTTCGGCAAGATTAAAAACAAACTCGGTGGCAAACTATGGTTTTCCCCTTGTGGTGGAGCCTCTCTTGATGCGGAAATCTCCAAATTCTTTGATGCTATGGGCTTGCATATTACCGTGGGCTATGGTATGACTGAAACTACGGCAACAGTAACCTGCTTCCCTTTTACTCAATACGAGCACGGCAGTGCTGGCGAGCCTATGGAATGCCAAGTAAAGATAGGAGAGAATAATGAAATCCTTGTAAAAGGTACAGGCGTAATGAAAGGCTATTACAAACAGCCAGAGGAAACAGCCAAAGTATTTACTGAAGATGGATGGCTCCGTACGGGGGATGCTGGTTATATTTCCGAGACAGGAAACCTTTATATCACCGATAGAATTAAGGATTTAATGAAAACTTCCAACGGTAAATATATCGCTCCACAGCCTATTGAGAATCTCCTTTGCAAGAATAATCTTATCGCTCAAGTGATGCTGATAGCGGAGGGTAAACCATTCGTTACTGCGATTATTAGCCCTAATTTTGAGGCATTAGAACAATATGCTCAGAAGCAAAATATCATCTATAAAAACCATAAAGAGCTTGTAGAGAATGAGGAAATCAGAAATCTGTATACTCAGATTATTACCGATTTACAAAAAGACCTCAATGGCTACGAAAAGGTGAAGAAATTTACCCTAATGCCTTATGAATTTGATATAGAATCGGGAGAAATTACTCCTACTCTTAAAATCAAGCGAAATATTGTTACTCATAAATATGCTGAACTTATTGATCAGATGTACCAGCATTAATATTTATTGGATATGACTTATACTAGTGTTCAGACTTGCCCTTCAAATATCGCTCTCATCAAGTATTGGGGGAAATATGATAACCAAATCCCAGCAAATCCCAGTATTAGCTATACCCTCAATCATTGTAAGACCATTACAGAGATGCAATTTATACAGGGGGAGGTGTTCTCCGTTCAAACTTTTCTTTCTGGAAAGGAAGAACCGCTTTTTGCCGATAAAATTGAGAAATATTTTAAGAAAATTGAGGTTTATTTGCCTTGGGTTTTAAGTGGCAAGTTTGTTATTAACACAGAAAACACTTTTCCACACAGCTCTGGAATTGCAAGTTCGGCATCTGGTTTTGGAGCCATCGCTAAATGCTTGGTAGATATAGATATTCAGCTCCAGCCTAATCAAGAGAACACCCTTCAAAAAGCCTCTTTATTGGCTCGCTTGGGCAGTGGAAGTGCTTGCCGAAGCCTTTATAATGGTTTAGTGGTTTGGGGGCAGACCGAAGCCGTAGAAAACAGCTCAGACGAGTATGCTATTCCCTATCCTAATGAAGATATTCACCCTGTTTTTAAGGATTTTAACGATTGGGTACTCCTCATCCACGAAGGGCAGAAGTCCGTTTCTTCCACACTCGGTCATAGCCTTATGAATACCAATCCTTATGCAGAAAGGCGATTCCAAGAGGCGAGGGATAACTTTTTTACTCTAAAAAATATCCTGAAAACAGGAGATTTAGAAGGTTTTATCAAGTTAGTAGAGCACGAAGCCCTTACGCTACACGCAATGATGATGATCAGCGAGCCCGCTTTCATCCTGATGAAAACCTCTACTTTGGAAGTCATCAATAAAATCTGGGCTTTTCGTAAAGAAACCTCCTTATCTCTGTTCTTTACCCTTGATGCAGGCGCCAATATTCATCTCCTTTTCCCATCTGGAGGGGTAGGAGAGCAAGCCATCATAAGTTTTATAGAAAAAGAGCTAATGCCTCACACTCAGAATGGTGGAGTAGTAAAAGATTTTATGAAATTCTAAAAGATTTCTCTTATACAATAGCATATTTCACTAAATCTATACCTTAAATCTTTGTTGGGAAGCAAAGATTTTTTTATCAATCTTTTTAATAGAATGCTCTTTTGAGTAAATCCCTATCTTTGCCGAATGGAATATCCAAGTAAAGTCCTTTCTAAAGCCGTTGAAGAGATTTCTGGGCTACCAGGAATAGGAAAAAAATCCGCTCTAAGGCTCGCTCTATACCTTTTAAGACAAAATGAAACCCAGGCTTTAGCTCTCGCTGATTCATTAAAAAAACTTGTTCAGGAAATTAACTATTGTACCGACTGTTACAACTTCTCAGACGATGAAAAATGCAGCATTTGTGCGAGTAATAGTCGCAATTCAGAGCTTATCTGCGTTGTAGAAGATGTAAGGGATGTAATGGCGATAGAAAATACAGGTAAATACACAGGCAAATATCTCGTTTTGGGTGGTAAAATCTCTCCCATAGAGGGTATCGGTCCTAATCAGCTCCATATTTCTGCTCTTAAAAACAAATTAGAAGAAGGCACGGTAAAAGAAGTTATTTTTGCCCTTAGTGCAACGATGGAAGGAGACACTACAGCCTATTATATCTACAAAAAGATGAAGCATTTCCCTATAATTTTTTCCAGTATTGCACGGGGAATTTCCGTAGGGGACGAGTTAGAGTACGCCGATGAAGCTTCTCTCGGCCGCTCGATTATCAACCGCTCTCCTTACAACGAAAAAAGCTAAAATCCTACCCCTATGCTTTCCGTTATCATTCCTTTATACAACGCTCAAAGCAGTATTATTCGCGCTTTAAACTCAATTAAAGCTCAAAATTTTGATAATAGCTTAGAAATCATCATCATTAATGACGGCTCTACCGATAATAGTCAGTTGTTGGTAGAACATTTTATCCACTCCCATCCAGAGCTTGATATCCATCTTATTAATCAGGAGAATAAAGGGGTTTCTTCCGCCAGAAATGCAGGCTTAAAGCACTCCAAAGGCAGCTATATCGCCCTCCTTGATGCAGACGATGAGTGGCTCCCCCACAAAACAGAAACCCAACTCAATTATTTACTTCATCATCAGGAAATTGATTTCCTAGCTACCCGTTTTAATGATAAAAAACTCCTTTTCCCCTACGCTACTCGTAAAAATCTCTGCAAAGTCACATTTAGAAAGCTCCTTTTTCGTAATGAAATCCAGCCTTCTACCGTTATTTTCAAGAGAGAGATTCTCAATAGCATTGGTTACTTCTGTGAAAATCAAAACTACGCTGAAGATGTCAATTATTGGCTAAAAATCTCTGAAAAACATCACTTATTTATCCTCAATCAGAGCTTGGTTATTGCAGGTCAAGGCAAAAGAACATTCGGTGTATCGGGTTTATCCGCCAACCTCCCCGAAATGGCAAAAGGATACAGAAAAAACCTCAAAGAAATGTACCTAATGAAGCGAATATCCTTCATAGAACTCATTATTTACCGCATTTTTTACAGGTTAAAATACATTTTTCTTCGCTTCCGCACTTTTTATCATAAATTTGGCAGGTAATTTTTCTCAAAATGCTAAAAATTCTCATTACAGGAGGTGCAGGTTTTATCGGTAGCCACCTTGCGCTCGAGCTTATAGATAAAGGGCACAAAGTTACGGTGTTAGACAACCTTTCCCCACAAATTCACAGCACTCATCCCTTAGAAAATTCGCCTCTTTACAGGAGTATTCACAATAAAGTCCATTTTATTCACGGCGATGTAACCAATATATCCGATTGGGAACGAGCAATTAAAGACCAAGAAATCATTGTTCACCTCGCTGCAGAAACAGGCACTGGTCAATCGATGTATCAAGTGAATCAATACACCGAAGTCAATGTCCTTGGCACCTCTAAAATGCTTGATGTACTGATAAATAACCCTTCTCATAGCATTAAGAAGGTCATTCTCGCCTCTTCTCGAGCCCTCTACAGCGAAGGCAAGTACCTTCACCCCGAAATCGGCATCGTTTATCCTACTCAAAGACGAGTTGAAGATATGAAAAAAGGTGATTTTGAGGTGAAATACAATGATGGTCAACTGCTCACTCCTCTTCCCACCGATGAGAACTCCAAAACGCACCCAATTTCCCTCTACGGCATCACAAAACACACACAAGAGCAGATGATTATGACACTCTGTGCCGCAATCGGTATCCCCGCTGTATCATTAAGGTACCAAAATGTATATGGCGAAGGACAGTCCCTCTTAAACCCCTACACAGGCATATTATCCATCTTCTCCGCACAGATTCTCAATGGAAACGACATAAATATCTTTGAAGACGGCAAAGAATCCCGCGATTTCATCCATATCAGCGATGTCATCGATGCTACCATCAAAGCCATTGAGAAAACCGAAGCCAATAACCACATTTTTAATGTCGGTACAGGCATTAATACAGATATTATCACTGTTGCTAATGAATTGATACGCAATTATAATAGAACTACCAATGCCAAAATCTCTGGTCTCTTCCGAATAGGCGATATTCGCCATAATTTCGCCGATATTACCAAAATAAAAAACCTCCTTTCCTTCCAGCCTAAGGTCAATTTCAAAGAAGGAATACAAAAATTCACCCAATGGGTTCTCAATCAAAGCATAAAAGATGTGAAATTCAAAGAATCAATTGAAGAAATGAAGAAAAAAGGTCTCCTTAAATAAAAGAATATGAATCTAAAAGGTAAAAAAATCCTCTTTCTCTCAGTCAGTTTCTTTCAATATGAAAAGAAAATCGCCCAGCGCCTCACAGATTTCGGTGCTGAGGTAATTTTCTTCGATGAGCGACCCTCAAATACCCTCATTGAGAAGGGAATTATTAGGCTCAACAAGTCTTTTATCCAGCACAAAATCAATAAATACTATCATTCCATACTAAAAAATATCACCAATCAACATTTTGATTATTTCCTCCTAATAAAAGGCGAAGCTGTTCCCGATTTTTTTCTTAAAGAACTGATTAATAGCTATCCTCATACTAAAAAAATCTACTATTCCTTCGATTCTTTCAGCGAATATCCTCACCTCAAAGCCCATCTTCCCTATTTTGATGAAGCCTTCAGCTTTGACCCTCACGATGCTAAAGAACTACACCTTCATTTCCTCCCTCTCTTCTTTATTCCTGATTATAATACGCAAGAAACCAGTCAAAAAAAAGAGTTTGACCTCGTTTTCATCGGCTCCGCACACACCGACCGCTATATCGTAGGCGAAAAAGTCAGAAAAGTCACCGAAAAAATCCACCTCAACACCTTTTTCTATTACTATGCAATGAATAAATGGGTCTTCAAGCTCAAAAAACTCTTCGATCCTCATCTCAAATACTTTGATTCCTCAAAAATCAGCTTTCATAAACTCTCTCATCAGCAGATTTACAGCTATTATCGCCGTTCTACAGCAGTTTTAGACATCAATAAACCCTTCCAAAGAGGGCTTACAATGCGTACCTTCGAAGCTCTCGCCTCTGGAAATAAACTTATCACTACAAATCCTGATATTCAGCAGTATAATTTCTATACTCCTCAGAATATTCTCGTAATCAACCGAGAGAATCCCCAAATCCCACTCTCATTTTTCCAAACTCCCTTCGTTCCTCTCCCTCCCGAGCTCCTCAATACACTCTCTCTTGACAATTGGCTCCAAACCCTCTTCTCTGCATAGCCTCCTCCCTCTCAAAATCCTTTTTCCCTCCTCTTCAATAGAGAAAATCCTTCTCAAAATAGCTCCCATTCCCTTAAAATTTCCTCTCCTTACACCTAAAGCCCTTTCTCTCCTTATCTAAAATCTTCCACTTTTTATTAAAAAACCAATATTCAACCTTAAAATCTCCTCTCTCCCCACCTAAAACGCTCTACTTTTTATCAAAAAACCAATACTCAACAAAATAAAATACACACTCAATCAGTAAAAAATCTTACTCATTATCAAAAATTCAATACTCAACTAGGAAAAAGCCTTACTCCACTCGAAAAAAACCTTACTCCACTCGAAAAAAACCTCACTTCTTGTGAAAAAACCAATACTTCAACCAAAAAACTAAATATTTGCACAAAAAAAGGCATTTTTCACCCTAAAAAACGCCTCAAAACAAGCAAAAATTTAATACTTAACTTGAAGAATTGAATATTCAACCAGTAAAAAGATTTACTCCACTATGAAAATCCAATACTCGACCTAAAATATTGTAAATTTCACAAAATGACCCCATTTTTTACCCTAAAAACACCCTAAAATTATCAGAAATTCAATACTCAACATAAAGAATTGAATACTCAACCAGTAAAAAGGTTTACTCTGCTATAAAAATTCAATACTCCTACCTAAAACCCTGAAAATCCCATAAAATTAAGCACTATTTAAAGCATTATTTCCTCTATTTTCATTAAAATACGCTAGGGTAGGGGAGCAGAAAACAGTATTTCCCTATTTCTCCCCCTAAAATCAAATAAAAAAGGGGTCTCTGATCCCCAAAAAATAGGTCTCTGACCTAATAAAAGGGGTCTTAGACCCCTTTATTACAATTCCCTTTTCAAAAAGCTCCCTGTAACCGAGTTTTTATTTTCGCTTACTTCTTCGGGAGTCCCTTTTGCTACGATTATCCCGCCATTCTTCCCACCTTCTGGGCCAATATCAATGAGATAGTCTGCAAGTTTTATCACATCAAGGTTATGCTCTATAATAATAAAGCTATTCCCTAAATCCACAAGCTTATTAATCGATTCCATCAGGATTTTCACATCTTCAAAATGCAGACCTGTTGTGGGTTCATCCAAGATATAGAGGGTATTACCTGTTTGTTTTTTAGAAAGTTCGGTAGCGAGCTTTATTCTTTGCGCCTCACCCCCAGAAAGCGTCGTAGATTGCTGCCCAAGACTGATATAGCCGAGCCCAACCTCCTGCAATGTCTTCACTTTATTATAAATCTTCGGTATAGGCTGGAAGAATTCCACTGCTTCATCTATCGTCATCTCAAGAATATCCGAAATAGACTTCCCTTTATACCTCACTTCCAGTGTTTCTCTGTTAAATCGCTTCCCGTGGCAGGTCTCGCAATGCACAAAAACATCAGGAAGGAAGTTCATTTCAATAACTTTCAGCCCACCACCTTGGCAGGTCTCGCATCTTCCTCCTTTTACATTAAAAGAGAACCTCCCAGGCTTGTAACCACGGATTTTACTCTCTGGAAGTACCGCAAATAGCGTCCGAATATCCGAAAATACCCCCGTATAAGTCGCAGGATTCGAGCGAGGAGTCCTACCAATCGGCGTTTGATCCACATCCACTATCTTATCAATATTCTCCAAGCCCTCAATAGACTTATAGGGCAGCGGTTCTTGTATCGCACGATAAAAATGCTTGTTCAGAATAGGGTAGAGCGTCCCATTAATCAGCGAAGACTTCCCACTTCCCGAGATACCACTCACTACCACCAGCTTTCCAAGGGGTATTTCCACATCTATATCTTTCAAATTGTGCCCACTTGCTCCTCTCAGTATCAAGGACTTTCCATTCCCCAGCCTTCTCTCCTTAGGAACCTCAATTTTCCTCTTCCCATTGATGTAATCAGCCGTAATCGTCTCTGCATTCACCAAATCTTTTGGCGAACCTTGCCAAAGTACCTCTCCACCAAGCTTCCCAGCCCTCGGACCGATGTCTAATACCTCATCAGCTTCCATAATCATCTCCTTATCATGCTCCACTACGAGTACAGAATTGCCTATATCCCTTAGATTTTTAAGCGATTTAATCAATCTTTCATTGTCCCGCTGGTGAAGACCAATAGATGGCTCATCCAAAATATAAAGTACATTCACAAGCTGAGAACCTATCTGCGTAGCAAGACGAATTCGCTGAGATTCTCCCCCCGAAAGCGTGCGAGAGCTTCGGTTCAGGCTCAGATAATCAAGCCCTACATCCAATAAAAACTGCAATCGCCCTCGTATCTCCTTCAATATCTCGTGTGCAATTACTTTATTCTTCTCAGAAAAGGTGTCCTCCACTTCATTTAGCCATTCCATCAGCTCAGAAAGGCTTAGCGAGGCCACTTCTGCTATATTCTTCTCATCAATTTTAAAGCTCAGGCTTTCAGGTTTTAGCCTCGCCCCCTTACACTCTGGGCAAACCTCCTCCGTCGTATAATGCCTCTCCAAAAGTGTAGCATCATACGATTCTTTTTGCCCTATCATCTCCTCAATAATGGCGATAAGCCCCTCAAAATTAATCCGAATCTTCTTTGAAATCCCAGCATGCTTCAGCTCTCGGATTTCCTCTTTGTGTATCCCGTTATAAATCGCATCCAAAGCCTCAGGAACTATCTCTTCAAATGGCGTAGAAAGCTCCTGACCAAAAAGCTCCAATATATTTTTAATCTGAGAAACTATCCATTTATTAGATTTAATGTCTTCAAGTGGTAGCAATGCTCCCGCATTAATAGAAATTTTGGGGTTTTCAACAAAAAATGCAGGGTTTACCCTCTTTATCGTTCCTAAACCCTTGCAGTGTGGGCAACTTCCCTTTGGTGAGTTAAAAGAAAAAGTATTCGGCTCTGGCAGTGCTACGGACTGTCCTGTATCATCATCCATCAGGTTTTTAGAAAAGTATTCAATATTCTCTTTTCCCATTTTCTGTATTCCGATAATGCCATCCCCAAGTTCCAAGGCTGTTTCTAATGACTTTTCCATTCGACCCTCGGTGCTTGTCTCGCCTATCATCCATTTATCAATAATGATGTCTATATCGTGGGTCTTGTATCTATCAAGTTTTAGGTCATATTCTATATCTATAATTTCTCCATCTACTCGGGCTTGAGAGTAGCCTTTTTTTGCCATTTGTACAAAAAGTTCATGATAATGCCCTTTTCTTGACCTTATGACTGGAGCCATCAGGTATACCTTTTGGTCTTGATAATTATTTTTAATAGTAGTGAGAATTTGCTCCTTAGTATAGCTTATTAGCTTTTTACCAGTGGTGAGAGAATATGCATCGGATACTCTAGCGAAGAGCAGTCGTAAAAAGTCGTACAGTTCGGTTACCGTTCCCACCGTTGAGCGAGGGTTTTTGTTCGTTGTCTTCTGTTCTATGGCAATTACAGGCGATAGACCTTCTATTTTATCCACATCAGGGCGCTCCAAGCCCCCCAAAAACTGCCGTGCATATGCCGAGAAAGTCTCTATATACCTCCTTTGCCCCTCTGCGAAGATTGTATCAAATGCCAGCGAGGATTTCCCACTTCCTGAGAGGCCTGTAATCACCACCAGCTGATTTCTCGGGATTTTTACATCTATATTTTTCAGGTTATGCTCCCTCGCACCGTATATTTCTATATATTCTTTAGCTTCTTCCTGCTTTTTCATCTTGCAAAAATAGACAAAAACTCCAGCTTTATGCTGGAGTTTTATTATATCCTGTTGGTTTAAGTCTTAAATCGCTTCCTTAGTATATTCTTTTGTATATTCTTTCAAACATTTCTTAGATTGTACTTTCAGTTTCACTGTTTTTACCCTCATTGTGGTTTTATTTGCTGGGAACTGCGGTACTTTCTCTTTTGAAGTTCTTGTTTCTCCGTTATAATAGCTCACTTCCCAGGTATAAGCATAATTATTCATCGTTGAACTTGGGAAGAATGCAAGAATATCATCAGAAACTCTTACTTCTTTAAAGTCTTTTATACTAATATCACAGTCTATTTCCTCCTGATTTATATTAGATGCTGTGTAAGTCTTTGTATATTCCTTTAAACAGGTTCTGGAGGTTACTCTTAGCTTCACTGTTTTCAGCCTCATAGAGGTTTTGTTAAATGGAAACTGTGGTACCTTTTCTACTGAAGTCATTGTCTCTCCCGATAAGTACTCTATCGTCCAATAATATCTGTAATTATCATCATTTAAATCTGGAAAAAATGCTATTGCATCATCAGACATTATTACATCTCTCACTTCTCTTATGTTGATATCACAATCCGAAGAATTACTCATAACTGGAGCTGAACCTCCAGAATAAGAGATATTAACAGGGAAAGTACATCTCACACTTCCTTCTATTGTAGGCACATCTACACTCAAAACGCCGGAGCCAACCCCAGTTCCTTTTACGGTAACAGTCTTTTGGTTCTCGTTGTTCATTATAACGAGGTTATTGTCCAAATTTCTCCACTCATAGCAGTTCGAGCATCTGGAATCTACATCTACTGTGTATTGTGCTACTTCATTAATAGTGATATTCGGTTTACCAATAATTTTACACTGTGCAAATGCTAAGGTATTCACTACAAACAATGATAAAAATAATAACTTCTTTTTCATCTTTAATCTATTTTTTAATTAAACTTGAATAATTCCTAAATTAAATTTTTCCTGTATCGGTGCGTTATTAGCCATTTCTATACCAATAGAGATCCATTTCCTCGTTTCCGAAGGATTTATGATAGCATCCGTCCAAAGTCTCGCTGCTGAATATACAGCTTCTGTTTGTTTCTGATATTTTACTGAAATATTTTTAAGTATTTGATTATGCTCCTTCTCAGAAATCTCTTTTCCTTTTGATTTTAATGCCGATTCCTGTATCTGAGCTAAAACTTTTGCTGCCTGAGTTCCTCCCATCACCGCTAATTCTGCCCACGGCCAAGAAACAATAAGCCTTGGGTCGTATGCTTTTCCACACATTGCATAATTCCCTGCACCGTACGAGTTTCCTGTAATAATCGTGAACTTAGGTACTACCGAATTGGCTACGGCATTTACCATTTTTGCTCCATCTTTTATAATCCCTCCTTGTTCAGATTTAGAACCAACCATAAAGCCGGTTACATCCTGTAAAAAGACCAATGGAATTTTTCTCTGGTTACAGTTTGCAATAAAACGAGTCGCTTTATCTGCGGAATCAGAGTAAATAACCCCGCCAAACTGCATCTCTCCTTTACCATTCTTTACAATCATCCTCTGGTTGGCAACAATCCCTACGCTCCATCCATCAATTCGTGCATAGGCACAGATAATCGTCTTTCCATAATCGGGCTTATACTCCTCAAATTCAGAATTATCTACAAGGCATTTAATGATTTCATAAGTATCATACTGCTCTGCTCTGCTTGTAGGCATAATGCCTAAAATATCATCAGGGCTGCGTTTGGGTTCTGCTGGGCTGATGCGATTAAATCCTGCTTTCTCCTGGTCGCCAATCGATTTCATCAGTTTTTTAATCCTGTCTAATGCATCTTTATCATCTTTTGCTTTATAGTCGGTAACGCCAGATATGCTGCAGTGCGTAGTTGCTCCTCCAAGGGTTTCATTATCTACATTCTCCCCGATAGCAGCTTTTACTAAGTAGCTTCCTGCAAGAAAAATAGATGCGGTTTTATCTACAATTATAGCTTCATCGCTCATAATAGGGAGGTAAGCTCCTCCCGCTACGCAACTCCCCATAATCGCAGAAATCTGAACAATTCCCATAGCACTCATTTTGGCATTATTCCTGAAAATCCTCCCAAAATGCTCCTTATCAGGGAATATCTCATCCTGCATAGGGAGATAAACCCCTGCAGAATCCACAAGATAGATGATAGGTAATCGGTTTTCCATCGCAATCTCTTGTGCTCTAAGATTCTTTTTCCCTGTAATAGGAAACCACGCACCAGCTTTCACTGAAGCATCATTGGCAACGATGACACATTGCCTCCCAGAGACATAACCAATCACTACTACTACGCCTCCTGAGGGGCAACCACCATCCTCAGCATACATTTCATAGCCAGCCAGTGCTCCAATCTCTATGGACTGCGAATTTTTATCCAGAAGATAGTCTATACGCTCTCTTGCGGTCATTTTTCCTTGTTGGCGGAGCTTTTCAAGGCGTTTTTCTCCACCTCCCAGCTTTACCTGTGAGAGAATTGTACCGACTTCCGATAGTTTTAAACGATTAATGTCTTCTCTTTTATTAAATTCCAAACTCATAGTAAGGAGTTTCTTATTGAATTAGTATTTTTGACCCAACAAATATAATTATAATATCTTAATTAAGGTTCCTTACCCTGAAACACTCATAATATACAGTACTTTTTGTTGAATTATAAATAAAAACTCAGCAAGTCTCATAGAAAAACTCACTGAGCATTATCTTTTCATTGATGATTTTAAATGATATTAAGCTCTTTACCTACTTTTTCAAAGGCATTAATCGCTTTATCCAAATGTTCTCTGGTATGTGCAGCAGAAAGCTGAACTCTTATCCTCGCTTTACCTTTTGGAACTACAGGGTAGAAGAAGCCAATAACATAAATCCCTTCATCTATAAGTTTTTCCGCCATTTTCTGGGAGAGTTGTGCATCATAAAGCATCACTGGGACTATTGCTGCATCTCCATCAGGGATATCAAAACCTTTCTCCTTCATTTTTGTACGGAGGTATGCTGCATTTTCCATTACTTTATCCCTTAGAGAAGTATTTTTAGAGATAATATCAAGGACCTTAATCGCTGCACCTACAATACCTGGAGCTAAAGAGTTGGAAAACAAGTACGGTCTTGAGCGCTGTCTTAGCATATCTATAATTTCCTTCTTGCCAGAGGTGAAACCACCTAATGCACCACCAAGTGCTTTGCCAAGAGTAGAGGTAATGATATCTACACGCCCCATAACCTCATTTGCTTCGTGAGTGCCACGCCCAGTTTTTCCTATAAATCCCGTTGCGTGAGAGTCATCCACCATTACAAGAGCATTATATTTCTCTGCAAGGTCACAAACTCCCTTTAAATTTGCTACGATACCATCCATTGAAAATACCCCATCTGTAACAATAATTTTAAACCTGTGATTTTTCTCGGAAGCGAGCTTTAATTGAGCTTCCAAATCCTCCATATTATTGTTTTTGTATCGGTATCTTGCTGCTTTGCACAGCCTAACTCCATCAATAATAGATGCGTGATTCAGCTCATCGGAAATAATCGCATCTTCATCGGTGAAAAGAGGCTCAAAAACTCCTCCATTAGCATCAAAACAAGCCGCATAGAGTATGGTGTCCTCTGTTCCCAGAAAGTTTGATATCTTTTCTTCCAACTGTTTATGAATATCTTGAGTACCGCAGATAAATCTCACCGAAGACATCCCATAGCCGTGAGTATTCATCATTTCCTGAGAGGCTTTTACTACCTCTGGATGGTTGGCAAGCCCAAGGTAATTATTTGCACAGAAGTTTAGAAGTCTTTTTCCATTGGCAACAATCTCTGCAGACTGTGAAGAAGTGATTATCCTTTCATTTTTATACAAACCTTCATCTTTTATATTCTGAAGTTCTGATTTTAAATGATTAATAAATTTCTCTGAAATCATTTTTTTATACATTTTTAGATGCGTGCTAAGGTAAAAAAAAAGTGATTTATGGCAAAATAATGCACTTAATATTCATTTTTTTGAATAAAATCTATTAAAAGTAAATACAAATAATTATTTTTGCCAATCATTAAATAAAAAACTATAATAAGTGGATACAATTTCTAAAGTACTTTTCTGGGTAGCAAACAGTTTGCTCATTCCCGATGTTATTATCTTGCTCATTCTCTTTGGTAGATCTCTTCTTCTCATCGGTAGCTTTTACAATCGTTTTATTACAAAGTATAAGAATGATAAACAGCTTGAAGTTGCTATTAGAGCACTTAATTCTGACAATATTTCAGAGCTTAAAACCTTCCTTCCAAAGAAAGATAATTCCTTATATATAAAGTATCTTAGGGATTTGCTTACTCACTCACCAAGTGAGGCTTATTCAGACTTTATGATTTCCAATTTTGAAAATGAAGCCGACAAAGATATCTCCACTTCCAAGCTATTGGCAAAGGTGGGACCTGTTTTAGGACTTATCGGTACGCTCATTGCGATGAGTCCAGCGCTTACAGGGCTTTCCTCAGGAGATATTTCGGGTATGGCGTATAATATGCAGGTTGTTTTTGCAACTACTGTTGTAGGTCTGGTTGTTAGTTTGGTTGGTATCGTTACTTTACAGTTTAAACAAAGATGGTATGCCAAAGAGACCAGCAATTTAGACTATATCGCTCAGATTTTAAACCAAAAAACAAAGTAATGAGTAGAAAAAAGCGCAGAGTACCTGCTTTCAGGCAGGAAGAAGATACTGACCCACTAAGTGTGGTGGTCAATTTATTTGATGTAGCAATGGTCTTTGCCGTAGCGCTGATGGTCGCAATGGTAATGAATATGAATATGCAGGAGTTTTTCTCTGGTGAAGATTTTACTGTTGTAAAGAACCCAGGAAAAGACAATATGGAGATTATCAGTAAAGAAGGTAAGAAGATTAATAAATATACTCCAAGTGAGGATAAGACCAATAAATCTAATAACAGAGGTAAAAAGGTGGGTGTAGCCTATGAACTTGAAAACGGGGAGATTATTTATGTTCCTGAATAATCAACAAGCAAAGAAAAAATAGATTTTCATATTTGTGATTTAGGGGTTATATAGGCGTTCAGCACCCTTTGGGTGCTGAACGC
>ERZ773072.457-NODE-457-length-23024-cov-3.045278_pt1 | contig 23024 bp, 16 predicted proteins | sample MGYA00580617_ERZ773072 | MGnify/ENA primary metagenome ERZ773072 (study PRJEB29015, sample SAMEA2737970) | human oral metagenome | biome: human oral; feature: human-associated habitat; material: dental | place: China | collected 2122 ...
AAGACCCAAACCCTCACCATTACCGAAAAAACAAATCAAGGCTTCTATCTTTCAGATGTGAATAACGAAACTGTATTTATCGCCAACATCTTCTCAGAAAATCATTGGAAAAAAGGCGATGAAGTAGAGGTATTCATCTACCAAGAAGATGGAATTCTAAAAGCCACCAACGAGAAACCCTATGCCGAAATAGGCGAATTTGCCGTAATGAAATGCGTGCAAACCCTGCCCTCAGGGGCATTCTTGGACTGGGGCATTATCAAAGATATTTTTGTGCCCTATAAAGAGCAAAAAGGAAAAATGGTAGAAGGCAAACGCTACCTGGTTTTTGTCTATGAAGATGAAGCAACTGGGCTTATCACCGCCACTGCCAAGTTTAAACGGAACCCTTCCTACTCTCATCTCCCGCTCAAAAAGGGAGAAAAGGTCTCTCTCATCGTGATGAATGAATCCGAACTGGGGTGGAATGTGGTCATCAATCAAAAATACATCGGGCTCGTCTATGCCTCAGAAGTCTATACCCCACTCTACCCCCTTTCCGAGATTACGGGATACATAAAAACCCTGCGCGAAGACGGCAAAATAGATGTAAGCCTGCAGCCTCAAGGCTTTGAAAATATAGAAATATATAAAGAACAAATCCTCCAAAAGCTAGCGAAGAACTATGGACTGCTCCACCTCTCTGATAAATCTTCCCCCGAAGAAATAAAATCTGCACTCCAAATGAGCAAAAAGAACTTCAAAAAAGCTATCGGTAGCCTCTACAAAGAACAAAAAATACAAATCTTCGAGGATAAAATCACCATCGTGAATGATAAGAGATAGGGTAGCTTTTGGCTACTGGCTTTTGGCTACTGGCTTTTGGCTAATTATCATTTTAATAAAAAAATCCTGTATTTTTTATCAACTTTTAGGTTCTTAACCGCGTTTTCCTGGTTCCTAACCAGGTCGACGGTCTTTTTAACCGCAACGACGGGGTCTTTAACCCTATCATTTGGGTCTCTGACCCTTTCTCTATTTTTAATGTAAGCTCCCCTCGTGCTAACGAGCTCCCCTACTAAGTGCCTCACTGGCTACAGTGTGACGGCTTCGGGGACGAGGAGGGAGTAGTCTCCATTATGAGCGATAATCTCACGGACGATGCTACTGCTGATAAACGACTTCCCAGAGGAAGTAAGGAGGAAAACCGTCTCCAGCTTTTTATGGGAAATGGTTCGGTTGGTATGGGTAATCGCCTTTTCAAACTCGAAATCGGCAGGGTTTCGGAGCCCACGAAGGATATACTGAGCATTTTTTTTAGCACAGTAATCTACGGTAAGCCCTTCATAATAATCTACCTCCACATTGGGGAAGTGCTCTACGGATTTTTGTATAAATTCTATCCTCTTTTCGAGAGGGAACATATAGTTCTTCTTGGAATTTTGCCCAATAGCGATGATGAGCTTATCGAAAAGGGGTACAGCGCGTTCTATAATATCATAATGTCCTAAGGTAATCGGATCAAAAGACCCTGGAAAGACTGCGATTTTCATTTTGTTTTTTTATTTGTTGAGTGCTTTTTCTACTTCGTTTCCACAGAGGTCGGTGATGGACATACCATAATGCCTTGCCTGCTGTGGGAGAATGCTCGCTGGAGAAAAGCCAGGATTGGTATTCATCTCCAAAAGATAAGGTGTCCCGTTCATAATGATGTATTCACTACGAGAGAAGCCCGACATTCCTAAGGACTCATAAGCCCTTTTAGCGATATTCTCTACCTTCTGGCGAGTCTCATCATCCAAGCGAGCTGGGGTAATCTCTTCAGAAGCACCTTCGTATTTGGCTTCGTAATCAAAAAACTCATTTTTAGGGACAATTTCGGTAATGCCCAATACTGTGGTTTTACCTTTATAGTCTATCACACCTACGGAAACCTCCGTTCCATCGAGGAAACTCTCAATGAGCACCTCATCATCTTCTGCAAAGGCGAAGTCAAGGGCTTTATCAAAGTCTGAAATATCTTTCACTTTTGATATCCCAAGCGATGAACCACTCTGGTTGGGCTTCACAAAAAGTGGGAGACTGAGCTCGGAGATTATTTTTTCAGCATCTACCTTCTCCCCTTTTCTGATGTATATGCTCTTTGCTGAGGGTATTCCGTATTTAGAAAGTACAGCAAGGGTATCTTTTTTATTAAAGGTAAGAGCGCTCTGGTAAAAATTGCAACCCGTATATCTCTGCCCAATGGTATCCCAATAGGCTTGAAGCTCACCATTCTCACCAGGTTTCCCGTGTATGGTATTAAAGCAGACATCAAATTTGAGGATTTTCTCTCCTCTGCTCACGCTAAAATCTGCTTTATTAATAGGTAATTTACTACCATCATCATCAAGGAAATACCATTCATCTTTCAAGATAACTACTTTAAAGACATTGTAGAGATTTCTATCAAGAGATTCAAAGATAAGCTCGCCACTTCTTAGCGAGACTTTATACTCATCAGAATAGCCGCCCATCACTACGGCAACATTTTTTTTAGCCATTTCTATTAAGGTTTAAGGCAAAGTTAATGAAATAATAAATAACTAAGCGATGAACTTCATTTTCATCAAAAGCGAAAAACATTTTCTATATTTGCCCTCATTATAATTGAGAAGAATATGCTGAAATCATTTTTCAATTGGAAGGTATTGCTAAACATCGTTATTGCAATGGTAGTTTTCATCGGACTTATATTCTTTACTTTCCGTTGGCTCGAGCATCATACCAACCACGGACAGGAAATCCCAGTACCCAACATTATCAATATGCAGATTACAGATGCAATTAAAACATTGGAAGATGCTGGGCTACAATATAAGGTAGATAGCGGTGAGTTTCAGCCACAGTATAAACCACTACAAGTACTCCAAATATGGCCTGCACCAGGCTCTCGTGTGAAAAGCAATAGAGAGATTGAAATAAGAATCAACCCAAAAACTTGGGCAAAAGTTACCATACCTGATATTTTAGACAGATACAAAGGGCTTGCCTTTCGCCAATTGGAACAGGTAGGACTAAAAATAGGAGATACCATTTATGAACCCAGCATACAAAGAGATGCCGTTATCCGTATGCAGCTCGATGGTAAAGTATTAAAACCTGGCGACCAAGTAGCGAGATTTACACCAATAGATTTAGTCATCGGTACAGGTCCTAAAAGGAATGTGCCTATCCCTAACCTTATTGGCTTAACCGTAGAAGAAGCAGAAATGATTATCGGCAGACACCTCTTTGAAATAGGGCTAGTAGAATACGAGGATGGAAAAGGTGATAAAACAGATATCATCTACTTCCAAGACCCAGCAGGAGGCGCTCTCCGTGACCAGGGAATGCAAATAGACCTCTGGGCAAGCAAGAAAGTACCAAGTGAAATGGGAGATAAAATATCTCAACTAAACAGTATATACAGGACGAGGGTAGAAAACATCCCATCAGATGATGGTTATTATATTAACGACAATGCTTTCGGCACGGAACATCTCAGCTCACCTAAGCCCATAGACAGTCCGAAGATAAAACCTCAGCCTGAAAAACCAAAAGCTGAAACTCCTAAACCTAAAAAAGAGGACAACCCTCAGCCGAAAAAAGAAAATAAACCCGAAACCTCCAAACCAAAGGATAATCAACCAAAAAAAACAGAGGAAAAACCTAAACCAAAAGACGAAAAACCTAAGGTAAAAAAGGTAGTTGTAGAGTAAAAAACAAATTCATTGCACATTCAATCTCCCATAGATTTCAATAAAGAAGAACAGCTAAATTTCTACAAAATTGATGAAGTCTGCGGGAGAATTTATTTAATAATACCTATGGAACACCCAAACGAAGACCTATTTGAAGAGGGTTTTAGCACCGATGATACCTCATCAGACGATGAGAACTCAGGGCTTTTCGAGCACCTCAATATTACGGTGGACAAGAAGCAAGACCCCCTTCGTATAGATAAATTCCTCCTCATCTACAGGCAAAACTCCTCACGAAATAAAATCTCACAAACCTGCCGAGCAGGGAATGTCCTCGTAAATGGGCAACCCGTAAAGCAGAATTACAGAGTAAAACCAGGCGATGAAATCTCAGTACTGCTGGCTCACCCTCCGCGGGAGAATGTCATCATCCCTCAAAATATCCCCATCAATATCGTCTATGAAGATGATGATGTTTTGGTAATAGACAAAGAAGCGGGGATGGTAGTACACCCAGGCTTTGGGAACTGGGACGGCACGCTCGTAAATGCCGTAGCCTACCACTTTGAGCAGAATGGGCTGAAGACCGACTTAGACCGCATCGGGCTGGTGCATCGTATCGATAAAGATACATCGGGACTGCTCGTCATCGCCAAGAATGAATATGCCCTCTCCCACCTCGCCAAGCAGTTCTTCGACAGGAAGACCAAGCGCCTCTACTGGGCATTCGTCTGGGGAAATCTAGAGGATGACCAAGGCACCATCCGCGGGCACATCGGCAGGCACCTGAAAAACCGTATGCAAATGGCAGTCTACGAAGACGGCAGCCACGGCAAGCACGCCGTAACCCACTACAAAGTCCTCGAACGCTTTCGGTATATGACCTGGGTAGAGTGCAAACTAGAAACGGGGCGCACCCACCAAATCAGAGCACACTTCAGGCACATCGGGCATACCCTCTTCAATGACGAGCGATACGAAGGCAATGTCATTCTGCGCGGCATCAACCTCCCGAAGTACAAACAGTTTGTACAAAATGTTTTTGAGATCCTCCCAAGGCACGCCCTCCACGCGCATACTCTCGGCTTCATCCACCCTACTACGAAAGAGGAAATGTATTTTGAAAGCCCTATGCCCCACGATATGCAGTCCGCCATCGATAAATGGAGAAACTATCTCTCCGCTCAGCAATAGGTTTTCAGCGGTAGGCTTTAAGCCCTAAGCAGTAGGCTTTTTATATGCTGAGAGTGCCTCATTTTATAGCGAAAGTCCATCAGCATAATAGTTAAGAGAAGGATTTTTCAGGAAACCCACTAGCGTGGGGAGCACAGTTTCCAGCTGAGGGACTTACTCACTAGCATGGGGAGCACTTAAAAACAATTGCCTGCCACGCTGTGGCTAAGTGCCCCTCGTGCTAACGAGTGCTCTCCACGCGAGTGGATGCCTCACCGGCTACGGTCTAATTGCCTGCCACGCTGTGGCTAAGTGCTCCCCACGCAGTGGGTGGAAGTTTTGGGTGAGGGAGAGGTATTGCGGGGAGTATTGTCGGGGAGAGGATTCTATTGTAAAGTTGGTGGATTGAGTGGGGAGGTTGAGTTTGGAGAGCTCGAGGAGGTTTCGTTTGAGGGCTCCGCCTTGAATCCCGTAGATATTAACGATTTGTTTCAGGAAAAAACCTTGCTGGAGGGCGGTATGTATAAAACCTTCTGCCTCTGTGGAGGGGATGATGACGATGAGGGCACCTTTGGGAGAGAGGAGCGCGTAGGATTTGGATATGAGGGTAGGGAAATCAAGCTCGAGTTTTTGTCTGGCGAGTATGTCTTTTTGTGAGGTGTTTGCCTCGAAATAGGGTGGATTGGAGACGATATAATCAAAGGGATAGGGAGGGTTTAGGGCTTTAAAATCGATATTCAATACGCCAAGCCTGTCGTTAAAGGGCGAGTTTTGGAAATTGGTTTGAGCGAGCTGGGCAGCATTGGGGTCTATATCTATGGCTGTGATGAGGCTTTTGGGGAACCTTTGGGCAAGCATCAGGGAGATGAGCCCCGTGCCTGTGCCTACTTCTAAAACCCGACCAGAGACATTTGCCATAGCACCGAGGAGCACGCCATCGGTACCCACTCGGAAGACTTGTTTGGACTGCTGAATCTCAAACTGCTGAAATCTGAAAGGCTTCATAGGGAGGGGGATTAAACGCTTGCTGGGAGGGTGATGATGAAACTCGTCCCCACCCCGATTTCGGATCGGAGGGAGATCTCGCCTTGGTAGTCGGTGACCATTTTTTTGACCATACTTAGCCCCAGACCTTTCCCAGAGCTTTTGGAGGTAAAGTTCGGCTCAAAGATTCGCTCGTACATATCCTCTGCTATACCGATACCATTGTCCTGCACAGAGATTTTCACCTTTCGGTTAATCTGCTCTATCTTGATATGAATGCGGAGGGCTCTGTCGTCCGACTTCGCTTGTTTGGCATTGGTAATAAGGTTCACGATAATCCTGTTCAGGTATATCTTATCCATATTGATAAGGATATCGCTACGGCTGGAGGAGATTTTAATATCATCTTCGTGGAAAATCTGCACGATATTCATCACCTCATCTTTTAGGTTGAAGACTTCATTATTCTTCTCTGGCAAGGTTTCAAACTGAGAGAAGGCATCTGCTACGGCGGTGATCAGGTCTATCTGTGAGACGAGCGTAGTGCAGAGGTTCTTTACTCTGTCATAAATCTTCGGGTCTTCGGGATTAAACTTTCGCTCAAAATTCTGAATGCTGAGCTTCATTGGGGTGAGGGGGTTTTTCACCTCATGGGCTACCTGCTTTGCCATTTCTCGCCACGCCCCTTCCTTCGCGGTGTGGGAGAGCCTGTCTTTCTGATACTGTATCTGCAAAAGCATCTTGTTGTATGAATTAACGAGGGAGCTCAGCTCATCATTAGGATAATAGCGTATGGGGTTCATATTCTCACCAAAGAGGGTAATCTTGGCAATCATATCCGAGAACTTCCTTATGGTCTGCGATACATTATTAGAAATAACCCAGCTCACCGCTATACTGATGAGGATAACGATAAAGTTGAGAAGGATGATATATTTGGTATACCGCTCCAAAACGCTGAGATAAACCGAATCTGAATGATAATACGGTAGATAAACGATGGCAATTGGCTTCAGCACATTATTTTTTAGGAGGATGTAGGAGGAGAAAAGATTGGCTTCAAGCGCCTCATCATAAGACTGTTCATCTACTCTGTATTGATTTTGGAGCAGCCGATGAATAATCTTCCGATCTACCTTCTTCTGTGGTACTAAATCTTTCTCCTTATTTGAGAGGAGGTAATTGCCCTGCAAGTCGTAGATAATAAGGTCGTGTTTATTGATATCTGCTATCTCATAGATGGCATTTTCCAGAACTTTGGGCAGGTCTCGGGTATCCACTTCGGAGTGGCTGATGGAGTAATCTAATGCTGCCATCATTGCATCTGCCTTATTCTGCTGGTCGGTCTGGCTAAGCTGAATAGAATTATTCCTTAATATATAATAAGAAATAAGAGTAGTCCCCGCCATACTGAGGAAGCAGATAAAGATAAAGCCCCAGAAGACTTTATTTCTCAAGCTCAGGTTTAGGCCTTTGTAGGTATACATAAAGAGAGGTTATTTATTCATTAGTTTAGCGACATACTTCCCGATGATGTCAAACTCCAAATTGACGCTATCACCGATTTTCAAAAGATGAAGATTGGTATGCTCCCAAGTGTAAGGGATAAGCGCTACCGAGAAAGAATGGCTCCCAGTCTGCGCTACGGTGAGGCTAACGCCATTTACGGTAATAGAACCTTGGGGCACGGTGGTGTATTCCCTACTCTCATCATAGCTGATGCTAACGAAATAGCTGCCGTCTTTATTCTCTATCCCCTCCACTACTCCTGTGCGGTCTATATGCCCCTGCACGATATGCCCGTCTAGCCTGCCTCCCATCTGCATACACCTTTCTAGATTGATGAGGCTCCCTACCTGCCAGCTTCCAAGATTGGTTTTCTCAAGGGTTTCATCTATGGCATTTACGGTATATCTATCGCCTGCGATATCTACTACGGTGAGACAACAGCCATTATGTGCCACGCTTTGGTCTATTTTCAATTCACTCGTAAAAGGGCTACTGAGCACAAAGTTGATATTCGTACCTTTTTTCTCTATCTGCTCTACCCTTCCCATCGCTTCTATAATTCCTGTAAACATATTTTTAGCATTAAATTAATCTACCGAGAGCGGTCTCTATACTCTCTTTCTCAATTTTGAGATTACAAATATAACAAAACCTACTTGGCTATTGGCAGTATCCACTCGCGTAGGAATACTTATTAGTATGAAGAGCACCTTAACAGGCGTAATGATTAGAGATTAGTATTCCAAAGCACCTACAGCTTAGAGCCTACTGCAAAATTCCCTATCTTTGTGCGGTTTTATTTTTAAATTTAACGATATCAAAAATGTCTAAAACACAAAAAATAAGAGTAGGAATTTCTATTGGCGACTTTAATGGCATAGGTCCAGAAGTGATAATGAAATGCCTAAAAGATAAAAGTATTACAGAATTTTTCACTCCTGTTATTTTCGGTTCTGGGAAGCTCTTTACCTCTCAAAAAAATATCTTTAAGATTAATATCAATTTCAATTACATCCTAAAAGCCAATCAGGCACAAGACGGGAAGCTCAATATGGTCAACCTATGGAAAGATGAGGTGAGCGTACAGCTGGGTACTCCTACTGAAGAATCCACAAAAATGGCAATAGACTCCCTCGAAGCAGCGACAGAAGCATTGAAACAAGGTGAAATAGATGTACTGGTAACCGCACCAATTAATAAAGATGAAATGATAAAATACGGCTTCAAGCACGCGGGGCATACGGGATTCCTCGAAGAAAAACTCGGAGCAAAAGGACTGATGTTCTTGGTAACCGACTCACTAAAAGTAGCCGTATCTACCCACCATATCCCCATTACGGAAGTAGCACAAAACATCTCCAAAGAGAAAATTGTAGAGCAGGTAAGACTTCTCAACAAAACAATGATAGAAGATTTCTGCATTCAGAAACCTAAAATTGCCATACTGGGGCTAAACCCACACGCTGGCGATGGTGGAGCAATAGGCAAAGAGGAGATAGACATCATTAACCCTGCTATAAAACAGCTTTGGAATGAGGGAATTCTCGCCTTTGGAGCTTTCCCTGCCGACAGTTTCTTCCAGCCAGAGAAATATCAAAAGTTTGATGCCGTACTCGCAATGTATCACGATCAAGGACTGGCACCTTTCAAAACCCTCGCCTACGAGGAGGGAGTGAACTATACGGCTGGGCTTCCATTTGTACGCACCTCGCCCGACCACGGCACGGCATACGACATCGCAGGGCAAAACAAAGCTGATGAACACAGCTTTATGGAAGCCATATTTACCGCAATAAAGATTTATAAAAACAGAATGGAATATCAGGAATTGATAGCTAACCAATTAAAAAAATCCAACATAAAAGATAATGGCGTAGATGAAGACCTGCCAGAAGCATAAAAGAATGAGAGAGAAAGCAGCCTCTCTCTTTTCTTTTTTTGAGGCAATTTAGACATCATCTATTTTATTCAGTCATTCTATAAAGGTGATTTTTATCATTAGCTCCCACTTCATTTCTTATTATACTTGCAGGGTGAAAACATTGGTCACATTTACTTTCTCTATCATCATACTGCTTGTGAGTACTCCAAGTGGTTTTCTTATGGTAGATTACCATTGCAACAAGAACTTCTACGAGACTCATTGTATCAACAAGAAAACACCAAAGTCTGACTGCCACGGGAAATGTGAGCTGAGGAAAAATTCAAAAAACAAGGAGCTAAGCACCAATTCCACAATTTCATTTCCGGAATTTAATATCATCTTCCCTGAATATATTTCATTATCCCTGCAAAAGGAAATCCCGATGGGAGATAGAAAGATTGCCGATACACAGCAGCGCAATTCTATCATTTCTATATTCTATGATATCCCCTACCCTCCTCCTGAGGCTTAGGCATTTTCTATTTAATGGTGGCTGAAATTCTTCTCAGCCGCAGACTTCATCATATTATTATATCATTTAAATTTATCATTAACTTCAATGGTAAGCCAAGCGCATATATTACCATTGGTAAAACGACTTATTATGAACAAAGTATTTTTATTATTCAGTATATTATTATCGTCTTTGTATTTCTCTCAAGGAGGCGATGTACCTGCATCTGAAAGAGCAGAATTAGAGAGAATCTATAACGAAAACAACGGAGAAAAATGGCCAAAAAAAGAAAAATGGAACTCCGTATCCCCAGTGGAAGAATGGGAAGGCATCAGTGTGATAACAAATGAGAAAGGAGAAAAACATATAGAAACCATTAACCTGACCTCAAATCAGCTTACAGGAGTCTTTAGCCTTGCCAACCTCCCAGAACTGAAGAAAATCTTCCTCTCATCTAACCAAATATCTGGGATTAGCTTGGATAAAACATTGGAAAAGCTGTCTTACCTGATGATAGACGACAATAATTTGGAAGAATTACACCTTGAAAACTTCCAGCTATTGGAGCAGATTAATGTATACAGCAACGCTAATCTGGCCACGCTTTCTCTCAATAACCTCCCTAAGCTAAAAAACATACAGGCGTACTCTTGCAAATTAAATAATCTAAGTTTGGCTAACCTCCCAGCATTGGAAACCTTAAGCGTACATGAAAACCAGATCAGAAGTATAGACCTCAGCCCTTTCACTACGCTTACCCATTTATATTTAGCAAAAAATGCTTTCTCTACACTTAATATTAGAGGCCTTTCCCAACTAAAATTTTTAGACATACAGGAGAATCTAAAGCTTACAACATTAGAAACTGGCGAGCATCCTGAGCTCATTAACTTCTACGCAAGCAAGTCTAATGAGCTCAAAGGCTATATAGACCTCGGCAAATCTACAAAGCTGAAAATCTTCCACGCTTTGCATACGAAGGTGGAAGCAGTAAACCTAAAAAACGGGAATAATAAATGGATGGCGAGCAAAAACAGCGTACTCATCAGTGATAAGGTAAAATGTATCGCGGTAGATGATCCAAAAGCCGCAAGAAACCCTTCCACGCCGAGAAATAATCCTTACAAATCCAAAAACTGGGATATAATCTGGGCTACTGGATACACCCGAGAAAACGGCTTCCAAGATGATTGTACAAATGCCCTCAGCGCAGATGAAGTAGGCATACAAAAGAACAGCTTCAAGGTTGTGAGCCCAGTAAAAGAAACCCTCTGGGTACAAGGTGTAGATGGACTAAAAACCATAGAAATCTACGCTGCCAACGGCCAGCTGGTAAAAACCCTCTCTGGCAATAGAGCTGATGTATCCTCCCTCACCAAAGGGCTTTACTTCATCAAAATATTTACAGATAAAGGTGTATTAACTTCTAAAATCATCAAAGAATAAGCTATGAACAAGTTATTTTTTATCCTCAGCCTCGTTTTCTGTCTATCGCTAAGCGCGCAAGATGTCCCCGAAAATGAAAGAAACATACTCATCAGCTTCTACAACCAAACCAATGGCAATGATTGGGCAGACCATACCAACTGGGCTACTAACGAGCCCGTAGAGACCTGGCACGGCATCACAGTAGAAGAGATAGAGGGCAAAAAGCACATCACCAAAGTGCATTTGCCTGCCAATAACCTCACGGGAGAGCTCGCTTTCGGAGACCTCCCCCATCTGAAAATCCTCCACCTGAGAAAAAATAAGCTCACCAAAGTAGCCATCAATAACTTTCCAAAATTGGAAATACTGCAGATAGACTATAATGCAACGCTTACAGAAGCTACATTCAATGGCTTGCCAGAGCTCTTGGAGCTATCGCTCAACGAGGACAGGCTCACCCAAATCAGCGTTCATCCAATGGAGTTCCCAAAAATACAGGAGCTCCACCTGAGGGGCAACCATTTCAAGACCGCTTTCTTTGAGAACCTCGAGCATCTCAAATGGCTATTCATCAACAAATGCCCATACCTCGAAAGCCTCAGCATAAGCAATCTCCCCGCTTTGGAGCGCCTCTATGTCAATCAGGACTTCAAGCTCGCAGGCTATTTAGACCTCAGCTCTTTCAGCAAGCTCAAAGCATTTATCGCGGCCTACACTTCCCTCTCGGTAGTGAATCTCAAAAACGGGAATAATATCAATGCCGAGACCTATGAAGATGCAATAAGCATCTATCACGACAGCAAGAACCTCGTAAAATGCGTAGCCGTAGACAACCCCGATGCGGCAATGAAAAACGAGCTGCCATACAAAAACTGGAAGATAAGATGGGTAGACCTGAAACCAAACTACCGCGCCGATTGCTCCGACTATATGGCGTCCGATGAAGTGAAGACCAAAAGCAGCTTCAAAATCTCCAACCCGGTAAAAGATACCCTCTGGATACAAGGCGTAGACGGACTAAAATCCATCGAAATCTACTCCTCTACGGGGCAATTAGTCAAAACCATTCTCGGCAACCAAGGCGATGTATCCTCCCTTCCAAAAGGGGTTTATTTCCTCAAAATAAACACCCTATCCGAGAGCCTCATAGCAAAAATCATCAAGCAATAATTAGCCGATGGCTTTTGGCTTCTGGCACTAAGCCTTATAAAATCCCTCTCTCAGCAGAGGGATTTTTTCTTTTATCTATCCATTTTTACTTTTTAGATACCTCGCACCATATGCCTGTAGCATAATAAATCACCCATCACTTAAAGCCTACTTTATTGCTTGCAGCTTTTATTATCTTTGCACCTGAAAATTTTATTAGAATGAGTGCATTGAGAGTTGTATTTTTTGGAACGCCAGACTTTGCAGCGGAATCGCTGAGGGCAATACACCAGTCGGCACACGAAGTAGTGGGCGTGGTAACGGTAGCAGATAAGGCGAGCGGACGCGGACAGAAAGTAAACCAATCCCCAGTAAAGAGATTTGCGGTGGAGCATCATCTGCCCCTATTTCAGCCCGAAAAACTTAGAGACAATGAGTTTTTGGAGAGTATCAGAGCGCTGAATGCCGATATTTTCGTGGTGGTAGCCTTCCGAATGATGCCTAAAATCCTCTGGGAGATGCCAAAGCTCGGTACTTTTAACCTTCACGCCTCGCTATTGCCAGACTACAGGGGTGCGGCACCTATTAATTATGCCATTATCAATGGGGAAAGTGAGACGGGGGTAACGACTTTTTTCATCAACGAGAAGATAGACGAGGGGAATCTATTGCTCCAAGCAAAAACAGCGATTGGGGACGATGAAAATGCGGGGAGCTTGCACGACAGGCTGATGGAAATCGGGAGCAGGCTCGTAGTAGAAACCCTTGATGGGCTCTCTGAGGGGTGCATCACTGAGCGACCTCAGCCGCAGGTGGAGCATCCGAAAAATGCCTTCAAGATATTTAAGGAAGATACGAGAATCTGCTGGCAGCAGCCCTCTCAAGCGGTTCACAACTTTATACGAGGGATGTCTCCCTACCCTTGCGCCTTTACGACGCTTTCTATAAACGGCGAGAGCAAGGGGCTTAAAATATTCTCTGGGAAGTATGAGCTCCTCCCTCACAAGCGCGAGGCAGGAAAAATAGAGCTGAGCAAAAGCGAGCTCAGGATTTTTACTCAGGACGGCATTTATAGCCCAGAGGAAGTGCAGCTCGAGGGGAAGAAAAGGATGAGCATAAAGGATTTTCTCAATGGTTTCCAGTCATTGGAGGGCATCCAGCTCGGCTAAATATTAAACACTATCTTTGCGAAAATTTTTGGGCTCGGAGAGACCGAGTAACTCATTAATCGCCATAGAGAGGAGGGTTCTTCTCTGGCACATTAAACAAAATTTTTATGTCTAATATCGTTGCAATCGTTGGCCGACCGAATGTAGGTAAGTCAACTCTTTTTAACAGGCTTCTCGAGAGACGGGAAGCCATTGTAGATTCCACAGCGGGCGTTACTCGCGACAGGCACTATGGGAAATCCGAATGGTGTGGAGTAGAATTTACCGTGATAGATACTGGCGGCTATGATGTAGGCTCGGATGATATCTTCGAAGAGGAAATCCGCAAACAAGTGCAGCTCGCCATAGATGAGGCAACCTCCGTTATCTTTATGCTCAATGTAGAGGAAGGGCTCACGGATACCGACCACGAGATATATCACCTCCTGAGAAAAGCAAACAAGAAAGTCTATATCGTAGTAAATAAAGTAGACTCGAGCAAGGAAGAGCTCCCCGCTACCGAGTTTTATCAATTAGGGATAGACGGCTACTATACCATCTCCTCCGCTATGGGTTCCGGTACTGGCGACCTCCTCGATGATATTATAAAGGACTTCCCCACTAAGGAATACAAAGACCCCTTTGAAGGGCTGCCGAAAATAACCATTGCGGGGCGACCGAATGTAGGGAAATCTACCCTTACCAATGCCTTACTCGATAATGAGAGGAATATCGTAACCCATATTGCGGGGACTACTCGCGACAGCATCCAAAGCCTGTACAACAAATTCGGGCACGAGTTTGTGCTGGTAGATACAGCGGGGATGCGAAAGAAAAACCGAGTATCCGAAGATTTGGAATTCTACTCCGTAATGCGCTCCGTGCGTGCCATAGAAAACTCGGATGTAGTCATCATTATGGTAGATGCTTCTCTCGGGTGGGAATCTCAGGATATGAATATTTTCAGCATTGCACAGCGCAACCGAAAAGGCATTGTAATCCTCGTCAATAAATGGGATTTGGTAGAAGATAAAAAAGCAAATACGATGAAGGAATTCGAGGCTGGTATAAGGCATAAAATCGGTCAGTTCTCCGATGTACCTATCCTCTTCATCTCTGCACTTACCAAGCAAAGAATTCTGAAAGCCGTAGATACCGCAATGGAAGTCTATGAAAACCGAAAGAAGAAAATAAAAACTTCAAAGCTCAACGAAATAATGCTCCCTATCTTTGAGAATACCCCTCCACCAGCCATAAAAGGGAAATACATCAAGATAAAGTATTGCGTGCAACTGCCTACGCCATCGCCACAGTTTGTATTCTTCTGCAACCTTCCGCAGTACATAAAAGAGCCTTACAAACGCTTTACGGAAAACCAGCTCCGAAAAGAATTCGGCTTTACAGGCGTACCGATAGAAGTATATTTCAGACAAAAGTAGGGGGAGATTGCTCCCCTTTTTATTAATCAATTCCTGTCTTTACCTGTAAGTTTCATACATTTGTTAAAAATTAATATATGACCACTATTTTATCAGAAAATTTCTCATTAGTAAACTCCTGGATTAATGAACTCCGAAATGTAGAGGTGCAACAAGACCGAATGAAATTCCGCAGAAACCTCGAAAGAATAGGTGAAATTGCAGCTTTTGAAATAAGCAAACACCTTGAGCAAAAGGAAATAGAAATCACAACTCCTCTCGACAAAATAAAAGTGAGAGAAATCGCTGTACAGCCCGTTATTACCACAATTTTGCGTGCTGGTGTACCACTCTTCCAAGGCGTGCTAAACTACTTTGATAAGGCAGACTGTGGTTTCGTAGCCGCTTACCGAAAACACGATGCCAACGACTACTTCTCCATAAAACAAGACTACCTCACCTGTCCAAATATAGAAGGGCGACCACTCATCGTAGCCGATCCAATGCTCGCAACAGGTGCCAGTCTTATAGAAGCATTGAAAGACCTGCTGACAAACGGCAAACCGTCTCAAATCCACATCGTAGCGGCAATTGCATCAAAAATAGGCGTTGAAACCGTACAGAAAGCCTATCCCGAAGCCCACATCTGGGTAGGTGCATTAGACGAAAACCTCACACCGAAAGGATACATCACCCCAGGACTGGGAGATGCGGGAGACCTTTCTTATGGAGAGAAGCTGCAGCGGTAATGTTATAACAAAGGAAAGGTGTGAAAATAATTCACACCTTTGTTATTTCAATACATAACTGGAAAGCTTATCGGCTATCTTTCTATCATTCGCAAGTCGTGGGATTTTGTTCTGACCGCCCAATTTGCCCTCTGCCTTTGCATAATCATTAAAAGCATTCTTTTTCAGTCGGGTAATTACCAGCGGTTGGAGCACGCTTCCTGAAATTAAGTCATCATAATAAGGATTTCGCTTGCGCATCTCCCTATCGAGCTGAGCCTTAAACGCATCTAAGCTCTCAGGTTCCTTTTCAAACTCAATGAACCACTCGTGATACGGAAGGCTACTCGCAGGATTGACCTGCGGAGCCAGATGAAACTCAGTAATTTGCGCAGGGAATGCCATTACAGTGGCTTTCAGCGCCTCCTCTGCCTCAAAAGCGATGATATGCTCCCCAAAAGCCGAAGTATAATGCTTTGTGCGCCCAGAAACAAGGATTTTATACGGCTCTTTTGAGATAAAACGCACCACATCTCCAATGGAATACGCCCATAGACCCGAATTGGTGGAGATGATAAGCGCATAATCTTTATCAAGCTCTATTTCTTCGATTGTGAGGCGCTTAGCATCGGGGTTTCCGTAGTCTTCAAGGGCAATAAACTCGTAAAAAATCCCGTGATTGGTGAGCAGGAGCAGTCCGTCCTTCGTATAATCATCTTGAAATGCAAAGAAACCTTCAGAAGCGGGGAAAGTTTGGATAATATCGACCTTTCCACCGAGGAGCTCCTCCATTTTTTCGCGATAAGGCTTGTAATTTACGCCTCCTGTAACGATGATTTGTAGGTTGGGGAAAAGTTCTTTTATTTTCTTTCCGTTCTTTGCGATAAGTTTCTCAAAATACATTATAAGCCAAGGGGGTATACCCGAAATGAGGGTCATATTTTCGGTTTCGGTCTCCTTCACAATTTGATCTACTTTGGTCTCCCAGTCTTCTATGCAGTTGGTTTCGTATTTTGGGAGCCTATTTTTTTGTAAGTATTTGGGAATATGGTGCGCCACAATGCCCGAAAGCCTTCCTGTTTTGATGCCACCGACTTCGCTCAGCTGCGGACTTCCTTGCAAAAAGATCATTTTGCCCGTGATGAAGTTTGCATCACCTTTCTGCGCGATATAATGGAGTAGGGCGAGCCTTGCAGCGTTTATTTGGTCGTTAATTCCTTCTTTGGAGATGGGGATATACTTTGAGCCAGAGGTAGTTCCCGAAGTTTTTGCGAAATATTCAGGTACATCTGTCCAGAGAATGTTTCTGTCGCCGTGTTTTAGCTTTTTTATAAAGGGTGAAAGGGCTTCGTAATCGGTTATAGGCACTCGATTTTGGAAATCTTCCACAGAATGAATCTCACTAAAGCCATAGGCTCTGCCAAAGAGGGTTTTCTCGGCGTTTCTTACGAGTGAGAGCAGGAGTTTTTGCTGATCAGATGCAGCATTATGCTTAAAGTGCTCGGATTTTGCAACTTCTCTTTTGGCAAAAATGAGAGCGAGCTTCTTTTTTAGGAAATTAATCATAAGCAAAAATAAATAAAACCTGCATTATAGAAATGCAGGTTTAATAAAAATAAAGTATTATGAAGAATTATTTATTTGTCCGTTTTCTCCATTGAAACAAATACCGTGCAAGAAGAAATAAATTTTGTGTATTTTAACTAAACTTTAACAAAAATCAGGTTTCCCTTAGAAAAAAGAGAAACCTGAAATGATAAATTAAAACAATGTGCTACTGAAAATACTCCACACCGTTTTTGAAGATATTGTGATAGTTTGCGGTAGGGATATTTTTGAGCAATCCTTCCGCAAAACGCTCTGGATGCCCCATTCTACCGAAAATTTTACCGCTCTGGCTGGTAATTCCTTCTATTCCAAAGGCTGAATTATTAGGATTATATGGCATTCCGTGAGCTATATTGCCTTCAAAGTCGATGTATTGGGTAGCGATTTGACCATTTTTGTACAATTCCTCCAAAACTTCCGTACTTGCCATAAAACGACCTTCACCGTGGGAAATCGGAATGGTGTAAGTCTGCCCTTTCATCCCTTTAAGCCAAGGAGAATCGTCATTAACCACCTGTATATTTACCATTTGGGAGATATGCCTGCCGATAGCGTTGTGTGCAAGCGTAGGCGAGTGCTCATCCAAGTCTCTAATCTCTCCATAAGGCAATAAACCTGATTTTACAAGCGCTTGAAAGCCATTGCAAATCCCCAATATCATCCCGTCTCTCTCCAAAAGCTGATGCACAGCCTGCTTCATCTTGTCGTTTTTAAGAACATTTACAATGAATTTTGCGGAGCCGTCAGGCTCATCCCCCGCAGAGAATCCCCCTGAAAATACAAGGATTTGAGCATTATTAATTTCCCTCACCCAAGCCGCTATACTCTCTTCCAAAAGCTGATGATTGAGGTTTAATAATGGTAAAGACGAAACTTCTGCACCCTCTTTTAGGAAGGCATTTTGGGTTTCGTATTCACAATTGGTACCTGGGAAAACAGGAGCAAAAACCCTTGGTTTGGCGATATTATGCTTTTTAATGATGATATTTTTCTCGTTGATAGAATTGAGTTTTTTGTCAATATTAATCTCAATTTTCTCAGGCTCTACGGTTGGGAACAAGCCTTCAAAAGTAGAAGTGTACGCCTTTTTCAATTCTTCCAATGAGAAGCTTTGGGCATTAATGATGAGCTCTGGATTTTCACTTACTTTTCCGATGAGTGTGAGTAGCGAGTTGCTTTCCAGCTCTTCAATGGATTCTATCAGTAATCCACCAATATTCTTTTTGAGGACGAGGTTTTCATCAAGGCTTACTTCTGCGCCGAGGTGGTTTCCGAAGCACATTTTAGAGAGTGCAACTGCCATACCTCCATCTTTAATGGTCTTAACGGAAACGATTTTCCCCGCTTTGATTTGCTTATAAACGAAATCAAATACCGCCTTTATGTCTGCATAATTTGGTAAGCCATTTTCTGCATTTTCGTGGTGGAAATGATAGATATAATTACCCGCTTTCTTCAGCTCTGGGGAGATGATATTCTTCTTCTCACCATTGGCACAGGCAAAGGAAATCAGCGTAGGCGGTACATTTAGGTTCTGGTAAGTCCCGCTCATTGAGTCTTTCCCTCCGATGGCCGCAAGCTCGAGATTCATCTGCGCATCATAAGCCCCAAGGAGAGATGCCAAAGGCTTGCCCCACTTCTCAGGAGCTTGCCCCAGCTTTTCAAAATATTCTTGGAAACTAAGACGGATATCCTTGTAATTCCCTCCCATTGCTACGATTTTCGCAACCGATTCTACCACTGCATTTGCTGCTCCCACGAGAGAATTTTGGGTAGAAATCTCGGCATCAAAGCCCCAAGAGGCAAGGGATACGGTTTCCACGCTTTTAGCTCCTAATACAGGCAAGGTTTGTACGCTTCCCTCCATTTCGGTGAGCTGGTACTTCCCTCCGAGGGGCATTGCCACCGTAGTAGCGCCCACTGAGGAGTCGAACATCTCTAATAGTCCTTTTTGAGAAGCTACATTCTTATCAGAAAGTATTTTTAAGAGGTTTTCTTCATTAAATTCCTTCGTAGGCAGAGAAACTTTATTAAGATGAGAAACTTCAACAGATTGTTTTTTAGGGTAGCCGTTGGAGTTGAGAAAATCTCGACTTAAATCAACGATTTTATCGCCTTTCCAGAACATTTGCATCCTACCAGAATCGGTTACTTTGGCAACTTCCACCGCTTTAATATTTTCCCTCTCGCAAAGGTGGATGAACTTATCTCTATCCTTTGCATCTACCACCACAGCCATTCGCTCCTGAGATTCGGAGATGGCAAGCTCGGTACCGTTAAGCCCCTCATATTTAAGAGGAAGAATGTCAAGATTGATTTCTAATGAGTCAGCAATTTCACCAATGGCAACCGATACACCGCCCGCCCCAAAGTCATTAGACTTCTTGATGAGGGTCGTTACCTCAGGATTTCTAAACAGCCGTTGAATTTTTCTTTCTTCTACGGCATTGCCCTTTTGAACTTCGGTGGAGAGGCTGTGTATTGAGGTTTCATCCTGCTCTTTTGATGAACCAGTGGCACCGCCTACGCCATCGCGCCCCGTAGCTCCACCAAGGAGAATGACTACATTGCTCGCCTGCGGTTGCTCACGCTTTACCCAAGATTTTGGTACGGCACCCACCACAAATCCTACCTCCATTCTCTTCGCCTTGTAGCCTTCGTTATAGATTTCGCTGACCATCGTGGTTGCCAGACCAATTTGATTTCCGTAAGATGAGTAGCCATTCGCTGCTTGCTTGGTGATGGTTCTCTGCGGCAATTTTCCTTCAATGGTTGATGAAATAGGCTCTAAAACATCGGCAGCACCCGTAAGCCGCATTGCTTGGTAGACAAATGCTCGCCCAGAGAGTGGATCTCTGATAGCTCCACCAAGACAAGTTGATGCCCCACCGAAAGGCTCTATCTCAGTGGGGTGATTGTGGGTTTCATTCTTGAAGAGGAGATACCAAGGCTCTTTCTTGCCGTCGTACTCTGCTTCTATTTCTATGGTGCAGGCATTGATTTCGTCTGAAACTACGAGGTTTTGTAGCTTTCCCATTTTATGAAAATATCGTGCGCAGACGGTCGCCAAATCCATCAGTGAGATAGGTTTTGCCTCTCTTCCGAGAAATTTCCTCTTTTCTAAATAATCAGCGAAAATCTTCTCAAGTGTCTCTTTAAAATCTCCTTTAAAAGCGATGTCCATAAGCTCGGTTTCAAAGGTCGTATGGCGACAATGGTCACTCCAATAGGTATCCAAAACCTTAAGTTCGGTTTCGGTAGGCTGTCTTTGTTCGGTTTTAAAATAGTTTTGAATAAACTGCAAATCATCAAAGCCAAAAGCAAAGCCGTGCTGATGGTAGAACGCTTGTAGCTCCTCCGCACTGAGCTCGGTAAAGCCCTCAAAGACTGCTACAGCAGAAGGTTTTTCCTGAGTGGGGATTTCCAAAACGGAGAGGTCCTTTTCTCGGCTTTCTACTTTATTGATGAGGAGATTTTTAATGCTCAAAAGCTCAGCACTGCTGATGCCCGCAAGTGAGATGAGCTTGCCGCTCCTTATGGTAACGCCCTCTACTCCTGTGAGGAGGGAGATGCACTGCTGCGCGGAGTCTGCCCTTTGGTCGTACTGCCCAGGCAGAAATTCTGTAGCGAAATAAAGCCCCGTAGCGGGGTTGGTGGTATGTAAAATATCGGTAACAGGGTCTGCGAAAGTGCTCCCTACAATCTTCTGAAAGTCTGCTTCTGACAAACCAAAGACATCGTATACATTATAGACTTTTACGCCCTCTATGTGGGGGATTATGGCTTTTATTTCATTGAAAACTTTTGGACTTTCTACATCAAAAATCGGTTTTTTCTCTACGAAAATTCGTTTATTCATTTTTAATTTTTATTTAGCTTTTTAATCTTTTAAGAAGTTATTCTGTATAATATTCATTATCCTTTCTTACTTTGGTGGCATTTCTTTACTGTTTTGGCTACTTCTGCTCGGTTAGTTTCCAAGTAATCCAGCAGTCCGTAGGGGATTCTACTTTTGTCAAGGATATCAAACTGGATTTTTAGACATTTATAAAGTTGAATTTCACCTATTTCATTCAAATATAAAAAGGCAATATCACCTTTTTTTAAAGTATTGGTCTTGGTATCGGTTTTTATTTTTAAATCGGTAGTATCAGTAATGCTATTGAATAGTTTTTTTATTAATTCACTGTTATTTTTGATATTTTCATAATAAGAATCTTTCACAAATCTGCTCTTTGCGATATCCCATTTCAACTTAATATCCTTAGAAAATACGATTTGTATTTCCTCTTTTAAATATTCTTTTGGGGAGTTATTGAGTGACATTTGTACAGGGTTTGCCTTGCAGAACCCCAGTATCAACACCAATAGTAGAAAGGTGATTTTTTTCATTTTTACTTTGCTTATCCAGAAATTCTGAATTTTTCTGCACAAATATACAATAAATATGGATTTTAACCTCTCATAATAGTGATTGCTTTAAAGGAACTTTCGGATAATTTTACAGGGAAGTGGTTACTCAACCTTGAATGCTGATTATCTTATACTTGATAAGATGAGAAAGAAATAGCCCTCTTACTGATATAAGAGGGCTATTGATAAGCATTTTATATTTACTCTACTAAAAGTTTTTCTAATCTCTCCAATCGAGATTTTAGTTCAGCGATTTCTGCATCTTTCTCTTTTAGCTTCTTATCTTGCTCAATAGTGTGTAGATAAAGTTCTTCTATTTTCTCCACATTTTTAAGCTGAGTATCCATCAGGTCTATATAGCCTTGCTTTTTAATAGCCTCAGCAGATTTATAGCCTGGCAAATGCCCATTCTGTTTTACAAAATTCTCTACTTGAGAAAGACTTGCAAAAGTATAGTCTGGTTTAATGGTAGAATCCCCCGTATAATACTTCTGAAATACATAGTCTGGGAAAATACTTGCACCATTTTTACCTACAAATGAACTAGCTAATAGACTACCTGTATTGTCTATACTCACATCATCTCTTCCTACTAATTTTATATTACCATTATTAGAATCTTTTTCCCAAAGTTGAGCTAATGTCTGGCTAGCATTAGTTCCTGCTTTTAACACTCCATCTTTATCTACATATACTTGGCGATAGCCTGTACTTGTGCTTTTTAATGAGCCAAAACGAATATCTCCGCTTTCAGTATGAATCGCTCTATTAATTTCAGAACCCGCTTCTACATTACCTATATGAAGTCCATACATTTTCTTAATCGTCCCTCCTGTAACAGCTTGAGGATAAAAATTAAATGCCTTATAAGTATCTATATTAGCTCCTGCTTCTACAGTAGAATAAGTAGAATAATCTTCATAGCTTGTAATTGTACTGCCCGATTTTATATTTGATACTGATTGATGCCCAATAAGAGTAGTAGCTTTAGCACCTGACTCTGTTGCGATAAACTGAATAGTTCCCCTTACTCTTTCACTGGTTGAATTTTCATTTAGAGTAATATTATTTTTCTGATTATAAGAATAACTAGCTGTTGCTTGAGGTGCTATATTAACATAGTTATCAATTCCTATAATACCCTCTACATTATGCGGAGTATTACTTCCCCCCCTAGGAACGGTTTGAGTTGCAACTTCTGATGCTACCCCTCTGATAGTTTTAGCCTGTCCAAAATTATGTACTATAGCTCTCATACCATAAAGCCTTTCAACTCCACTAGCATAGTTTCTTGCACTAAATCTACCTCCTATTGCATTTTCAAGTGCAGGTCTGTAAGTACTATCAGGTGTGCCTACGGTTACTACTCCTGCTGCACCTATTACAT
>ERZ773072.459-NODE-459-length-22980-cov-5.502334_pt1 | contig 22980 bp, 18 predicted proteins | sample MGYA00580617_ERZ773072 | MGnify/ENA primary metagenome ERZ773072 (study PRJEB29015, sample SAMEA2737970) | human oral metagenome | biome: human oral; feature: human-associated habitat; material: dental | place: China | collected 2122 ...
CGTAGCCATCGCTCTTGCCGCTGCGCACCGGATAGACCCAGCGGGTGTCGCGGCGTTGCAGCTGCGTCCAGGCTGCGCGGGTGATCAGGTCCGGATCGCCGGGGCCAAGGGAAACGCCAATGAGTTTTCCGGGGGAGGGTTGCATGGAGGCTTGGTGGGTCGAAAACGGTGAAAGAAAAAAGGTACGTCCTGCCAGGGTATGTCCTTCGGGATTTCGGTAGCCACGTTCATGGCGCGCGCGGCGGATTCATTCGTCCCCGGTCTGCTGCCAGCAGGCCGACACCAGCCAGACCGGGTTTTCGGCAGCCAGCCGGTTCATGTGCAGAATGGGTTTGCTGCGGGCAGCCTGCAGCTGCAGCACGTCCCAGTGCAACGTCCCGGTGCCCGGCCGCGATGCCGGATGGATGTCCAGGGTGGCGCTGTATGCTTCTGAAACAGACGGCGACGAGGCAAGAGCCGGTTCGTGTGCGGGGGAAGTCTGACTTCCCGCCCGGGCGGGACTGGCGGCATCCGCTGCAGGCTTCTCTGCATCTGCCGAAGTTTTCTCTGCATCTGCCGCCGTTTTCCCTGCATCCCCAGCCAGCGCCTTCAGGGTTTCCAGCGCCGTGGCCAGATTTTCCAGCGTGACGAAATTCATCACCAGATGCCCGCCGGGACGCAGGCGGCGCAGGATCAGCCGGATCAGCTCGGCCAGCTCGCCGCCACTGCCGCCCACGAACACGGCATCCGGGTCGGGCCAGGCCTGCATGCCGGACGGTGCCCTGTCGTGCACCAGCGTGTAGTTGGCCACGCCGAAGGCATCGTGGTTCTGGCGGATGATGTCCACATCGGCTGCGTTCTTTTCGATGGCAAATACGTGACCATGCCGGCAGAGCCGTGCGGCTTCCAGCCCCACCGAGCCACTGCCGGCACCGATGTCCCAGACGATGCTGTCGGTGCGCAGCTGCAGGCGGGCCAGTGACACGGCACGCACCTCCTGCTTGGTGATCAGCCCGCCGGTGCCATCGCCCTTCGGGCGACGCTGGGCGTAGGTGTCGTCGTTCAGACCCAGCAGCACCGGATTGTCACGCGGCTGGATGCGCCACAGCACCACGACGTTGAGCGGGGCGAAGGTCATGGTGGCGGCCGTGTCGATATCGAGCAGCGGATGAATGCGCTCTTCCGGCTGCAGCAGGTTCTCGGCCACGGCCATCTGCATGGCGCCGGCCAGTCCTTCGATTTGCAGCAGCTGCGCAATGCGGGCCGGTGTATTGCCGGGACTGGTCAGAATGACCAGGCGGTCGTGCGCGTGCACGGCCTGCGCCAGCGCATGCAGACCATGGTCGGGGCCCGCGCCCCGCTGCCAGGGGCCGGCATCCTTTGCATGCACCGAAAAAAGTTTTGCATCCTGCCACGGCATGCCCAGCCGTGCGCAGGCCAGCTGCAGCGTGGACACATTGGGCAGGATGTCCAGCGCCTCCGTGCACAACCGCGCCGCCAGATAGGGGGCAATGCCCCAGCAAAGCGGGTCACCGGTGGCCAGCACCACGCAGCGCTGTCCGGCCTCGCGCGCGGCACCGATCCAGCCGGGCACGGCCTTGAGCTGGCCGGTGAGATCGAAGGTGCGGGCACCGGGCTTGAACTGCCCGTCAAACAGGGCCAGCGTGCGCCCGGCGCCGATGATCACATCGGCCTGGCGGATATGGGCCAGAGCGGTAGGCGTGAGGCTGGCAGCGCCATCATCGAGCACGCCGATGATGCGGCAGGGATTGGGATCAGTCATGATTCAGCTTGTGTGACGGGGTTCCGGCGGAAAGTCCTCGTCGGTATCGAAATCGGCGGAATGCGTGTGCGAGATGCCGGTACGCCCGGCCGTTGCCGGTCGCGGGCGATCATCGGCGGGCGCGGACCAGACATCAGCCAGCATGTTGCCCTCACCGTCGCAGACCATGATGCGGATCTGGAAGGCACGGCCATAGCGCTCGGGATCCTGCAGCGTGGCAATGGCCGCTTCGGCCAGCGCACGGTGAAAGGCGTCGCCCAGCCCCCGCTCCACCATCAGTTCGGCACCGAATCGTGCTGTCTTGGCTTCGGCAATGGCCTGACAGTCGGCGTCACTGGCGCCGATGTTGCGGGCGATGTCAGCCACCAGCGTCGTGTCGACGACGTTGCGGTTGGCATGGGTGATGGTCTCGCCCTGGGCGATCTTGGTGAGCTTGCCGACCATCAGTCCGAAGACCACCAGCCGGATGCCCTGTGCCACCACCTCGTCCAGTGCATAGCGCAGGAAATCGCCCATCTGCACGAAGCAGGCATTGGGCAGCTCGGGGCGGTCACGACGCACCTCGCGCATGGCAAAGGCCTCGCTGCGCCCGCCGGTGGTGAGCACCACGATGTCGTTGCCGGTGATGGCCGCCACCTGGATGCCCTGCACCACGCTGGCGCGCCAGGCGCTGGTGGAATACGGCCGCACGATGCCGCTGGTCCCCAGGATGCTGATGCCGCCCAGAATGCCCAGCCGCGCGTTGGTGGTCTTTCTGGCCATGACCTCGCCGCCCGGCACGCTGACGGTCACCTCCAGCCCGTGCTCGGCCAGCAGCGGGCCCGCCACTTCCTGCAGGTTCTGCGTGATGTTGGCGCGCGGCACCGGATTGATGGCCGGCCCACCGATTTCCAGCCCCAGGCCGGGCAGCGTCACGGTACCCACACCCGGGCCCGCACGAAACTGCACCTGACCAGTCTGGCCCGGCAGGATGCGCAGATCCACCGTCAGGTGGGCGCCATCGGTGCAGTCCGGGTCGTCACCGGCAAATTTCTGCACATAGCCATGAGCGGTACGGTTCAGGCCCTCGCCTTCGACCCGGCCGTCATGAATGGTGAAGGTGTAGCGGCGGCCATTGGCCAGCAGGCTTTCCACGGTGTCGGGCACCTGCCCGGTGACGAGGCCGATGGCACAGGCGCGGGCGGCCGTGGCCGAGCATGCCCCGGTGGAAAAGCCGGTACGGGTGCCACGCGCCGGCTTGCTGGCCCGAACCCGGGCTGCACGTTCGGCACCGGATTCTGCAGGTGCTGCCTTCGATGGCCCTTCCCCCGCGGGCGGTGCCGCCGGGATATCGGCGCATGCCTGCACCGGGTTGGCGATGTAGCCCTGCCCCGCGTCCGTCATGCCTGCGCCGCAGCCTTTTTCTGTTCGGCCTCGGCCAGCGCCAGCAGCGCATGCAGGGCAGCCACCACCAGCGTGGAGCCGCCCTTGCGGCCCTCGATGGCGATCCAGGGCACCTCGGTCACATCGTCGAGCAGCGCCTTGCTCTCGGCCGCCGACACGAAGCCCACCGGCATGCCGATGACGAGGGCCGGACGGGCATTCTCTTCGCGAACCATGCGCACCAGTTCGATCAGCGCGGTGGGGGCATTGCCAATGGCGATGATCTGGCCGTCGATCAGACCCAGCCGCTGCGCCTTGCGCATGGCCTGCACGGCGCGGGTGGTGTCTTCGGCCTTTGCCCGTTCGATCACGTCATCGTCGCTGATGAACTGGTGGGTCTGCACGCCGAAGTGTTTCAGCCTCGGCGCCGACAGACCCACGCAGATCATCTCCACGTCGGCCACGATGTGGGCGCCGCCCCGCGCCTTCGCACCGAGCAGCAGATCGATGCCGGCGCGCACGGCATCCGGGTGGAAACGGGTCAGGCCGTTGAAATCGAAGTCGGCATTGGCGTGGATCATGCGCCGCACGATCGGCCATTGCTCGGCTGTGTAGGAATGCGGACCGGCTTCGCGGTCGATGGTGGCGAAGCTGTCATGCTCGATGACCTGCCCGGCGCGGGTCAGCTGCTCGGTGACGGTGTTGACGGTGCTCATGGGTTCTGGCGATCGGGAATGTCGAAAATGAAAGGATGGCGCGCTGACGGCGGCAAATCCGCCAGGCCTCAGCGGCCAAAGCGTGAACGGGGGAAGAAGGGACGCCCGGGCAGGCCGGGTTGAATCGCCTTTCCTTTCGGGAAGGCCGACTGCGGCCCCAGCGGCTTGCCCTGCGGAACGGCACGGGCAACTTCCGGAATTGAACGCCCCTGATTCGGGTCATTCATGACCTGATGATCATTGGCCTGAGCGACGATTTCCACACGGGCATGATCATGATGAAGCGCGGAATCACGCGCTTCCGCGGCATGACTGCTCCCAGGATTCAGGCCGCCGCCCTGCCCTTCGTGGCGAGCCGGGTTCTCCCCGAATGCCGGACGCTCTCCAGGATGCTGCCGCTGCCCGTGGTCATGATCGTGCGTGCGGTCATGATCATGTCCATGCAGGGCTTCATGGCTATGGCTGTGCCCATGATCATGATGCTGCTCATGGTCATGGTCATGGTCATGGTCATGATCAGGATCGTGCGCATGGTCGTGATCGTGTCCAGGCTCGGCGTCATGACTATGGCTGTGCCCATGTTCGTGGTCGTGGTCGTGGTCGTGGTCGTGCTCATGATCATGACCGTGGTCGTGATCGTGGACGTGCGCATGATCATGCGCGTGATCCGGATGGGCGTCATGGGAATGATCATCCCCATGATCGTGCGCTTCATGGTCGTGCCCGTGGCCATGACCATGATGATGATCATGGCCATGGTGATGATGGTGGTGGTGCCCCTCGCTTTCGCGGAACGGATCGGGCCGCATCAGCCGATCCAGATCGATGGCGCCCACTCCTTGCTTCAGGGCATGGACGCGCTCGTCCAGCATGCGGGCGATCTCGGGCTCGAAGCCGAAATAGCTGGTGTGGGCAAAGCGGACCTGCGGATACTGGGCCGCCAGATTTTCCATCTGACGCCCGATGCGCTTGATGAGCGTGCCGGTGAACAGGTAGTACGGCATGACGACGATCTGCATCATGCCCAGCGCCACCTGATCGCGCACCACTTTCTCCAGACGCGGGAAGGTCACGCCGGTGAAGGCCAGGTCCACGCGCTCGTGATCGCCGATCTCCCATAGCCAGCGGGCCATGCGTGCCACGTCCCCATTGGCCAGCCGGTCGCTGGAGCCGCGCCCCAGCAGGATGACGCCGGTGGTACGGGGATCCGGCACGTCCAGCTGCAGCATGGCCTGACGCAGGAAGCGCTTCAGGATGCGCAGTAGCGGGTCGCTGACCGCCAGGTGCGGGGCATAGAGGAACTGGACGTCGGGATGACGTTTCCGGGCGCGCTGGATGGCACTCGGGATGTCCTGACGAACATGGCCGGCGGCGTTGAGGATGAGCGGCAGCACCAGCACACGCCCGCTGTTGCGTGCCGCATGGTTCAGGGCCGGATCCAGCAACGGATCGGCAAACTCGATGAAGCCGACCTCGATGCGCCAGTCGGGGTGACGGGCACGCCAGCGTTCCGCAAACAGCAGGATCTCGGCATTGCCGGAGGCCTCGCGTGAGCCGTGGCCGACCAGCAGGATGGTGTCATTGGAGGTTGTCATCCGAAGCCTCGTCGGAAAGAGTTGTTTTCGTCTGGTCTTCCGGCACCCGGGTCTCGGAGCGCGGATTCAGCTTGCCCACCGCCATGTCGACAAGACGTTCCTCGCTGGCGCGACGGAAGCGGTGGGTGAAGCTGGCATCGTACAGCCGTGACTTGGTCAGGGTGCTCCACTGACGCGCGCCGATGGTGGGACTGGCGATGATCATGGCCTGGCTGACGATCTTGGCCTGCCGGCAGGCCTCCTTCACGTCGGCCAGCGTGGTGCGCACGATCTTCTCCTCGCCGGGCCAGCTGGCCTTGTGCACCACCAGGATGGGCGCGTCCTCGGGCCAGCCCGCGGCGCGCAGGTCGCGCTGGATGCTGGACAGCAGCGTGATGGACAGGAAGATGCACAGCGTGCTGCGATGCCGGGCCAGCGAGACCAGATCCTCGCCCTCGGGCATCGGCGTGCGACCCGCCACGCGCGTGAGGATGACGGTCTGCGTGACCTCGGGCAGCGTGAGGCTCTCCACGCCCGCGGCGGCGGCGGCGAAGGCTGAACTCACCCCGGGCACCACTTTCACCGGCACCCCGGCATCGTCCAGCGGCTGCACCATCTCGATGAGGGCGCCATAGAGCGAGGGGTCGCCGGTCTGCAGCCGGATGACGGTCCGGTGCCGCAGCGCCCGGCTGGCCAGCCAGTGGCAGATCTCCTCCAGCGTCATGCCCTTGCTGTCGGCAATCTCGCAACCCGGCGGCGCCCAGCGCGTGGCGGCCTCGCTGACCAGCGAGCCGGCAAAGAGGATGGCGCCCGCCTGTGCGATCAGGTCGCGCCCCTTGACGGTGAGCAGGTCCGGATCGCCGGGGCCGGCCCCCACGAACCACACGGTGCCGGGTCCGGTCCCGTCCGCGCCTTCCTCGTCCGAGCGCCGGTCCCGCTGCGCCGCGGAGTCGTTTTCAAATTCGGCAGGGGGATGCCCGCCCGTGCCGATCATCGAATCGGATAATCCGGACAAGGCTGCCGCCACGGACGGCAGTACCGGGTGAGAGGCGGCCGAGGAGGTGCCCAGCAAGGTCTCGACCAGCGTCGGGATGGCCTCGTAGGGCCGCTCCGTCGGAAAGGACGTCTGCGGAACGGCCGGCTGCGTCTCGCGCTTGAGCCACAACGGCTGGCCGGCCACCATCAGGCAGGCGCGCTGGCAGCGGGCCGCCACCTGCTGGTTCAGCCAGCCCAGCGCGTCCACGTAGGCCCGCACGCCGGCGCCCACCGGCACCACGCCCAGGCCGATCTCGTTGCTGACGAAGACCAGCGGCCCGCGGCTCTGCTCGATGGCGGTGAGCAGCGAGGTCATGGCCTCGCTCTGGCAGAAGTTCTCGGCCACCCCATGCCCTTTCCGGGGGACGACATCCTCGTGACGGGCCAGCTGGTTGGCCAGCCACAAGGTCAGGCAATCGATGACCAGCAGACGCTCGGGGCGGCTGTAGCGGCGGATGACCCGGTCCAGTGCCAGCGGCTCCTCGATCGTGCGCATGCCCGGCAGGCGGGCACGGCGCTGTTCCTGGTGACGTTCGATGCGATGCCGCATCTCGTCGTCACGGGCCTGGGCGGTGGCCACGAAGGCCGCCTTGCGCCCCGCGGCCCCCTTCAGCCACTGCTCGGCCAGCTGTTCAGCCCGCCGCGACTTCCCGCTGCGCTGCCCGCCCAGGATCAGCTCATGCCCGACAGGCGAGACGAAGGGCAAGCTCGATGAAGGACCGGAGGAGGATGTCTTCTTCCCGGATCCGTCCTTGTCGGAATCACCGGAATACCTGAGGCTCAACATGTCGATTTCTTCGGCAGGAAAAGGGCTGCGGCACGGGTGGGCGCACTGGCGAACCAGGCGTGGAAATAGCTAGCCCGCACCTGTCGGTACCGATAGACCGCCTCGGTGTGCGGGTTGGCACCGGATGACACGGGGCGGCTGCTGTGTGCGACTTCCGGCAGCGGGGTGGTACAGCGCGAATAATGGAAGGTATGGCCCCGGAGCGGACCGATGGCCTCACCGGAGGTCGGCGCAGAAGCAGAATTGTCTGAAGCCGAGGCGTCGAGCGCATGGCTCGGGGTCGGGGCATCATGGGAGCCATCCGCCGCCAGCGCATTCAGGTCTGCGTCCGCCGACACGGGAGGCCAGGCCAGCTGCTGCATGCCCAGGCCGGCCGCACGCTTGCCGAACTCGATGCTGCCCGGCAGGATGCCCCACATCGGCCAGTCACGCTCGTCGTGGCGCATCTGCTCGAAGAGCGGCAGCATGCCGCCGCACTCAGCCCAGACGGGGCGGTCAGCCTCGATATGCGCGCGCAGCGTCTCGGGCAGGCGGTGGCAGGCCGAGAGCTGCTCGGCATGCAGTTCCGGATAGCCCCCGGGCAGCCAGACGGCATCGCAGGCCGGCAACGGATCGTCAGCCAGCGGCGAGAAGAAGGTCAGTGTGGCCCCCAGGGCCTGCAGAACTTCCAGGTTGGACGGGTAGATGAAGGCAAAGGCAGCATCGCGGGCAATGGCGATGGTGCGACCCGCCAGCGGCTGCGAGGCGGGTGCGGTGTGTCCAGGGCCTTCGGGCGGCAGAAAGCACGTGTTCCAGCGCTGTAGGGTTTCCCGGTCCAGGCTGCCCAGCACGGTGCCTTCCAGCGCATCGGCTGCGGCATCCAGCTTCTGTCGTGCATCGGCCAACTCGTTGGCGGGAATCAGGCCCAGATGGCGCGCGGGCATGGCAAAGGCCGCGTTGCGGAACACGCTGCCCAGGAAGTCGGAACGGGTGCCCTCCCCGGTGCCGTCGGGCCCCTCTTCCGCGGGCGTGCCGGACGGCTGCAAGTCGGCCTGTCGGTGGGCGATGCTCGCCGGCTTCGAATCGTTCCCTGAATGGGCGTCCATCGTCGGCTGGTCAGCACCGGGACGCTGGCAGGCGCTGGCCAGCAGCTCGGCATGGCGGGGGCTGGCCACGCGGTTGGCCAGGGCACCCGCCCAGCGCAGGCCGGGCAGCCAGGTCCGCAGGCCATGGGCCAGGGCACCGAAGGTGCCGGTCATGGACGAGGCATCGATGACGGCCAGTACCGGCAACCCCAGGCGGTGCGCCATCTCGGCAGCACTGGGCTCACCGTCGTAGAGTCCCATCACCCCTTCCACGAGGATGAGGTCCGCCTGTCCCGCCGCGTCGTACAGACGCCTGCGAATGTCGTCCTCACCGGTCATCCACAGGTCCAGGTTGTGGACGGTGTGGCCGCTGGCCAGTTCATGCCAGGCGGGATCCAGGAAATCCGGCCCGGTCTTGAAGACGCGCACGTCCAGCCCGGCACGGGACAGGCGCCGTGCCAGAGCCGCCACTACCGTGGTCTTGCCATGGCCGGAGGCCGGCGCGCTGACCAGCACCGCCGGCGCAAGACGGGCGGGCAGCTTGCTGCCGGCAGAACCGGAATGGGAAACAGCCAGTGACATCCGTGGGATCCGATCCGCATGCGGGGAAGCACGGCGGACAAGGTGTCGGGAAAGAACACAGGCCACGGGCATCCCCGCCCGATGGCATGCAACGAAGTGCCCATGCCGCAGGCGGCACGGACCAGACGCCAGGCGCTTGAGGGTGCCAGGCATCTGGGGTGTTGGCCGGTATCCGGGCTGACGGCTGGGCCCGATGATCGCCTTCCCGGGCCGGATGAGACGGACGCGCCCATTGAAGGACACGACGCCGCATGACCGGAACCAGTGGCTGCATGGATCATCAGGCTGGACAGGGAAAGGCGCACCGTGAGCAGGCCCGAGCGAAGCCTGGGCCGCTGCCCGCACGCCCGGGCCGACCTGCATGGGTGGCGGGACATGATGGACCTTCCCTGCCCGACCGCACGACCGTTGCGGGGGCAGCGCAGGTCAGGCGGACAAGACTGCTTGCCACGATCCACCGTGGCTGCATGCACGCATGCAGACGGCGAACGCCCTCCTGCTTCCCGTTGAACTGCAAGGCGAGGAAGCGCCCTGCGAGCACCAACCGGGCTATTCTACGGGGTCCGGAAAAAATTTTCCGCGTGGCAGCGCCTGCATTGAGCGTGCCTCTTCAGGCGGGGTGACCGGGAGTGAAGCGGGTCAAGCCACTGTCAGCCGGTTCCTGGAGATCGTGCGGGGCCGGGACTGCTCACACGGCATGGAGCCCGTGATCCGGGACGGGCGCCCGTCCCACCCCAACCAACGACCCGGGCACTGGAAGATACCCCCGGGTCGTGCCTTCGCGCGCGTCTAGCGCCGCTCGGCCACCGCGTAGGCGGCCTGCGTGGGCGAGCCGTGCTCCAGGGCCTCGATGTCGCAGCCCTCGTACAGCTCGAAGGGCTGGTGGATCCAGGGGCTGTCATCAAGGTTACAGACGCAGTAGTCGGGCGTGTAGACCGAGACGGCCTTCTTCCAGAGCACTGCGGTGCGCAGCTCGGTGATCTCGGGATGGCGGCTGCGCATGACCGGCAGCAGCTTTTCCAGCGTGACACCGGTATCGACCAGATCGTCGGCCAGCAGCACACGGCCGCGCGTGACGTCCTCGGCCGCGCTGATGGTGGAGCCGATCTTCAGCTCGCCCTGTTGCACGACATTGCCGGTATGGCGATAGGAGCTGGTGGTGAGCACGCCCAGCGGCTTGTCGAAGATGCGCGACAGCAGGTCGCCCACCCGAAGGCCGCCGCGCGCCAGCGCGATGACCGAGTCGAACTGCCAGCCGGAGCGATGGATGGAGAGCGCCAGGCGCTCGATGAGGCGATGGTATTCGGCCCAGTCAACGTACAGATGCTGCATGATTCAGCCTTCCTTCCTGCCAGGGTGCCGCAACACGATGGTCTCTTCACGGTCGGGACCGGTGGAGATGATGTCAATGGGGGCACCCGACAGCTCGGCCAGACGCTCGACGTAGCGACGTGCGTTCTCCGGCAGGTCTTCCCAGCGGCGTGCACCCCGGGTGTTTTCCTTCCAGCCGGGCATTTCCTCGTAGACCGCCTGGCAGCGGGCGACGGCACCGGCACCGGTGGGCAGGCGCTCCAGGCGCTTGATGTTGCCCTTGGGCGTGGTCATGTCGTAGTGCGTGCAGATGCGCACGGTGTCCAGACCGTCCAGCACGTCCAGCTTGGTCAGGCACAGGGCGGTGACGCCGTTGAGCTCGATGGAGCGGCGCATGGCCACGGCATCGAACCAGCCGCAGCGACGCGGGCGCCCCGTGACGGAGCCGAACTCGTGGCCACGCTCAGCCAGGCGCTTGCCGATATCGTCATGCAGCTCGGTGGGGAACGGACCGCTGCCCACGCGGGTGGTGTAGGCCTTGGCGATGCCCAGCACGAAATGCAGGTTGCCCGGGCCGATGCCGGAGCCGGCTGCCGCTGCACCCGCCACGCAGTTGCTGCTGGTGACGAACGGATAGGTGCCGTGATCGATGTCGAGCAGCGCGCCCTGGGCGCCTTCGAACATCAGCGACTCGCCCCGTGCCAGCGCATCGGCCAGCAGGCCGGCCACGTCGTGAACCATCGGGCGGATCTGCTCGGCCTGGGCCTGCAGCTCGTCCAGCATCTTGGCCACGTCGATGCGCGGAGCGTGGTAGTAGTTCTCGAGCAGGAAGTTGTGCAGCTCCGCGGCCTCGCGCACGCGCTCGGCCAGCTGGTCGGGCACGTACAGGTCTTCCAGCCGCAGGCCGCGGCGTGCCACCTTGTCCTCGTAGGCCGGGCCGATGCCACGGCCGGTGGTCCCGATGCGGGCGTCGCCCCGGGCCTGCTCACGGGCCTGGTCCAGCGCGATGTGGTAAGGCAGGATGAGCGAGCAGGCGTAGCTGATGCGCAGACGGTTGCGCACGTCGACACCGGCGGCCTCCAGCTCGGCGATCTCGGACAGCAGCGCCTGCGGCGAGAGCACGACGCCATTGCCGATGTAGCAGGTCACGTCATCACGCAGGATGCCCGAGGGAATGAGGCGCAGCACCTGCTTGCGCCCTTCGATGACCAGCGTGTGGCCCGCGTTGTGACCGCCCTGGAAGCGCACGACTCCCTTGACTTCGTCGGTCAGCAAGTCGACGACCTTGCCTTTGCCTTCGTCACCCCACTGGGTGCCGACCACCACCAGATTCCTGCTCATGATTCCTTCCCTGCAAGCCGCCATTGGCCGTGGATGAAGCCGATCGTCCGATCGGCGGAAACGCCGGCCAGGCGCTGGGCATCCTGGCCGGGCAACAATTGCAATACGGTCTCGCCCTGGGCGCGCAGCGTGTCGATGAACGCCAGCAACGCCGGGTCGTCGGACCAGGGAGCGACGATGATGGCCGGCGGCGTGTGCCGGTCGCGTCGCAGCTCGACGAGCTCACGCAGGTCGAGCGAAAAGCCGGTGGCCGGGCGGCCGCGCCCGAAGGCGGCGCCAATGCCGTCATAGCGTCCACCACGCCCCACGGCCCGGGCATGACCTTCGACGTAGGCCGCAAAGCCCAGCCCGGTGTGGTAGCGAAAGCCCTGCACGTCGGCCAGATCGATGGCCAGCGACACCTGCCCGGCATGGCGGGCCAGCCGCAGCGAGCCCAGGACGGCATCCAGTGCGTCGAGATGGGGGGTAGCCTGCGGCCACGGGGCCAGCACGGTGCGCGCACGGGCCATGGCCGATTCGGCCGGGCCGAAGCACTCGGGCAGGGTCAGCAGCGCGGCCGCAGCGGGCTGCTGCGACCACGGCGCAAGCAGCTCGCGCAGGCTGGGCAGGTCGCGGGCCTGCAGCAGCTGCAGCACGACCTCCTCGTCGACCCCTTCCAGCTCGGCCAGCAGCAGGCTGGCCAGCCCCAGATGGTTGATGTCCAGGCGCACCGGCCCCAGTTCGGCCAGTGCCAGCGACTGCAGCAGCAGGTCGATGACCTCGATGTCGGCCTCGATGCCGGCATGGCCGTAGACCTCGGCACCGATCTGGATGGGCTCGCGCGAGCCTTCCTGGCCGCTGGGACGGGTGCGCAGCACCGAGGCGGCGTAGCAGAGCCGGTTGATGTCACGCTGCTGCAGCAGATGCGCATCGATGCGCGAGACCTGGGGCGTGATGTCGGCCCGGACCCCCAGGCTCTGCCCGGAGAGCTGGTCCACCAGCTTGAAGGTCTTCAGGTCCAGGTCGCCGCCGCTTCCGATGAGCAGCGAGTCCAGATATTCGACGAGCGGGGGCAGTACCAGCTCGAAGCCGTGGCGACGATAGGTGTCAAGCAGCGCACGGCGCAGACCTTCGAGATCCTGCGCCGCGTCGGGCAGCAGGTCCGAGATGCCTTCGGGAAGTAGCCAGCGGTTCTTCATGCCAGGGAAACGAAAAGCAGGCCGGCAAGTACCAGCATGAGACCCACGAAACGCAGCTGCCCGTCACGCAGGGCAGCCATCTGCTGCACCGCGTTGCGCCAGCCGCCCGGCAGCAACAGGGGCATCAGCCCCTCCAGGAGCAGCACGAGCCCCAGGGCGAGCAACCACGGCGAGACGGCGGGATCATCCATGGGGACAGTGAATGCGAGACCGTGAATCCAAAAAAACACCGCCCTCGTGGCAGGAGACGCATCCGCCCTGCCCTGGGGGCCTGGCGGGTTGCGCCGTCCTGGCCGACGAAGGCAGGACAGATGGGAAGGAACTTTCCGTCACGCCGCCCCGAAGGACGGGCGTGGCAGAGAACTTACGTTCCTGTGTCTGATTTTAACGGCATTTTTCGTCCGGACACCGGTCCGGCGCATTTTCTTTCGGCCTCAGTGCGCACCGCCCGCTGCAGCCGGAGCTGCAGGTGCCGTCTTGAAGGGCGGCGTGGGCTGGCGGCCCGACGCAGCCGGCGCCGGTTCTGCCCCCTGGAAGTAGCGGAAGAAGTCGGACTGCGGATCCAGGACCAGCATGTCGGCGCGGTCGGCAAACGAGGCGCGATAGGCTTCCAGACTGCGATAGAAGCTGGCGAACTCGGGGTTGCGACCGAAGGCCTTGGCGTAGAGGCGGCTGGCCTCGGCGTCCCCGGCACCCCGCTCGTTCTGGGCGTCACGATAGGCCTTGGCGATCAGCACCTCGCGCTGGCGGTCGGCATCGGCGCGGATGCGCTCGCCTTCGGCAGCGCCCTTGGCGCGGCGCTCGTTGGCCACCCGGGTACGCTCGGAACGCATCCGCTCATAGACCCGTTCGGCCACCTCGGGCGCGAAGTCCACGCGCTTGAGGCGCACGTCGACGATGGTGACACCGATCTTTTCCAGCTCGACCGACATCACCTTCATGACCTGCTTGACCAGGGTCTCGCGCGCCGAGGAGATCACGTCAGCCACGGAGAGCCGGGCAATCTCGTTGTTGAGCGCCGAGCGCAGCTGCCGGCCGATGCGGTCGTCAGCCGCCAGCGGACTGTGACCGACCGACACGAAGAACTGGCGCGGATCGGCAATGCGCCACTTCACGAAGGAGTCGACCTGGATGTTGATCTTCTCGGCCGTGATGAAGCGGTCGATCTCGTCACTGTCATAGGTGAGCGTGCGCTTGTCGAAGTAGCGTACGTCCTGCAGCGGCGACGGCAGCTTCATGTACAGGCCGGGCTCGTTGATGACGCGCTTGATCTCGCCGAGGGCGAACACCACGGCGTACTGGCGCTGGTCGACGACGAACAGGCAGGAAAAGGCAAGGACGATCAGCACGCCCAGCGTGATGATCAGCGCGAGCACACGATTCATCGGAGGCTCCCGTCGATGGCGTTGGCGAAATGGGCGTTGTCAGAAAGGACCGGATGCGAGGGAGACGGGCTCATCGGGCGTAGCTCCGCTCGCGGCTGCGCAACGCGTTGAGCGAGGCGCCACGGCTGTCGGCGTCCTGCGCGATGCCGGTGCCGCCGGCGTTGGCCGGCTGGGGCGTCTGCACGCTGGCCGGTGCCTGCTCGACCGCACGCTCGGCGCGCTCGCCCGTCAGCGACGGCTTGCCGCCCTTGCCCTGGTTGCGATCCAGGATGCGATCGAGCGGCAGATACAGCAGGCTGCCGTTCTTCTGCGAATCCAGATACACCTTGGAGGTGTTGGACAGGATCTGCTGCATGGTCTCCAGATACATCCGCTCGCGCGTGACCTGCGGCGCGTTGGCGTACTGGGTGTAGATCTGGTCGAAGCGCAGCGCGTCACCCTCGGCCTGGGCAATGACCCGGGCACGGTAGCCCTGGGCCTCAAGCACCATCCGGTCGGCGGTACCCTTGGCGCGCGGGATCACGTCGTTGGCGTAGGCCTGGCCTTCGTTGATGAGGCGCTGGCGGTCCTGATCGGCCTTGTTGGCGTCCTCGAAGGCGGCCTGCACCTGCTCGGGCGGCTGGGCCTGCTGGATGGTGAAGTCGACGATGCCGATGCCGAGCTTGTAGCGATCCAGGATGGCTTGCGTGAGCGTCTGGGCATCCTCGGCCACCTGCGCCTTGTCCTCGTAGAGCACCTGGTCGGTGGTGCGCTGGCCCACCACCTCGCGCATGGCCGATTCGGCCACCTGGCGGATCAGCTCCTCGGAGCCGGAGGACAGGTTGTTCTGGAAGAGGAAGTCACCCGGGTTGTCGATGCGGTACTGCACGGCGTACTGCAGGTCGACGATGCTCTGGTCACCCGTGAGGATGAGCGACTCCTTGGGCACCTTGGTACGCACCGAGTTGCGGTAGCCCACCTCGATCTGGCGCAGCCGCGAGCGGTCGACGATCTCGTGCGTCTCGATGGGGTACGGCAGGTTCCACTGGATGCCGGCCTCGTGCGTGAGGTAGCGGAACTGGCCAAAGCGCAGCACGGCGGCCACCTGGCCTTCCTGCACGATGTAGAAGCCACTGCCCAGCCAGGCCAGGCCGGCCACGACGCCGACGATGGCCAGACCCGAAAGCAGGCTGCGTCCGGAGGGGGCGGCATTGCGGCCACCACCAACGGGCATGCCGCCGCGGCCGCCCTGGCCGCCACGCTTGCCCCCCAACAGGCCGTTGAGCTTGCTGCTCAGGTCCTGCCAGAACTCGTCGAGATCGGGCGGGCCATCGGACGGACGCTGCGGCTGCGGGCGCTCGGACTGCCACGGCGAAGGCGACGCAGCAGGCGGACGCGCCGGGGGTTGCTCATCCGCGCCACGGGTGCCACCGGCCTCGGGCGACCGGCCGGAAGGGGTCGGGGATGCAGCAGGAGGCGGGTTCTGGTCCTGGCCGGATCCGGCACTTCGGCCCCAGCCCGAATCATCAGGGGTAGACATGGTTTGACTGTACCTTGAAAGGGTGGCAGTTGCCCGAAGCAGGAGGGCGGCGTTCAGGAAGACGGATGATCCGACCCGTCTTCATCCGCGGACGGATCAGCATCATCAGATACATCGGAGGGGTCGGAAACGTCGGCGGCAAAGGCCTCGTCACCATACCAGGCGGTCTCGTCGACAGCCTGGGCCCGCGCCTGGGCACGTTCCCGCAACAGGTCACGCAGTGCATCGACCCCGGCGCCCGTGCCGGCGCTCAGCGCCAGGCCGCTGATCCTACCATAGGGGTCGAGTCGCACCTCGGGCGCATTGCCGGTCAGATCGATCTTGTTGTAGATCATCAGCTGCTCGACCTCGCCTGCCCCGATCTCGGCGATGACCTGGTTGACGGCCTCGATCTGGCGCTCGCGGTCGGGCGAGCCCGCATCGACGACATGCAGCAGCAGGTCGGCCTCGGCGGTTTCCTCCAGCGTGGCGCGGAAGGCCGCCACCAGACCGTGTGGCAGGTTGCGGATGAAGCCCACCGTGTCGGAGAGCACCACTTCCAGACCGTTGCCCAGGCCCAGACGGCGGGTGAGCGGATCCAGCGTGGCAAAGAGCTGATCGGCCGCCAGTGCCCCGGCCCTAGTGAGCCGGTTGAACAGCGTGGACTTGCCGGCGTTGGTGTAGCCGATAAGCGAGACGCGCAGGGCCTCGCCGCGCTGACGGGCGCGACGGCGGGTGCGCCGCTGGCGGTCGACCTTCTGCAGGCGCGTGCGCAGCCGACGGATCTTGTCGTCGAGCATCCGGCGGTCCAGCTCAAGCTGGGTCTCGCCGGGGCCGCCGCGCACGCCGATGCCGCCGCGCTGACGCTCCAGGTGCGACCACATCCGCACCAGGCGCGAGGCCTGGTGCTGCATGCGTGCCAGTTCCACCTGCAGCTTGCCTTCGGTGCTGCGGGCGCGCTGCGAGAAGATCTCGATGATCAGCTCGGTGCGGTCAGCGACCTGCACCTTCCAGAGGCGCTCGAGGTTGCGCTGCTGGATGGCGCTGATGGCGTGGTCGAAGAGGACCAGGCCGATGCGCTCGGTGCGCAGCTGGTCGGCGATGCGCTCGGCCGCACCCGAGCCCAGGTAGAGCGCGGGATCGGGGCGATTGCGCCGCAGGACCTCGCGCAGCACCGGCTGCAGCCCGGCCGAACGCGCCAGGGCGTCCAGTTCATCCAGATCGTGAGCCTCCAGGCGTTCTCCCTGGGTGGCCACGGCCAGCAGCGCGGCCCGCTTGGGGTCGGGCGCGTTCGGGTCGTGCTGGCGGGCGACGTACTGGTGCTTCAGTGGGAACCGCCTTCAGACTGGAATTCGATGGCGCGGCTGGGCACGACCGTGGAGATGGCGTGCTTGTAGACCATCTGCGTGACGGTATTGCGCAGCAACACCACGTACTGGTCGAAGGATTCGATCTGGCCCTGCAACTTGATGCCGTTGACCAGATAGATGGACACCGGCACATGCTCCTTGCGCAACTGGTTCAGGAAGGGATCTTGTAATTGTTGGCCTTTGTTGCTCATGGTTCTTTTGAGAGATACTGAAATTCAGGGTGCAGTCCGGGATGCGGCTGGTCTGGGCCATGCGAAGACCACGACACGCCCGAACAGCCCGGGCCATGCTGCCCGGGCGCTCCTGATCGCACTTTAACCTATATGGGCGCTTTACGCATTCTTCCAGCCCTACCGTTGACAACGGCACACGTTCGGGCCGATGAACGGCGAGAAGTTTCGCCGTTATCTCTTCACTTGCCTTACTTGCCCCGGTTGGCGTAGGGGTTGGCGCCCGTGCGGAACTCGATGCGCAGCGGCGTGCCCTGCAGCGCCAGACGCTCGCGGAACCAGCCTTCCAGGAAGCGTCGGTAGCTGTCGCCCACCTTGTCGAGCGAACTGCCGTGGATGACGATGACCGGCGGGTTCTGTCCCCCTTGGTGCGCATAGCGCAGCTTGGGCCGGAACGGGCCGTTGCGCGGCGGCTGCTGGTGCAGCACGGCGGCGTGCAGCATGCGGGTGAGCTTGGGCGTGGACAGCTTGCGGTTGGCAGCGGCACGGGCCTCGTCCACGGCCTTCATGAGCTTGTCCAGCGCGCGGTTCTTCAGTGCCGAGATGGTGAGCATCGGCGCCCAGTCCAGGAAGTACAGGCGTCGCTGGCATTCCTGCAGGACGTTGCGGCGCTCGTCGGCCGGCACGGCATCCCACTTGTTCAGCGCGATGACCAGCGCCCTGCCCGCCTCCAGGATGTAGCCGGCGATGGCGCTGTCCTGCTCGGAGATGCCGTCGGCCGCATCGATCATCAGCACCGCCACGTTGCAGTCCTCGATGGCCTGCAGCGTCTTGACCACCGAGAACTTCTCGACGGTCTCATGCACCTTGCCCCGACGGCGCAGACCAGCGGTGTCGATGAGCTGATAGTCGCGGTTGCGATAGCGGAAATCGACGGTGATCGAGTCGCGCGTGGTGCCGGGCTGGTTGAAGGCAATGAGGCGTTCCTCGCCCAGCAGCGCATTGATCAGCGTGGACTTGCCGCCATTGGGACGACCGACCACGGCCACGCGGACGGGCTTGCGCTCGTCGGCCTCGGCGTCGCCCTTGCCGGCAGCCCCCTCGGCAGCATCTCCGGTGCGTTTCCCGTTTGCGGGGCCTCCGTCCTGGTCGGCCTCGCCGGGTGCTCCCGCGTCCTCAGCGGCCCCATCCGCGGAACCTTCAGCCTCATCAGCCGCGCCGGCATCCGCTTCGGCAGCCTCGGCCAGCAGGCGTTCACGCTCGGCGCGCCAGTCCTCCAGGCATTCCTCCATCAGCGCATGCACGCCGTCACCATGGGTGGCGGAAATGGGCATGGGCACGCCCAGCCCCAGCGCATGGAACTCGGCGGCAGCCACCGGGCGCGAGATGCCCTCGCACTTGTTGACGGCCAGCACCACCTTGCGGGCGGTGCGGCGCAGCTCCTGGGCGATCTCCTCGTCACGGGCCAGCAGGCCCTGACGGCCGTCGACCACGAAGACGACTACGTCGGCCTCGATGACGGCCTGACGGGTCTGACGGGCCATCTGTTCGGCCACGCCGGTGGCGGCCACGGGCTCGAAGCCGCCGGTGTCGATCAGCACGACACGCTGGCCGTCGAGCGTAGCCGAGCCATAGTGCCGGTCACGGGTGAGGCCCGGAATGTTGGCCACCAGGGCGTCGCGCGAGCGCGTCAGGCGGTTGAACAGGGTGGACTTGCCCACGTTGGGCCGCCCCACCAGCGCGATAACCGGTACAGATGGATTCATGGTCAGCGCAGCGCGATGGCCGCGATCGTTCCTTCCTGGGTTTGCACATAGGCCTCGTCACCCGCCAGCAGCGGCGGCGTGGCCAGGGCCGAATCGTCGATCTCGATGCGTGCAAGTGTCTGGCCGTCGTTCATCGACAGCAGCGACAGGTTGCCGAAGCGGTCACCAAAGAGCAGGCGCTTGTCAGGCACGATGACCGGGGTGGAGACCCCGCGACGCACGTAGCCGTCCTGCCGCCAGACCGTGCCACCGCCCGGGCGCAGCAGCTGGATGACCTCGGAAGCATCGACGATCACCAGATCCCGGTCGTCGGCCGCGATGCCGACGGAGGAGCTGAGCGCCCGGCTCCAGGCCAGCTCGCCGTCGGTCGTGCGCACGCAGGCGACGCGGCCCTGATAGGCCACGGCACACAGGTCGGCGCCCATCAGCACCGGTGCACCCACGATGTCGATGAGGCGCTCCAGCTCGGTGGCCCCCAGCGACGAGGCAATGGCCACATCCCAGCGGGGCACGCCGAAGCGCAGATCCAGCGCCACCAGCTTGGCATTGGGCAGGCCCACGTAGACGGTATCCACGTCCGTCACCATGGGCGAGCTCTGCCAGAGGTTGAGCAGTGCGGTGGGCGCCTTCCAGCTCCAGCGCGTGGAACCGCCACTGCGCTCCAGCGCCAGCACCCGCCCCTCGATGGTGCGCACCAGCACGGCCGAATCGGCCAGCACGGGCGCGGTGGCCACCTCGCTGTCCAGGCGTGCTTCCCAGCGCTGTTCGCCCTTCGGAGACAGGCCCTTCACGGTACCGTCACGGCTGACCAGCACGACCAGTTCGTCGTCGGCAGCCAGACCGGCGATGGCCTTGCCGGCCTTGAATTCATGCTCGACCCGACCGTCCTTGCGCGACAGGCGCCGCACGCGGCCTTTCTGATCGACCACCCACAGGCTGTTGCCGCTGATGGCAGGCTGAAAGCCCACCAGGGCATCGCTGCCGCCGGTGTTCTTCCACAGAAGGCGCATGCCCTTCTCGTCGCCCAGTCTGGGCACCGGGTACGGCGGCGGCTCGGCGGCATCGTCACCGAACATCGAGCAGGCCGACAGCGGCAGCAGTGCTACCCCCATGGCCAGCGAGCCCAGCAGCCGGCGACGCGACGGCTGGATCAGCCCTGACGCCTTGGCGGACACGGACGATGCCGAGGCCACACCTTCAGCGGACATGTCGCCGCGAGCCCGGGAAGCCCCGTCCGCATGGGCGGACAGGAACGAAGGAAACGGGAACGAAGTGCGTGCGCCCCGCATCAGTCAGTCACCGCGTCGAGCTTGTACTGCACCAGCGAGCGCAGCTGGTTGTGCCGGGGCAGCAGTTTCAGCGCCTCTTCCCAGGCCGCCTTGGCGTCGGACGCCTTGCCCTGGGCCGCCAGGATGTCGCCGCGGCGATCAGCCACGCTGGCCGCCATCTCGCCCGAGACGGGGCCGATGTTGCCGGAGTCGATGGCCTTGGTCGCTTCGTCGTACTTCTTCTGGTCGAGCAGCAGACCCGCCAGGCGCACGCCGGCAATCGGCTTGAAGCCCGGCTCGGTGCTGTTCTTCATGACGCTTTCCAGCGCAGCCACGGCGGCATCGGGCTGATTGGCCTTGGCAAAGGCCTCGGCCGCGCGCAGACCGGCCATGCCGGCATAGACGCTGCTGCCATAGCCTTTCTGGATGGCGTCATAGCGCTCGCGCACCTGCTCGATCTTGCCGGAGTCGGCCGCCGACAGCAGGCCGGCGTACTCGCGGGCGGCATCCTGGGCCTGGCCGTCGTGGTACCAGTTCCAGGCGCGCCAGCCGGCAAAGACCGCCAGCGCGATGACGGCCAGCCACATCAGGCGGTTGCCGTTGTTGGCCCAGAACGCCTTCAGTTCGTCGATCTGTTCCTGATCCTGAAGGTTGTATGCCATGAGATCTTCCTGTTTCTGTTCGATGTTCGGTGGGCGGTGCCGTGTCGCGGCCGCCGCTCAGTCCTCGTCGGTCTGGCCCAGCAGGGCACGACCCACGGCCTCGGGCGCGTCGTCGAGACGGATGCGCACCTGCCGGCCGCCCTGCCCGCCTTCGCCCTCGCGCAGCCATTTCAGGGTTGCCTCGCCGGCCTTCAGCTCGTCTTCGCCAATGACCAGCGCCAGGTGAGCCCCGCTGGCCCCAGCCCGCTTGAACTGCGACTTGAAGCTGCCGCCGCCCGCGTGCATCAGCACCTCGATGCCCCGGGCACGCAGTGCCTCGGCCGTGTGCAGCGCAGCCGCCATCGTGCCGTCACCACTGCTGATGAGGTAGACATCGGGGGCATCGCCCTCGCCCAGGCCACCGGCCTGCTCGACCAGATCCAGCAGACGCTCGACCCCGATGGCAAAGCCGCAGGCAGGCGCCGGCTTGCCGCCCAGCATCTCGATGAGCGCGTCGTAGCGTCCGCCGCCGCAGACCGTGGCCTGCGCGCCCAGCCGATCGGTGACCCACTCGAAGACGGTGCGGTTGTAGTAGTCCATGCCGCGCACGAGACGCGGGTTCAGCGTGGCCTCGATGCCCAGCCGCGCCAGGTAGCCGCGCAGCTGCTCGAAATGCTCGCGCGACGGACCTTCCAGATAGTCGATCAGGCGCGGCGCCTGCTCGATGATCTCCTGCATGGCCGGGTTCTTGCTGTCGAGAATGCGCAGCGGGTTGGCGTGCAGCCGCCGCCTGGCCTCTTCGTCCAGCAGTTCGGCATGCTTCTCGAAGTGGGCGATGAGGTCCTGACGATGGCGGGCGCGCTCGGGCGCATCGCCAATGGAGTTGATCTGCAGCTGCAGCCCTTCGATACCCAGATCATCCCAGAGACGCTGGCCCATGGCGATGACTTCGGCATCGACTTCGGGACCGCCGTAGCCCAGCGCCTCGACGCCCACCTGATGGAACTGGCGATAGCGGCCACGCTGGGGACGCTCGTGCCGGAACATGGGCCCCAGGTACCAGAGGCGCCGCGGACCATCATAGAGCAGGTTGTGCTCGATGACGGCACGCACCACACCGGCAGTGCCTTCGGGACGCAGGGTGAGTTCCTCACCGTTGAGGGCATCGCGGAAGGAGTACATCTCCTTTTCGACGATGTCGGTGACGGTGCCCAGGCCCCGGGCGAACAGGGGGGTGGGTTCGACGATGGGCGTGCGGATCTGGCTGTAGCCATAGCTGCGCGCCCAGGAGGCGACGATTTCCTCGAAGCGCTGCCAGCGCGCCGAGGTCTGCGGCAGCAGGTCGTTCATGCCTTTGACGCCGGCGAGTTTTTGAGCTGCCATAGGGGTTGTGCGGGTTCCTGCGCGCAAGGGTTGCGCGGCTTGTCAGTGTGGAAATGCAAGGCAAGCTCGACATTCTAGCGGAGAATGCCGGGGAAGACGGCTTCGTCGCGGGGGTGTGCTTTTTGCAGGACGGCTTCGGTGGGGGACCGTGCTTTTTGCAGGACGACTCCGCTGAGCGGCGCTCCGGGGCGGGGAGCCTTCCTCGGCTCCCAGCCTCGCCGCATCCCCCGCTCACCCTGCGTCCCAGGAAAGCGCCCCCCGCAACGATGGTGGGCAGGCCCGGGAGGCTCCGGCGAGCGCGCAGGAGGGGACTCAGCCTCGCCGGTCGCACAGGCGCCGCGCGGCAGCATCCAGCGGAGTCGTCGAGCCCGAGGCCACTCCCGCGGTCGTCGTTGATCTTCCGGCGCGAGCCGAGGCAGGGGAGGCGGTCCAGGCGACGCGATCGACCGAAGATATTACCCTGCCGGAGGCCACCGACAAGCCGCGGACCAAGCGCCGTCGGCGAGCGGTATCAACCGGCATCGTAGACGCGGGCTGAGAACCGGAGTGAGAGGGAGGGGAGGCCCTCCCTCTCGCGTCGAGGTGTGGAATCGCACAGCGCTTCTGGTAGCTCGCGGGTCGCGCCGGGTTGCATTCCGGCGTGCGAATCGGCTAGATTTGATCGTCGGCGCAACAAGCGCCAACGGGATCGTCAGAACATCAGAAAGTCCTCGGCAGTTTCGAGGCGGGATCCCGGTTACGAATACGAGAAGAGATGAGCTCCAACGTGGTCTACGCGATCGTCAAG
>ERZ773072.460-NODE-460-length-22978-cov-3.206692_pt1 | contig 22978 bp, 20 predicted proteins | sample MGYA00580617_ERZ773072 | MGnify/ENA primary metagenome ERZ773072 (study PRJEB29015, sample SAMEA2737970) | human oral metagenome | biome: human oral; feature: human-associated habitat; material: dental | place: China | collected 2122 ...
AAAGTGAATAGCATATCCCAAAAGAGACATCAGAAGGTTATCCAAGATGGTCAAAAGGTATTGCAATGTGGTTAAGAAGTAATTATGGAGAACCAATAATTTAGGAGTATTTATAGGAAGAAATTCTGCATTAATAGGTACAGATTCCATGATATATGGAGGATATAAACTTATTAATAGCCCTAAGTAAGTTTTTAATTATGAGTATAGAAGATAAAGTTTTATTTTTTTTCAAAAAAAATATTTCAAAAAAAGTTCAAAAAGGTTATATCATAAATAATCCTGATTATTTAGATGATGAAGCATTTTTCTTGATGAATGATTTTTTTAAAGAATTTAATATAAATTCAGGCTATTTAGATATTGAGAAATATTTCAATCCTACCCCTTCTCCCTTAGGTTGCTTATTTAGTTGGTTATTATTAAGTCCTCCTAAATACAAACAAAAACATCCTGTTATTAAAGTTTCCCATATGATAGAAGTGGCTAAGCGTAAAGAATGGTTTGATCCAGAGGAAGTTTAGGAGCAGAAGCCTTTGGACAAATTGTAGGGTCTTGGTCTAGTAGCACTGGAGGACAAATTTTCTTTGGAGCACTGTCTGGAGGAGTAGGTGCTGAACTTACAGGTGGAAATTTCTGGCAGGGAGCTGCAATAGGCGGTATTGTTGCAGGGCTGAATCATGTGATGCATAAGATGGGAGGAGAAGACCCTATTCCATCAAGTAAAGAACGAACTTGGTATGAAAAGGCACTTAATTTTTTCAGTGGAGGAGCTTTAGTTGAATTTGAAAAGATATATGCCCTTAGAGATTATCATTATATGGATAGGGCATTTATTTTAGGAGGGTACTTTTCCAAACAAGCTAGATATGAGTTTATGTATGAGGGAGGAATGGGAAGAGGTATTAAGATTAATACTTTGAAATATAGAATGGGGAGGAATGGAAAAGCTATAGAAATAACTTATAGTAACGGTAGCAAAAAAAGATATAAATGCTGTTAGGGTAAAACAATGGGTACCAAATAATCATCCTAATGCTCCTACAGGAACATTACAAAAAGTAAAATTTAAAAGGATCAAAAGGATATAAGAGACCTCTAACAAAAAAAAAGAACTAAAATATCTAAATAAATAATACCATATCCTAACTTTTGAGATCAATAATAAAAGCTACTCTCTACAGTAGCCTTTTTTGTATTAATAATAAATCAGGAATCTAAAAAGTTCCTGATTTAGTCCCCACTTTTTATAAACACATGATTTATATAGTAGATTGTGATCGCAGAAGGATTCGAACCCTCACTGTCGGAGCCGAAATCCGAAGTTCTATCCATTAAACTATGCGACCATTTGCATATTTCCAACTGATTTTAAAAACTGATTTTCAAACCGCCAAGTATTTGTGTTCCTAAGACCTTATACCCTTTGTAAGTTTGATAATTAGCGTTCAATAGGTTGTTTGCGAGGGCAAATATACTGAAATTTTTATGAAGTTTATACTCTGCAGAGAGGTTTATATCGGCATACCCCCCAACCTTGGTGTCTTTATCCTCTTCAAGCACTGGATAAGGAAGAGAAGAAGAAACTAAACTGAAAGAATTGCTGGTTCTATCCGTTACGAAGAAGCCTTTTACCCCTAGTTGGAGTTTCCTGCCCAACATAAAGGAGGTCGCCCCCAATTCTGCCTTAACAAGCGGCACATTATAGATATATTCCTGGTTATCAAGGGTATATTTTTGGAAAGAAAGTTCTCCATCTATCACTACATTAGCTATCGGGAAGTAGTGTATGCTGCCTTTTACAAAACTTTGACTGCCATTATCATACAATGCAGAGAAAGTATTTGAAAATTCATAAGGTTGCTCTGGACTTCTGCTATCTGGAAAGCCATTTGCCTTAAAGAAAGCTATATTTCTAAGCTTTGAAAAACCTGCAGAAACATCATATTTAAAGGCTTCGGAGATATCCCCCTTTAATCCAAAGTAGAATCTGTACTTGGTCTGTGTAGGTTTCAGCTCTTGGTCTGGCAGGAGGTAAGGATTCTCACTCAATAGACTGGAATAGGAGTTAATTTTCAATCCACCATCTACCCCACCATAGAATTTAAATGGACTCCCAACCGCAAGGAGGAACTCCACCTCTGGGAACCAATATATCTTAGAGAATTTTTCAGGCTCAGTGATTGCAAGGCTGCTATTCTTGGAACTAAGGAAGGAAAAGCCAGACCCCAAGCGAAGATGTGACTCTCCTTTGAAGAAACTCAGTTTTGGATTGAACTCAAAGTTGAGAAAACTCGAGTTATGCTGACTTCCTACCTCAAAATCGGTGTTCTGATAGAGTAAATTTAGCCCCAAATCTGCATTAAGACGGATATCACTCGATAAATCCAAGTGATGTTTTGATAAATTCGCAATCATTTCCACTGCTGATTCATTCGCCTTGAATTTATCGCTCAAAAAAGAGGATTTCACCCGAACATCATTGAGGATTTCATTGGAATAATAGTCATAGTAGGCATTGACTTTAAGGTGATTTGTCGCTTGGCTGAGGTCTTTTCCCACAGCAAAATCATTGTTATAAATTCCATAAAAGTTATAACTATTTCGGCTGTATTCTACCACTGCAGAAGCCTTTCCTTTCTCGCCATAATGCTTTGCAAAGGCTGCCAAATCGGCATTGTATTGCCCAGAATCCCAATCGTACTGCTTTTTAAGCCCACTGGTCGATAGGTAATGGATATCCCCTCCCAGCTCTATCTTGTTGTCCAGCATTTTGGATATATTTCCATCCGCCAGCACCTTACCGTAGTTTCCAAAACCTATTCGGAAGTAGTTATTCTGACTTTCTCTCGAGAGCTTTGGGTTTATGTCTGCCCTCTGTATCGTAGATGTCTGGAAATCAGAAACCGAAGGCACATCAATAATATCATACTTCAGATTTAGCGAATCCTCCACCTTTTTTTCCTTAGGCGGATAGTTCTTTTCAAGAGGTGCAGCTGCCTTTTTCTTCTCAATTCTCTTCACTTCAGGCTCTCGTTTTCTTTCGAGTATAAGCTTCTCCTCCTTAATCTGAGAAAATGCCAGTGATGACAAAGCAATGAAAGCAAATGCCAGTATCTTATTCATTAATCTATCGATTTTGTTCTCTAATAATTGGTATAAAAACTTTATTCTGGGACTTTTATTGTATAGCCAATAGACCGCTCCCATTTTTTCCTTAATACAAAAATACATTCTTCCCCTAAATTTCCAAACAGTGCATCAGAGATATATTGATAATCATACTTTCTCCTGTTTTAAAAGATTACAAAAACATTAGAGAGTAAAGTGCATAGATAATAATCACTCCGCTAATGAGTTTTAGAAAAAAACTTATTTTTGGGGATATTTTAAATGATATAGTGATGAAGACTGACGATAAAAGTGTGATGACAACTAAGGAGTTAATAAAAACCGCAAAAGAAATGGTAGACAGGGGATTTTCTACCGAAAGTCCAAAATATATCATAAAACAGAAGAGAAAAATACTCTTTCATAGTTTTCTAAATTTAGGTTTTGCCAAAAAGTGGTTCAGCTTTATCAGCCAGGAAGAAAACAAATGGCTTACTGAGAGCCGCCCACGACTTTTCTTTAAACCCTTTCGGGTATATCTTTCAACAAAGTGGGATAAAAATAGAAGATTAAAGGTTATCCTTGATTCATATGCCCTTGCAAACACCAATACCTTTCTTAGAAGAGTAGTAAAAAATTCATCTCCCATTAAAATCTCAGAATTTATCCTTAAAGACCAACAAACGAAAGGAGAAATCTATCTCGGCTACAATGAAAGATTCCGAAAAGAAGGTGAATTTGTAGCATCTATTAATTGCGAGCAATTAGGAGGGCTTATCTATGAAGTGGCATTCAGTATAGAGCGGGAAGAAAATGGAAATTATACCTGCCTTATCGGTTGTGTACAGGGCAACAGACTTTCAGCTGTGGAAAACAATGTAAAAGACCTTCAAAAACTGATGTATGGACTGCGACCAAAAGCTCTGGCTATCTTTATTGTTCAGGAAATTGCACGACAACTCGGTTGTTCCCAAATTTTAGGTACTAGTAACCGCATACAAGCCCATAATAAAAAGCACTTCATCCATATTGACTGGTTGCATAAACTGAGTTTTGATTATAACGCTCTTTGGAAAGAGGCAGGAGGAGAGGAATATACCGAAGGTTGGTTTAAACTCCCTACAACGCTCTACCGCAAGCCAATGGAAGAGATAAAAACCCACAAAAGAGCTCTGTATCGCAATAGATATGAGATGTTAGACGAAATTTCTAAACAGATTGCTCATCATCTATATCCTAATCAGGGATAAATTCTCACCATCAATATACTTTATTTATAATATTCATTCCCAAAACAAAAGCAAAAAAGCCCAATATTAGACTTAATACTATATAGAGGAACATTGTAATGACACTCCCCTCTTGCAGAAGGCTAATACTCTCTGCTGAGAATGTAGAAAAAGTAGTAAAACCACCGCAAAAACCTATCATTAAGAGAAGACGGAGAGATGTTGAATTTACATTAATACAAGATGATAGCAATCCCATAATAAAACATCCCAAAATATTTACTACAAGTGTTCCAATAGGGAAATGATGGAGTTGAAAAAACTTCTGTGTATAATTAGACAGCCAAAATCTTAACAGACTCCCAACCCCACCTCCTATAAATACATAGATGAGTTGTTTCATTGAGTACAGATTATCTTTTTTCTATGATATAGATTTTTTTTCAATAACCAATTGTTAGCAAGAAGAACCTTGATACAGATAATATTTCTGCATATAGTGTATTGGTTCTTTCCTTTAAGGATTCATACTCTATCTATTGGATTTTTCACCTATGAAATCCATTGATTCTCTCCGAAATCGGGCTTTCTTTTTTCGAGGAAAGCATTTCTCCCTTCCTTAGCCTCATCCGTCATATAAGCAAGGCGAGTAGCCTCTCCTGCAAAGACTTGCTGGCCTACCATACCATCATCTGTCAGGTTCATAGCAAACTTAAGCATTCGTATGGAGGTAGGCGATTTTGCCAAAATCTCCTGAGCCCATTCATAGGCTGTGGACTCCAGTTTTTCGTGTGGTATTGTGGCATTTACCATTCCCATAGCCTCTGCTTCTTTTGCGGAATAATTCCTCCCAAGGAAGAATATCTCCCGCGCCTTTTTCTGCCCCACCATTTTTGCGAGATATGCCGAACCGTATCCTCCATCAAAGCTGGTTACATCGGCATCTGTCTGTTTAAAAATCGCGTGCTCTTCGCTGGCAAGGGTAAGATCACAGACCACATGAAGCGAATGCCCACCACCTACAGCCCATCCATTCACTACGGCGATGACCACCTTTGGCATAAATCGGATAAGCCGCTGCACCTCAAGGATATTCAGCCTATGCCTACCATCCTCCCCTACATATCCCTGATGCCCACGAGCCTTCTGATCGCCCCCACTGCAAAAGGCGTGGCCCCCATCTTTCGGGCTCGGGCCCTCCCCTGTGAGGAGAACTACCCCAATTGATGCATCCTCATACGCATCATAAAAAGCATCGTAAAGCTCTGAGGTTGTTTTCGGCCGAAATGCATTTCTCACCTCAGGTCTGTTGATTGCAATCCTCGCCACTCCATTACATTTCTTATAAGTAATGTCTTCGTATTCTTTCGCTGTTTTCCAATTGATGTTCATTATTATAAGTATTAATTAATGCGGTAAATATACTAAGAATTAAATGATTCACAAGGATGGCAAGGTTTATTTTGAAATGTTTATATTTGGGCATTAAACTTAATCTCTAAAAAAATAATCCTATGGAAATAAGATTTTTAGGTCAAAATTGCTTTTTGATTTCTTACAATGGAAAAACAATCATTACCGACCCATTTTATAACTATCAAAAGGAAAAATCGGGCTTTGATATCGCTACTCAGAGAATAGATTTCGTGCTGATTACCCACGCTCACGCAGACCATACCGCAGATGTGCAAGAGGTTTTGCAGCATCACCCCGATGCTTCTCTCATCGCTCAACCTGAAATCTGCGCTTATTTCTCTCATTCTAAATCAATAGACCTCAATATAGGAGGTACGGCTCATCTTGGTGAGCTGATGCTCAGTATGGTACCTGCTGCTCATACTTCTTCCTTTCCAGATGGGAGTTATGGAGGTACTGTGGCAGGTTTTGTATTGAGAATGCCAGAATATAACCTCTACCTCTCGGGAGATACTGGTGCTATCGCCGATATGGGCTTGCTCGAAGGGCTTTATGGAAAGATAAACCTCAGTATTTTGTGCATCGGTGGGCATTATACAATGTCTCCTCAAGAGGCGGCCTTTGCAGCATCAAAACTCATTAAAACTCCAAGAGTTATCGGTGCTCATTTTGATACTTTTCCTCCTATCAGCATAGATCATAAGGCTGCTGTAGAGGTTTTTGAAGAGAATGGCGTAGAACTTCTCCTCCCAGAGCTCGGGCAAAGCTTTCATTTCTAATTACCGATAAAATTTTTCTGAAATAATGAAAAGGAAAGTGCTCATTATCTATACAGGAGGGACGATAGGTATGGAAAAGAACTACGAAACAGGTAGCCTTATGCCGTTTGACTTTGAACATATCTTCCGAAAGATTCCCGAAATGAATCTACTTGAGTGCGAAGTCTCTCTTTACTCCTTCCCAGAGCCTCTGGACTCGTCAGATGTAGGTACTGAGGAATGGAAACGCATTGCAGGCTGTATCCAAGAGCGATATGAGGATTACGATGGCTTTCTCATCTTGCACGGTACGGATACAATGTCCTACACTGCCTCTGCTCTTAGTTTTATGCTCAAAAATTTAAAGAAACCTGTGATTTTAACGGGTTCCCAGCTCCCGATCGGAGACCTCCGAACAGATGCTAAGGAGAATCTCCTGACGAGCCTCTACTACGCCAGCCTTTATGAAGGTAACGAGGCTGTAATACAGGAGGTCGCCCTCTATTTTGAGTATAAACTCCTGCGCGGAAACCGTTCGCTGAAGCATTCTGCCGAGTATTTTGATGCTTATCAAAGCCCAAACTATCCTGTGCTGGGGCAATCGGGGGTACATCTCAATATTGATAAAGAAACGCTCTACCGCTCCCCTTCGGATGAGGATTTTTATTGCGACTTCCACCTCTCCACTGATGTTTTATTCGTCCGCATCTTCCCAGGTATGAATCTTAAGCACTTCTCCATCCTTCCTACGGTGAAAGTTCTGGTGCTTCAAGTCTTTGGCTCTGGTACGATATTCAATAACAAAGATACTGAAGACACTTTAATGAAAATTAGAGATAAAGGGATAGAGATTGTCGTTATCAGCCAGTGTGTATCTGGTGGAATAGCCATTGGGAAGTATTCCAATTCAAATATTTTCCATAAAGTTGGGGCCATTAGCGGTCATAATATTACTGCTGAAGCTGCCATTACGAAATCTATGCACATTATGGGCAATCCGAACTATAAAAACCAGCCCTTTGCCAGCTTATTTGAGCGCCCACTCTGCGGTGAGATGGATATCATCAATATATAAGAGATATATAATAAATCTCCACTCAAAAAAACTGAGTGGAGATTCTACAACTATGAAATATAAATTATTTTACATTTTTAATGATTTCTTCTGCCTTTGCAGTAGAAATAAAGATGTTGAGCCCTAAACCAAATTTAATATTGTGGGTATAACCTCCATTACCAAAGCCCGCATTTGCATCATATTTAACAACTCCCTCTAGTCCGATGTTCGGTGTCAAGAAATAAGAGTATCCAGGTCCGAAGCCAAAGCCAAGACCGTTAGCAGAGTTTCCTCCTTTGGAAATTGATTCTCCACCTACGCCTACATTAGCCTCCAAGAACCATCTTCCGTGCTTTAGAAGGTTATCTACGCCACCTTGTCCTGGTGATAAGTAATATCTTCCCAAAGCTCCTACTGTATAAGTGAATTTTGTTTGTCCTCCGTTCGAGCCACTGAAACCTAAGTCTGCATATCCACCGACTGCTACATTATCTTCTACAAAATAAGCTGCTTTCGGTTGAAGATTGAAGTTATATCCTCCACCTTTGTTCAGTCCAAAATTAGCACCGAAGATGTCTCCACCAATTATCAAATTACCTTTTTGGATTTGTGCATTAGCATTGGAGAATAATCCTGCTCCTAATACTATAGCTCCAAGAATAATCTTTCTCATAATTCTGTATTATTAAAAATTTGAGCGGCAAAAGTATAAAATTTCATATAATCCTCCAAATCTAATGTATAATTTATAATTATAGATAGATTCTATAAGGTTTATTTGCATTAATCAGTCTTTGGTTTTGGGTAATATACAGGGCTAAGTATTGGTATGCCGGCTTCTTCGAAGGTTTTAATGAGATTTTCATTAAGGTCAGAGATAATGTAAAACATTCTATCGGGCTGTAGTGTATAGGCATTGAGTTGGTAGACTACATTGGTTTCCAGTATCTTATTTTTAAGGACATAGGGTGCAGGTGAAGGCTCTATTCCCACTGTTTCTAGCGCCGCTTTTATCATTAAATGGTTGATCGTGTGGTATGGGATATCGTGTCTCAGGCTCATTTCTACATTTAATATCAATCCCTTTTCTGGTGTGGAGGAACTGTAATTAATCGTCTTATTTGTGAGAATCATTGAGTTAGGTACGGTAACATCTTCGTTATTTATGGTTCTCAGCCTCGTTACAAGGGCGGTTTTTTCTATCACTTCGCCCGTAATATCGTTCACTTTAATCCAATCGCCCACCTTAAAAGGCCGCATATAGGTGATGATGAAGCCCGCAATGGTATTTGCGATGGCAGAGGACGAACCTAAGGAAAGAATGACCCCAAAAAAGACAGATATTCCCTTAAATGCGCTGGTATCTGCCCCTGGTAGGAAGGGGAAAACCATTATAATGGTGAAGGCAACCAGGAAAATCCTCATCAGTTGGTAAGTTGGCCTCGCCCATTCCGTGTGAAAACCTTTTATTCTCAGCTTTTCTCTCTCTATTTCTATGGTAATAAACCTCAGCAGCTTGTTTAAGTAGTTCCCGACGATAAGGATGATGATAATCCTCAGCATATTAGGGATATACTCCACAAACGAATCAAAAATCTCCTTTAATGGGGCGGATAGCCAGTGCAAAAGCATCATCATCCAGTGCTCAGTAGCAGGGAAGACGATGAAAATAAGGCTAAGGCTCGCACCAAACAGGAAGATTTTGATGATGATTCTGAGCCATTTCAGGATTCTGACGAGGAATTTCTTCAGCTGGCGGTTGTTCATCACTTGATAGTTTTTCACCTCGAGGCCACCTTCTTTCCTCTCGCAAGAGCGGATGATTTTCCTTATCACAAAACCAAAAAGCCTGTCGGTCAAAAGGGAAAGGAGCACAAACCCCACGACAATGCCCAGCGCTTGCAGCCAACGGCTCACCGTATTCTCAAAAGTATGCGCCTCTCTGCTCGCCTCTACGCTTGTTTGTATGATGTTTAGGTACCTATCTGCAAGCTCTTCCTGAGTAGATTCTTCCCAGAGGGCATCTTCTTCGGAAATACTTGTAATAATATTTCCCGAGTATAGAATATTGATATAATTATGTGCTTTTTGTGCTTTCAGTGAGTCTTTTATATAAATTTTTCCCTCAAAAACTTTTTCTATCTGTTGAGTAGCATTGAGGGCTCTATCTTTTGCTGAGAAAGGTCCCAGACCAGAATATATTTTAAAGAGTATTTTGTGATCAAACTGTACTAAATGTGGCTCCACTTTCTCCCGAAGCCTGTTAATCTCCTCTTTCTCCTGTGCCAATCGCAGAGAATCATCCTCCCGAATCCTTCTAAGCTCTTTTTTATACTTTTCGAGCTCTGCAGACTTGGGTGCAGCCAGATTTGCAAACTCTTCCCTAAGCAAAACTTCTCTCAAAGAGTCTTTTTCCTTTAAAATATTGGTTTTCTTATGTATTTTTTTCAGTTCTACATTCAATGAATCCTCTTGCGCCTTTATCAAACTTCCCCAAAGGGCTCCAAAAATCAATATAAACCTAATTAATTTCATCTTTTTCTGTAAAAAAAATCAAAGTGCAAAAATAAAAAAGCCTCACCCTCCCACCAAACACAAACGGATAGCCTCTGAAGCATTTATCCACTGCACAGAGAGTTTTTATTTAACTAAGAAAATAAGATTATCTATTGATGACTTATTAAAATAGAAGTTTAATTAATTGCCACAATTGCCTACGGTATCTATTTTCATTTTTTATGAAATTAAACTACTTTTGCACCGCAAATAAGAGGAGAAATCGTGAATCAAACCGAGCTTATATTCAACCCTGCCGATATTGCTGAAACTCTGAGCGAGCTTCACGCAGATGAGCGCGTACTTGCCTTTTTAAAAGTACCCAAAGAATATAAAGCAGAGGTTTTTTCTCATCTTGCACCAGATTTTCAAGAGGAAACCATTAGGAGAATCGGAAGTGAAGAGGTTTCGGAAATCCTTAATGCGATGACGCCAGACGACCGTACGGCACTCTTTGAAGACTTTCCCGATGAGTTGATAAAATACTCCATCAACCACCTTAATCCTCAGGAAAGGCGGGTTGCCCTCAAACTCTTAGGCTATGATGCCAATTCCATTGCCCGACTGATGACGCCCTACTACATCCAAATCCGAAAGGAATGGACAGTAAAAAGGTGCCTTGAACAAATTAAAAAGGTGGGAAAAAAAGTGGAAACAATGAACCACCTCTATGTGGTTGATGAAAAAAATAGACTGATTGATGACCTTACCATAGGTAATCTCCTCCTCGCTGAGGAAGACGCTTTGGTCTCTGATATTACCGATAACCACTTCGTGGCAATCACTACCACTACAACGAAGGAAGACGCCGTTTCCTACTTTGAGAAATACGACCGCTCTGCACTGCCCATCATCACCGAAGCAGGGGTGCTGGTAGGGATTGTAACCATAGACGACATCCTCGACCAGATAGAACAGCAAAACACCGAAGACATCCAGAAATTCGGGGGTTTGGAAGCTCTCGACCTGCCTTATACCGATACTTCTATCTGGGAAATGGTGAAAAAAAGAGGCTTTTGGCTCGTTATCCTCTTCCTCTCCGAGATGCTCACAGCAACGGCTATGGGCTACTTTGAAAACGAGATTGAAAAAGCAGTGGTACTCGCACTCTTCGTCCCTCTCATCATTTCCAGTGGAGGGAATTCTGGTTCGCAGGCAGCAACACTTATCATCAGGGCAATGGCTCTGCAAGAAATTTCATTAAAAGACTGGTGGTATGTAATGCGCAAAGAGATTATAACAGGCACACTCCTCGGAAGCATATTAGGCGCTATCGGTTTCTTACGAATTGCCCTCTGGCAAGAAGCGGGGCTTATAGATTATGGTCAGTTCTGGGTTTCCATAGGCTTCAGCGTAGGGATTTCTCTGGTGGCTATCGTACTATGGGGAGCGGTTTCTGGCTCTATGGTGCCTTTTATCCTGAAAAAACTGAAACTTGACCCCGCTACCTCATCTGCACCTTTCGTTGCCACTCTTGTAGATGTTACAGGGCTGATTATTTACTTCTCCGTAGCAGGGCTACTACTCTCTGGCAAGCTCCTTTAAAACTAAAACAGCGTTTTTTTATTGATTTAATAACAAAACAAGCAAAAACCCTTTAAATCTTCACGATTTTGATTTCGCAAAAAATTTTTGGAGCATTTTTTTTGTCATTACCCTACATAGAGCTCCCTCAGAGGGCGTTTTTCCTATTTTTCTCATTATGCACACACTCTTTTTTGTATTGATAGGCTGTGGAGAGGCAGAATTAAAAAGAAATTTCTCTAATGTATCGAATAGAAAATTCCTGTAAAAAATAATTACTCCTCAAAACAATAGTATTAAAATAAAAATACCTATTTTTGGCGTATGGAAAATTTCATTGTTTCAGCCCGAAAATACCGCCCTCAAGAGTTTGAAACCGTTGTAGGGCAGGCACACATTACTGATACTTTGGAACACGCGATAGAGAATGGGCAGATTGCTCAGGCTCTTTTATTTTGCGGTCCTCGTGGGGTGGGTAAAACTACTTGTGCAAGGATTCTCGCAAGAAAAATCAATGAAAAAGATGGTTCTACATCAGAGGATGGCTTCGCTTATAATATCTATGAGCTCGATGCGGCTTCTAATAACTCGGTAGATGATATTAGAAATCTTATAGACCAGGTTCGTTTTGCTCCGCAAGTGGGCAAATACAAAGTCTATATTATAGATGAGGTTCATATGCTTTCTCAGGCAGCATTTAATGCTTTTTTAAAGACATTGGAAGAGCCTCCTGCACACGCTATTTTCATTTTAGCAACTACGGAAAAGCATAAGATTATCCCGACCATTCTTTCCCGCTGCCAAATCTATGATTTCAAAAGAATAGGCATTGAGGATATTCAAAATCACCTAAAAAAAATTGCACAGGAAGAGAATATTCAATACGAAGATGATGCCCTCTACCTCATTGCACAAAAAGCCGATGGCGCTCTAAGAGATGCACTCTCTATATTTGACAGGCTCTCTACCTTTACCCAAAAGAATATCACACTACAAAAGGCAGCAGAGGTATTAAATGTGCTGGACTATGACCAGTATTTGAATATTGCTGACTTAGCTTTTGAAACCAAAATACCAGAGGTTCTCACCGCCTTTAATGAAATCGTAAAAAAGGGATTTGACCCGCATATCTTCATTGCAGGGCTTGGAAGCCATTTCCGAGATTTAATGATGGCTCAGAACCCAAATACGCTGAACTTAATAGAAGTTGGCGAAGTAACAAAAGCTAAATTTGCCGAGCAAAGCAAGAAATGGAAACCTCAACTGTTGATTGATGCCATAGAAATATGCAACGCTGCCGATATTAATTACAAAACCTCCAAAAACCCAAGGCTGACGGTAGAAATTGCATTAATGCAGCTCTCAAGCCTGATGGCAGAAACAGAAGGGCTTAAAAAAAAAAGTTTAGAATAATCGCTCCTTTCTTGGACCAAGCGGAACCTCATCAAGAGAAAACCAAGCCCACTAAAACAGAAAGTGCCCCAAAACCAGCAGCCGACCTCTCAGAGCTTAGAAAAGAAATCTCAATTCCTAAGGCATCAAAGCCGTTGGCGGGGAGCAAATCCGTTGCTTCCAAGTTTAATATACACAACAAGCTCAACAGCGAGGAGAAAACAGAGACTACAGAAACAGCGGTAAGCAACACTCCCCTACCCAATCAACACTTTTCCCAAACCGATTTAGAGACGGAATGGAATAAATTCTTAGAACTGCTGAAAGTGAAAAATATAGTAGTCTATGCGGCTATTAATGGCTTTGTTCTAACCAAAACTGGCGAAAATACAATTGAAATAAAGTATCCATCAGAGACGGCAAAAGATAAATTTGAAGCGATACAGCTTGAGTTCTTTAATGCTTTTAAGCACAAGACCAAGCACTTCAATATCTCTGTAGAATATACGCTTGATGTGAGTACTAAAAGAGAAATTGTAAGTGAAAAAAGTACTTTTGAGAAGTTTTTAGAGATTAATCCTCTACTCAAAAACCTGGATGATTTGGTTAAATTTGATTTCTCATAAGGTCGATCTTCACACTTCCGAAAACTTTATCAATTTCGTTTTTAAGCTGAGTGAGCTTCACGATTTTTAAGTAAGCCTCCTCTTTATTTTCCGAATCTTCCAAATTCTTCTTTATCTCGTGTATGAGGCTTACTACATATTCTCGTTTGTGTCTGTAAATACTGTCGCTTATTATTTTAGGAACCACCTCTTCTTCTCGGCTGAAATAGATATTGTACTTCTCCCAATTGCTGGTATGGTATCTCTCTACCGATATATCGGCGATTTTCTTGGTAATATCTTCATCCATCAGGGTGAGAAAAAAGCTATCGGTACGGAGCTCTCCCTCTGCTAAGCCCGCCTTAATTTCATTAATAATCATCTGATTTACGGGTGAGATTACCGAATAATCATCTTCATCAAAATAGTTAATAATCTCCTCTACTGCGGTTATTTTGTAGTCATTTCCCTCCTCATCTTTTCTTTGCAGTACATAATTGCCGTATTTGAGCATCAGCTCTACCAATTTTTCTTCAAGGACGAGAAGCGGATTTACCCCCAGCTCCGAACTTTTGGATTTTATAACCTCAAGTTTTATAGTGGGCTGCCTCTGCCTCTCGGCAGAAGAATTCCCTCTGAGTATCTGTTGCTGTACGCTCAATTCATTGAAGAGCGATGGCTCACTAATCTGAAACTTTGTAGAAACCTCCTTTATATAGACTTCCTGTTTCAGGATATTTTCTATATGGGCTATAGATTTTACGATATCCCGAATTGCTTCTGCTTTTTTTATCGGGTCATTATCGGCTTCTTTGAAGAGAATTTCTGCTTTAAAATCGATAAAATCCTGCGAATGCTTATCGATAAACGCCTCTACATAATCCCTTGGATGTTTCCTCGCAAAACTGTCGGGGTCATCACCGTCTGGGAATAGCAAAACTCTAATATTCATCCCCTGTGTAAGGAGTAAATCTATACTTCTGAAGCTGGCTTTTATCCCTGCTTTATCTCCATCAAAGAGAATGGTTACATTCTCAGTAAGCCTTTTAATGAGTTTTATCTGTTCTACGGTAAGGGCGGTTCCCGAGCTCGCGACCACATTTTCTATCCCCGCCTGGTGTAGGGAAATCACATCCATATACCCCTCAACCAAAAGGCATTTGTCATATTTAGAAATCGCTTGCTTGCTTTGGTTCAAGCCATAGAGCACATTGGATTTATGGTAAATTTCCGTCTCTGGCGAGTTAAGGTATTTCGCAGCTTTTGCATTGGACTTTAATATCCTCGCACCAAAACCTAAAACCCTCCCCGAAAAGCTATGGATAGGGAAGATTACCCGCTCGCGGAATCTGTCAATCCCACTATTCTCCCTAAAAATAGAAATCCCAGACTTTTCAAGTATCTCTTTTGAATAGCCTTTGGAGAGCGCATATTCGGTAAAAGCATCTTTTTTCTCTGGAGAATAGCCCAGCTGAAACTTCTGTATAATCTCGGTTTTCAGTTCCCTTTCCTTAAAGTATGAGAGCCCGATAGTCTTTCCTTCTTCTGTTTCCCAGAGCTGCTCTTGGTAGTAGGCATTGGCAACTTCATTTATTTTATAGAGTAAATCTCTCTCGGAGCGCTGATGTTTCTCCTCTTCGCTGAGTTCCTTTCGGTCTTCCTCTACCTCGATTCCATATTTTTTAGCAACAAATCTCAGTGCTTCGGGATAGCTAAAGCCCTCTATTTCCATAAGGAAAGAAAGTGCTGTCCCCCCCTTTCCAGAGGAGAAATCTTTCCAGATTTGCTTGCTTGGGGAGACTACAAAACTTGGTGTTTTCTCATCCTGAAAAGGGCTAAGCCCCTTCAATGTAGTGCCTGCCCTTTTGAGCTGAACATACTCGCCAATAATCTCCTCTATCCGCATTGCAGAGAAAATCTTATCTATCGTAGCCTGTGAAATCATACCACAAATGTAACGGTTTATTCTTCTAAATTCTTACTTTTACGCAATGAAAACAATACAAATAAAAGCACCTGACTTTTTCGAACTCCTAAAACTAAAAGAAACTTCTATGTGGGATATTTTCTCTCAAATGATTGACGGTGAGGAAAAGCATATCATCTTCCTCAACTCCGAAAACGCCCCAATTTTCAGCTATACCCTTCCCAAAACTTTGGAAAAACTCCGCAAAGACCGAGAAGTTTTCTCAGCAGAATTTCAAAAAAAGATTCAGCAGAACTAATAAGAAAACATAAAAAAGAGAGAATTTTTCTCTCCTCTCTATTTATTAATAAGTTCTGCTATTTTCAGGGCTACTTTCAGAGCTTCTGTACCGTCTTTTAAGGGGACTTGTATCGGTGTATTCTTTTCTATTGAGTCTGCAAAGGCATTAAGCTCATCGAGTATCGCATTATTAGGCTCTATCTTGGGATACTCAAAGAGAATCTGATTTTTTTCTCCTTCGGCGTTTTCTATAATCATATCAAACTCGGAAGGTTCTTTCGGTGCTTCTTTCATTCGGATAACTTCTGCCTTTTTCTCAAAGAAATCAACCGAGATATAAGCATCTTGCTGGAAGAATCTACATTTGCGCATTGCTTTCATCGATATTCTGGAAGTCGTAAGATTCGCTACACAGCCGTTTTTAAATTCTATCCGTGCATTGGCAATATCCGGCGTTTTGCTCACCACACATACTCCGCTGGCGTGTATTTCTTTTATCTCAGATTTTACAATGCTAAGGAGGATATCCAAATCGTGAATCATCAGGTCTAATACCACCGAAACATCGGTTCCACGAGGGTTAAACTCCGCCAAACGGTGGATTTCTATAAACATCGGATGGTGGATATAGCCCTTAGTCGCAATAAATGCAGGATTGTACCGCTCCACATGACCTACTTGCGCCTTAATTCCTTTCTCGGAGCTGGATTTCATTATGCTCTCTGCCTGCTCTAAGGTCTGGGTAACGGGCTTTTCTATAAAGAAATGAATACCTCTGTCTATCGCTTTTTGGGCATAATCATAATGATAAATAGTTGGGGTAACGATGTCTATTACCTCCACCTGAGAGAGCAATTCATCAAAATCTTCAAAGAATGTATAACCAAACTCAGCTTCAAGGTGCTTCCCGCTCTCCACATCTTTATCGTGAAAGCCTACAAGTTCATATTTTTCCGATTGATGGAGTAATTTCAGGTGAATTTTCCCTAAATGCCCCGCTCCTACTAATCCTACTCTTAACATTATCGGTGGAGTTAATTAAACCTCTGTATCTAAATCCCAGCTTTCAAGGTAATCATTTACCCTTTTCAGGAATAATCCGCCCAAAGAGCCATCTACCACTCGGTGGTCATAGGAATGAGACATAAACATCAAGTTTCTAATGGCAATTACATCTCCATCTTTGGTTTCAAGGACTGCCGGCTTCTTCACAATAGCCCCTACTGCCAAGATAGCAACCTGTGGCTGAGGGATGATAGGCGTCCCCATCAGATTCCCGAAGCTCCCTACATTGGAGATAGTATAAGTAGCGCCTTGTGTGTCCTCCGGTTTTAATTTCTTATTCCTCGCTCTGTGTGCAAGGTCGTTAATCGCTTTTGCAAGCCCAGAGAGCGAGAGCTGGTCTGCATTTTTAATTACAGGTACGATGAGGTTACCGTCTGGCAGCGCCGTAGCCATACCTATATTGATATTTTTCTTTTTAAGAATCTGGTCTCCATTTACAGAGATATTAATCATCGGGTAATCTTGGATAGCCCTCACCACTGCTCTCACGAATATCGGCATAAAGGTGAGTTTCTCGCCCTCGCGCTTTTCAAACAGCGATTTATTCTTGTTCCTCCATTTTACGACATTGGTTACATCGGTTTCAATAAATGAAGTTACATGCGGAGAAATCTGTTTAGACTTCACCATATTCTCAGCGATGATTTTCCTCATCCTGTCCATTGGGATAATTTCATCTCCAGCACTTGCAGAAAGTGTTTGTACCGTCTGAGTTTGAGGTTTAGCCTCCTCCTTAGGCGTTTCTTTTGTTTCCGTACGAGCTACCTCTGCTTTGGCAGGCTGGGAGCCTCTATTTTTCACAAAGGCGAGGATGTCATCTTTGGTAATTCTACCTTCCAGACCTGTACCTCTTACGCTGGCAAACTCTGCTTCTGTAATTTTTTCCTGCTGGATGATGGACTTCACCAATGGCGATAAAAACTGCCCTGATTCCCCACTCGCAACTGCTTTGAGTGGCTCTTCCAATGCAGCAACTACCTCTACAGCAGGCACTGATTCTTCTTTCTGAGGTGCTTCTACGGCTTCTGCATCTGCTGTACCCTCTCCTTCAATTTCTAAAATGGCAATAGGCTCTCCTACTTTTGCTATTTCGTCTTTATTTTTTAGGATTTTTACCAATTTCCCAGACACAGGAGTGGGCACATCAGAATCCACCTTATCGGTTGCGATTTCTACTACGCTATCATCTTCATTTACCGTATCGCCCTCATTCACGAGCCAAGTAATTACTGTTGCTTCCATAACGCCCTCGCCCATAGAGGGGAGTAATAATTTATATTCTGCCATTTTCTTAATTTTTGATGATGCACAAATATAAACAAATTTGCGGAATGTATAATATTAAGCTGATTTTTTGAGAAAAATTGAAAATAAAAACGCGAGAAAGTCTATAAGCCGGATTCTGTACCTCGAAACCGAGATGCCTGTTATTTATCTACGCCATACATTGCTGCATAGCTTGAGCTGATTACCCCTCGGCATTCGGAGCGGGCACTCCTATTCTGGCTAAGCCAAAAGAACCGATATACTTATCATTGCTCCGCATAGAGTTTACCTGATTTCACTACAGCCGTACTGTACATTCTTTCTGTTGCACTTGTCCTCGCCTCGCGGCGGACGGATGTTATCCGCTATGCTTCCCTGTGGAGTCCGGACTTTCCTACCCTCCAAAGTGGAGAATCAACAGGCCAACTTTCTCGCGACCGCAAATATACTATTTTGCACCATAGCATACCCTAGCCAATAAAATAACCTCAACATCCCCCCTCCCCCCACCTAGCTAGCGAAGCAACCACTCGCGTGAAGAGCACCCTCCTAGCAGGGGAGGCAACCACTCGCGTGGCAGACGATTAGCCACAGCATAGCAGGCAATTATTTCTAAGTGCTCCCCACGCAGTGGGCTTGGATGAAACTAGAAACGCTCGAATTTTCCTCCAATGAGAAAAATATTAACAAGATTCACGCGAATTTTCCTCCGATGAGAAAAATATTAACAAGATTCACGCGAATTTTCCTCCACACCGTAGCCGGTGGGGCAATTATTTCTAAGTGCTCCCCATAATGAACTCATAAAATAAAAGAGGAAAAGATTAGAAAAAACTCCTTCTCCACGCTAAAAGGATAAGTCCCTCAGCTGGAAGCTGTGCATCACCTGCAAGGTGGGCTATCGCTTGAAACTATGCCTTACGAGAAGGATACCGATGATAAAAAGGAGAAAAGCAAGGAAAAATGGTGCTCCTGGGAAAACAAATGGCGCATTTTCGTGGGTGAAATAATAGAAGAGGTTGGTCATTAAGGGTGGACCAATGATAGAGGTGGCGCTCATCAGCGATGTGAGAGCTCCTTGGAGTGCACCCTGCTCATCGGAAGGTACATTTTTCGTAATTCGGGACTGCAATGACGGCCCGCTAACCCCACCCAAGCAGTAAGGAATAAGAAAGGCAAACATCATCCATCCCTGAGAAGCAAAAGAGAAGAGGAGCATACCTATGGCATACATCATTAATCCGTAGAGAATATTGTTTCGCTCACCAATCCGCCTTGTACTCCATCTGATAAGTACCCCCTGCACCAAACCAACCAGCAGCCCGATGAAACCGAGCGAAAGCCCGACCATTTTCTCCGTCCATCCGAATTGATACATCACGAAATAGCTCCAATTGCTCTGCACAGCGTGGAGGGCGATTTGTATAAGAATTAGAGCAACAGAAAGCGTAGGATATTTGGTGAGAAAATGCAGCGAACCGACAGGATTAGCTCTCTTCCACTCGAATGGGCGGCGTTTTTCTTTCGGAAGACTTTCAGGGAGCACGAAATACCCATAAAGGAAGTTTAAAAAGCATAAAACGGCAGCAGCATAGAACGGCACCCGCGAGCCATACGCCCCGAGCAAACCTCCGAGCACGGGACCAATGATAAAGCCCAAACCAAATGCCGCACCTATCATCCCAAAATTCTTCGGCCTGTTTTCATCATTAGAAATATCAGCGATATAAGCGCTGGCAGTAGTAATACTCGCCCCCGTAACCCCTGCGATAATCCGCCCAATGAAGAGCCACCAGATATTGAGCGAGAGGGCAAGGAAGATATAATCTACCGCAAAGCCAAAAAGCGAAAGCAAGATAATCGGTCGCCTACCATATTTGTCACTGAGATTCCCCACAATAGGCGAGAAAACAAACTGTACAAAAGCATAAGCAAAACTAAGCCATCCGCCATATTTAGCGGCTTGGCTTATATCTCCATTGATGAGTTCTTCTATTAATTTTGGTACTACGGGGATGATAATGCCCCAGCCTGTAATATCAATTAGCAGCGTGATGAAGATAAAGCCCATCGCTGCATTTTTCTGTGTGTTTTTCATAAAAATTGGGGCAAAGATAATCGTTTTCCCCTTATCAATTTTTACTGAAAACTCTATTTTTGCACGAGAACAAATACGAATTTATGAGCATACTTAGCCTTACCTTCCACTGCCCAGAAGCTGTAATTAAAAACTGGGAAAAATACTTTAATCAGCAACTTCTCCAGTCTATTCAAGGGTTGAAAAGCATTCATCAACATATCTTCTCCGAAGTATATTCTGAAATGATAAACGAAGGCAAAAACTATAACCTCCTCTTATTCTTCAATACTTCTTCCGATAGGGATGATTTCCTAAACTCTGAGCTCTTGCACCTAAAAGATACAATAGAGACTAGTTTCTCAGGAGAAGTAATGACTTTCGCTACCCTGCTAAATACAATAAGTAGCAGTCTTTAAGTAATAAGCAAAAGTTGTTAGGTGATTATTTATAGGTAAGTGCTCCCTACGCTATTGGGAAATTAAATTGAGGAATTCCTGCTCATCTAAAATTCTAATAGTCCCTATAGCTTGGGCTTTTTTGAGTTTGCTACCGGCCTTCTCTCCTACTACGAGATAGTTGAGATTTTTAGACACTGCAGAGATATTCTTTCCGCCGTGCTTTTCTACCATATCTTCGGCTTGCTCGCGGGTAAATAGACTGAGCTTTCCCGTAAAAAGAAAAGTTTTACCCTTGAGGATATTGCTAAGAGTTTCAGTTGTGCTCTCTTTCCTCTCCATCTGCACGCCATAGGACTTTAGTCGCTCTACGAGTAGGAGATTTTCAGCGTTTTTAAAGAAGCGTATCAGACTTTCGGCAATTTTATCGCCTACATCTTCTACCTGTATGAGTTCATCAAAAGAAGCGGTTCTCAGTGCATCTATATTGGGGAAAGTTTTTACGAGTTTTTTGGCTACGGTCTCCCCGATATGCTTTATACCAAGCCCAAAGAGAACTTTCTCGAAGGGAATTTCCTTAGATTTTTGTATTGCATCTATGATGTTTTGTGCGGATTTCTCTGCCATTCTCTCGAGTGGGAGCAGTTGCTCTTTGGTAAGGGTGTAGAAATCGGCAGGGTTCTCTACCAGCTGATGACGGTAGAGGAGCTCTATGGTTTCTTCACCGAGATTCTCAATATTGAGTGCTTTTCGAGAGACGAAATGTATCATTTTTCCGATGACCTGCGGTGGGCAGTGCATTTCGTTTGGGCAGAAGTGTACTGCTTGGGTGGGTATCTTAATAAGAGGTGTACCGCACTCTGGACAGTTTTTTATATAGCTCAATGGCTGCTGGAGGAGGCTTCGCTTTTCTGTATTTACACCCACTATTTTGGGGATAATCTCCCCACCTTTCTCTACATAGACAAAGTCATCATTATGCAAATCCAGTTTCTTGATAATATCCTCATTGTGCAAAGAGGCTCGTTTCACGATAGTCCCAGCCAGTAGAACGGGTTTTAGATTTGCCACAGGGGTTATGGCACCCGTACGCCCCACTTGGTAATCCACACTAAGGAGCTCGGTTTCTACCTTTTCAGCCTTGAATTTATACGCCATAGCCCAGCGAGGAGACTTTGCTGTATAGCCGAGTAGCTGCTGATGCTTAAGCGAATTAACCTTAATGACAATACCATCTATTTCAAAAGGGAGATGATGCCTTTCTTTATCCCAATAATTGATAAACTCCTTTATTTCATCTAAATTTCTACAGAGCTTTGCCTGATCTTCTGAAACTTTAAAACCCCATTTCTTAGCCTTTTCTAGAAGCTCCCAGTGAGTCTTTGCAGGAAAGTCTTCTGCGATATACTGATAGAGCACAGCTGAGAGATTGCGCCTGCGAACCTCTGCAGAATCTTGTATTTTAAGACTTCCACTGGCAGTATTTCTCGGGTTCATAAACAAGTCCAAACCTTCTTCTCGCCGGCTTTCATTGAGCTTTTCAAAGTTCTTTTTTGTAAGATAAATCTCTCCTCGAATATGGAATTTTTGAGGGAAATCACCCCTTAATACAAGAGGAATATCAGATATAGTACGAACATTTGCTGTAATCTCATCTCCCTGAATACCATCTCCTCTGGTAACGGCTTGGGTGAGTTTTCCATTTTCATAGGTGATGGAGATTGAGGCACCATCGTATTTCAGCTCTGCTACAAATGTAATGGGCTCATCTATCGCTTTTTGGAGGCGATTCTTCCAGTTTTTAAGGTCATCAAAATCGTATGAATTATCCAGAGAATACATCCTATACTGGTGCTGGACTGTAGGAAAATTGCGAGTAATGCCCCCTCCTACCCTCTGTGTGGGCGAATTGGGCGTTGAAAATTCAGGATATTGCTGCTCAAGCTCTTGTAATTCCTTTAACTTGGAATCAAATTCAAAGTCGGAAATCGTAGGCTCATCCAAAATATAATAGTTGTAATTATGCTGATGAAGTTCCTCGGCTAGCTGCTCTATTCGTTGCTTAATATCCATAAAATTCCACTATAATTTTGCGAGCAAATGTACAAAAACAAGGAGAAAACAAAGATGAAGAACCCTATATTTGCGCAAAAGTAAAGAGATGCCAATACATAAAAAAAGGTTTTGGAGCATAGCTCTATTAGTGCAGATTGCATTGTTTTACACATTGTCTAAAATCGGTTCTGCTATATACTTTTTTGAACTCCTTTTTGAAATACAACTGTCTTATAATTTATCCTAAGCTCACCAGTTTTATT
>ERZ773072.463-NODE-463-length-22810-cov-5.807691_pt1 | contig 22810 bp, 15 predicted proteins | sample MGYA00580617_ERZ773072 | MGnify/ENA primary metagenome ERZ773072 (study PRJEB29015, sample SAMEA2737970) | human oral metagenome | biome: human oral; feature: human-associated habitat; material: dental | place: China | collected 2122 ...
TACTCCGCCCTCTCACGGCGGCAACACCGGTTCAAATCCGGTTGGGGTCACGCTAGAAACAAAGAATCCTCGGTTCCAAAGAACCGGGGATTTTCTATTGCCGCGGCATATCCGCAAGACACCACAATGCTGATGCAGACCCTGCATTCCCCTCCAGCAGCCCCCGCTAAAAGATAAATGCTCAACCACCACCTGCCGGGAAAGGAAACTAACCCAAAAACCCGCCCAACAAATTTGACGAAGACCCTCGGCGGCGGTAGAGTATTTACCTGTGAGCGCGATTGGCGCAGTGGTAGCGCGCTTCGTTCACACCGAAGAGGTCACTGGTTCGAACCCAGTATCACGCACCAAATAACCCCCGTTTCAAGGAACGGGGGTTTTATTATGCCCACCGGTATTTGTGCCCACAGCAGTACAAACCCAGCCGCGGACACAACCACCCGAGAATGAGGTACCCCGTGACAACACCCGAACTCGCCGCAGCCACCGACTACGGACGCATGTACTCCCGCAAACGCGGAGGAGAACTGCTCGTGCCCTCCATCACCACCGTCATCGGGCAGCACGCCAGCGACCTCAGCGGCTGGCACGGGTACATGGCAGCCAAAGCCGCCCTCGAAGATCAGCGCGCCTACCGCGCCACCGGATCCCACGGCCTCAAATTCGCCATCATCCGCGACGCAGCCAGCGCCTCCGAACGATACCGCGACGCTGCCGCCGCCCGAGGCGACCGCGTCCACAACTACGCCGAAGCCGTCGCCCTACGCGCCATGGGCCGCGAACACAACCTCGACGAAAGCCGCGAACAGCTCATCATCAACGGCGAACAAGCCTACGCCGACCGCTTCGACGAATGGTGGGAAGCCTTCAAACCCCGCCCCCTCGCCGCCGAAGTCACCATCTGGAACGACACCGTCGGCTACGCGGGAACCCTCGACCTCGTCGCAGAAATCGCAGGGCGAACCTGCATCATCGACTACAAAACCAAAGGCACCGACAAACGCGGCCGCGTCAAAGCACTCGACGAAAAAGTCGTCATGCAGCTCGTCGCCGGACTCAAAGCCGAAGAATCCCTCGTCGACCCCGACGACGGCACCTGGGAACCCTGGAAATACGGCGACGCGCCCGTCCTCATGGGCGTGGCACTCGGCGAAACGCAGGTGTTGCCGCAGCAAGCAAACCCCGCCGTGCTCGAACGCAACTGGTACAAGTTCTGCGCCCTGCGCCGCGTCTGGGAATTCGACCGCCAGGTCCAAGAATTTGAAGATCCCTCGCTCATGCCCGTAGTGCCCCCGCCCGCGGCATAGATCAGTACCGCCACCGGGAGCATAGGCCGGTACCTCCGCCCGCGGCATAGGGGAGAGGGTTCAAACCCTCCGCGGAGGTGAGGCTCAGCCCTCACCCTGTCGCCTCGATTCGTTCTAGATTCGCGCTACTGAATCGGCGACAATAGAACAATAGGCAGAACGGCGCCCGCGCGGCCGCTGTGAAAACCCGCAGAGAAAACCCTCAGCGCAGTTCTGCCACCATTTTGAAATCCGTAAGCACATTCCCGGCATCCCGCCGGCAAAGGAGAACCATGACCATCCTGAGCATCCGCACCGTGGGCGACCCGGTGCTGCGTAGCGTCTGCGACCCCATCACCGTCTTCGACGACGACCTGGCACGACTCATCGACGACATGCTAGAAACCATGTACGACGTGGGCGGCGTGGGCCTTGCCGGCCCGCAGGTTGGCATCTCCAAGCAGATCTTCACCTTCGGCTGCATTGACGACCGCGAAGGCTACATCATCAACCCCGTGCTCGAAGTCGGCGAAGAAGACCAGGAAGGCGGCGAAGGCTGCCTGTCCGTGCCCGGCCAGAAGTCCGCGACCCCGCGCAAGAACTGGGCGCGCGTGACCGGCGTGGACCGCCACGGCGAACCCCTCGTGCTGGAGGGGGAGGGCCTGTTCGCGCGCATGCTGCAGCACGAAACCGACCACCTGCACGGCAAGCTGTTCATCGACCGCCTCGTGGGTGAAGACCGCCAGCGCGTGATGCGTGCCCTGCGCGCCGCAGACTACAACACGGTCGCCGCTAAGACCGTGACCGAGCGTGCAACCCGCGTGGGCGGTGCCTTCGGCGGCGGTGGCGCATTCGGTGCCGGTTCCTCCTTCGGTAGCTTCGGAAAGTAGGCTCACATGCTCAACATCATTTACGCAGGCACCCCCGACGTTGCCGTGCCCCCGCTCGACTACCTCGCGAACTCCGATAAGGTGCGCGTGGTCGGCGTGCTCACCCGCGAAGACGCCCCCGTGGGCCGCAAGCGCGTGCTCACCCCCTCCCCGGTCGCGCAGCGTGCTGAAGAGCTCGGCCTGCCCATCGTGAAGGCAAACCGCTGGAACGACGAAGCCGCCGCAGCCATCGCCGAACTGAACGCTGACGCAGCCGCCGTGGTCGCCTACGGTGCCCTGCTGCCGCTGTCCGCGCTCGAATCCCTGCGCTACGGCTGGGTCAACCTGCACTTCTCCAAGCTGCCCGCATGGCGCGGCGCCGCCCCCGTACAGCGCGCCCTCATCGCTGGCGAGCAGGAAATTTTCTCCACCACCTTCCTGCTCGAAGAAGGCCTGGACACCGGCCCCACCTTCGAACAGGAATCCACCCCCGTAGCCGCCGACGACACCGCAGGCACCGTGCTGATGCGCCTGGCCACCAGCGGCGGCGCACTGCTTGAACGCACCTTCGAACGCCTCGAAGCGGGCGAGAACGGCACCGTGCAGGTCGAGGACGAATCGGTCAGCTACGCCTCCAAGATGAGCATTGCCGACGGCCGCCTCACCTGGACCGAACCTGCCGAACAGATTCTGGCACGCTTCCGCGGCGTGACCCCCGAACCCGGCGCATGGTGCGAACTGGGCGAAAACCGCTTCAAAATCGGTGGCCTGGCGGTAGCCGACGAGCGCCTGGTGCAGTCCCTGACCGAGGCGAACGGCGGCCCCCTCGCACCCGGTGCGGTGCGTCTGCACGCGAAGAAGGTACTGGTCGGCACCGGTACCGAACCCCTGACGCTGCTGCAGGTTCAGCCTGCCGGTAAGAAAATGATGGATGCGCCCGCGTGGGCTCGCGGCGCTGGCAAGGACATGGCGGAAGGCCTGGTGGTACTCGCATGAGCAACGAAAAGCGCCCCTACAAGGGAGGACACGGCAAGCCCGGTCACGGTAATGCCGGTAACGGCAAGTTCAGCCAGGGCGGCGGTCAGGGTTATGCCCAGGGTGAGGGCGGTGCGAAGCGTAAACGTCGCCGCCGCTCCGGCTCGGGTGCTGGCGTGAGTGAGCAGAACCGCCAGCAGTCCCAAAACTCCGAGCGCGCTCAGAATCAGCGTTCGCAGAATAGCCGCACTCAGGGCCGCCCGCAGAAGTGGGACGACAACTCCCGCCCCGAATCGCGCACCGGTCGCCGCTTTGACGGCCTGACCAGTGTCGAACGCGCCGCACGCCGCGCCAAGACCGAGCACGACGACACCAAACGCGGTGGCGGCGGTACTTCCCAGCGCAATAAGAGCGGCCACGAACGCAACCGCCGCTCCATGTCCGCCCGCGAATTCTCCGCGGCGGCACCCTCCGCACGCTCGCGTACCGCAGATACCGCACGCGCAACCGTCTTCGACGTCCTGCGCTCCGTGGCGGAATCTGACGCCTACGCGAACCTCGTGCTGCCCAAAGCGATTCGTAGCCACCACCTCGACCACCGCGACGCAGGCTTCGCCACCGAACTGACCTACGGCACGCTGCGCCACCAGGGCACCTACGACGCAATCCTCAGCCGCTGCGTAGACCGCCCCATCGAGAAGGTCGGCACCACCACCCTGATTGTGCTGCGCATGGGCGTGCACCAGCTGCTGAACATGCGCGTTCCCGCCCACGCGGCACTGAACCAGAGCGTGTCCCTGGCGCGCGAAAAGATCGGTGCGGGCCCGGCAAGCTTCATCAACGCGGTGCTGCGCCGCGTCTCCGAGCGCACCCCCGAAGAGTGGTACGAACTCATCATCGAGGACGCGAAGGACGACACCGAGCGCATGGCGTTGCTCACCTCGCACCCCGCCTGGATTGTGCGTTCCATGCGCCAGGCACTCGTCGCGCACGGCCGCCCCGCCTCCGAAATTGAGCAGCTGCTCGAAGCGGACAACCTCGCCCCAGTGGTGAACCTGGTTGCGCTGCCCGGCCTGGGTAGCCTCGACGAGGCCCGCGAACAGGGCGCCGTCGACGGTGAGCTGGTTGAAGGTTCGGCGCTGTACGCCTCCGGCGACTTGGCGCGCCTGGAATCCGTGCGTGAAGGCACCGTCCGCGCCCAGGATGCCGGCTCCCAGCTGGTGGCACGCGCGCTCGCCGCAGCACCCCTGGACGGCACCGACACCGCCTGGCTCGACCTGTGCGCAGGCCCCGGCGGTAAGGCGGCGCTCCTCGGCGCGCTCGGTATTCAGCGCGGCGCATCCCTGGTCGCCAACGAGGCGGCACCGCACCGCGCGCAGCTCGTGGAATCCTCCATGCGCCCCCTGCCCGAGGACAGCTACACGGTACTCACCGGCGACGGCCGCCAGATCCGCGAAACCCTGCGCAAGAACGCCTCCAGCCTGCCCGGTTCCATTGAGCCCGGTCAGCTTTTCGATCGTGTGATGGTGGATGTGCCCTGCTCCGGTTTGGGTGCCCTGCGCCGCCGCCCCGAGGCGCGTTGGCGCAAGTCCCCGCGCGATATTGCCGAGCTGTTGCCCCTGCAGCGTCAGCTCCTGGACGCAGCGATTGAGGCGACCCGCCCCGGCGGCGTGATTGCCTACGTGACCTGCTCCCCTCATGCGGCAGAAACCCAGAACATTGTTGCCGAGGTGCTCGAAAGCGGCGCGGTCAGCCTGCTCGACTCCGCCGCCGCACTGCGCGAAGTCGCCCTGCACACCGAAGGCGCGAACGGCGAACCCGTGAGCGTGCTGGCGGGGGAGAAGGACCCCGGTCACACCCCCGAGATCAAGGTTAAGAAGGGTGCGCCGGTCGTGAAGGCTTCGGAGAACCCGACCACCGCGCAGCTGTGGCCGCACGTGCACGGAACCGACGCAATGTTCCTCGCCCTGCTGCGTAAGAACTAGCCGCTTCACCGCCCAGCATCACTCGCCATACGGCACGGATTTGAAAGGAACCCCATGGGTATTGCCATTAACCCGTCGATTCTCTCGGCGGATTTCGCGAACCTGCAGCGCGAGCTGGAGCGCATTTCCACCGCGGACGCCGCGCATATTGACGTGATGGACAACCACTTCGTCCCCAACCTCACCTGGGGCCCGCCGGTGGTCAAGCGTCTGCGTGAAATCTCGCCGGTGCCGTTCGATGTACACCTGATGATTGAGGACGCTGACCGCTGGGCACCCGAATACGCCAGCATGGGCTGCGAATCGGTGACCTTCCACGCGGAGGCGGCTATCGCCCCCATCAAGCTGGCGCGCACCCTGCGTGCTGAGGGCGCGAAGGCGGGTATGGCGCTGCGCCCGGCAACCGCCGTGGAACCCTACCTGGACATGCTCAGTGAACTGGACATGCTGCTAATTATGACCGTGGAACCGGGCTTCGGCGGCCAGGCGTTCCTGGACGTGACCCTGCCGAAGATTGCCCGCGCCGCCAAGGCGATTGAGGGCGCGAACCTGCCGGTGACAGTGCAGGTGGACGGCGGCATCACCGAAGAGACCATCCTGCGTGCCGCGGAGGCGGGCGCAACCTGCTTCGTTGCCGGCAGTTCGGTCTACGGTGTGGATGAGGCGCTCGGCGGCCCGGAGGCGGCCATCGCCTCCCTGCGTGCGGCGGCTGCATCGGTCAAGCGTTCCGGCACCGGTTGTGGTTGTCGCCACTAGCGGTACTCGCCGGTAACTGTGCCCGCCAGTAATGGTGCCCGGCATCTATAAAACCTCAGCGCCCCGTTGTGAAGAGCGCCCCGTCGCGGTTTTTCGCGGCGGGGCGTTGTGCGTGTTCTGCTTTCTCAACGCTTCTCAACTGCCGCAGATGTATAGCGAAAACTGGTGGGGAGGGCCACCCATTTAAGCGACATAGTGTCAGCAAGACTATGACAAAGGGTGATATATGTTACCCCGCGCAATTCCGCGGCAAAACCGGGTATCCTGGCGGTCAGAGAAGGCAAACAGAACACATCTTGATGTAACACTCAGATATCTGTAAGGTTAGGTATAGTTTAGTCATATCTAGGGGGAACTATGTCTTTCAATCGAACCGAGCTGACCGACACCGAAAACCAGGGCGCACCGGGCGTTAACCGCCGTGCCTTCTTCGGCCTGGCGCTCGCCTCATCGGCTGCTCTCGCCCTCGCGGCATGCAGCAGCGAGACCACCACGACCACCACCTCCGGCGGTAACAGCGGCACCCGCACCATCAAGGATATCGATGACGAGAACGTAGAAGTTCCTGCCAACCCGCAGAAGGTTATCGTTCTCTCCGAACCCACCCTTGACGGCCTGCTCGCCCTCGGCGTGACCCCCGTCGGTTCCGTCTCCGGCCGCGGCCAGTCCGGCGTGCCCAACTACCTAGCCGACCGCGCCAAGGGCGTGCAAATCATCGGTACCGTCGCCCAGGTCAACTACGAGCAGATCGGCAACCTTGAGCCCGACCTGATTCTCGTTGACTCCACCGGTGTGGACAAGCGCTCCGACGCCTACGAAACCCTCAAGAAGATCGCCCCCGTTGTCTACTGCGGCTACGCGGGCGGCGACTGGCGCATCAACTTCCGCAACGTCGCCAACGCCATGAACATGGTTGACAAGGGCGAAGAGGTCATCAAGGCATACGAGGCAAGCGCCGCAGCGCTGAAGGACCAGCTCGCCCCCAAGTACGGCGACAAGACCTTCTCCATCGTCCGCTGGGCAGGCAACGGCCCCGCCTTGATTCTCAAGGAACTGCCCGCCGGCCAGGTACTCAACGACCTGGGCCTCAAGCGCCCCGAGTCGCAGGACCGCAACGGCCAGGGTCACTCCGAGCCCGTCTCCCTGGAGAACCTGGCAACCATCGACGCGGACTACATGTTCCTGGGCACCCTTGGCGGCGCAAGCCAGCAGAACCCGAACGCACAGGGCTCCGCGGGTCTGCAGGGCGCCGAAGAAGCACTGAACAAGGCGAAGGAAACCTCCGGCTTCACCAACCTGAAGGCAGTCAAGGACGACCACGTGATTCTCGTGGACGGCTCCAAGTGGACCTCCACCGGCGGCCCGCTGCTGCTCAACGGCATTGTTGAAGACGTCAAGAAGGCGCTTCCGCTCTAAACGCCCCGTTCTAAACATCCCGTGAAGCAATCACCCGCTGAAGCTTCCTGAACCCCCTTCCCGCCGCACCCTAGACCCGCGGCGGGAAGGGGATGCACGACCCACCACACCATCCTCAAGGACCACAATGACCGAAACTCGACCCGCACGCACCGCAGCCCGCTATGGTGCCGTCGTGGCTCTCGCTGGCGCGCTCATCACCCCCGGAGCCGCTCTGACCGGTACCACCATCGCCTACGCGGACACCCCCGCAGCCACCCAGCAGGCGGATAAGGCTACCGTCACCATCTCCACCGAGAAGTGGCGCGAAGGTAAGCTCGTGCTACGCGGCACCGGCTTTACCAGCACCGCTCCCGGTCGCGGCGCTGTGTTCGCGGTGAAGTTCCTCGACGCCCTGCCGGATGAGGCTCACCAGGCACGTAACCCGCTCACCAATGAGGGCGGCAACTCGCCCGCAAACTTCATGGCAACCGCCAATGAAGATGGCACCTTTGAGGTTGAGGTATCCCTGCCGACCCCCGAAAACACCGGTCTGACCGCTGAACAGCTGAAGAACAAGGGCTGGACCGTGGAGGGTACCAGCCACCGTATTCAGGTGCTTTCTGGCTCCCTGGGCGGTACGGATGCGGACGGCAACACCTACGACCGTCGTGTATCTGTGTCGCAGAATATTACGCTGAGTGCCCAGGCTCCGAGCCCGGCACCCACCGCAGAGCCCACCACTGAGCCCAGTGCAACCGCTGAGCCTTCTGCGACTGCCGAGCCCACCGCGGAACCGAGCGCTACCGCTGAGCCGACCCCCGAGCCGAGCGCTACCGCTGAGCCTTCTGCAACCGCCGAGCCCAGTGCGACTGCTGTGCCCACCGCGGAACCCAGCGCATCTGCCGAGCCCACCCCCGATCCGAGCGCAACCGCAGACCCTACCCCCGCACCCAGCGAAGACTCGAAAACCTGCGCCCCTGCTGGCGACTCCTTCACCCCGCGCCTGACCATCGAGAACCCCAAGGCGGTTCAGGGCGGCAAGCTGCACCTGACTGGTGATGGCTGGTGCAACCCCGAAGACAAGAAGGCATCCGTTATCGGCCTGAAGATTGACGACGGCAAGGTATCCCGTAACGACGCCACCGCGGTCAACGATAACCGCACCATCTGGGCTGTCATCACCCCCGATGAAAACGGCCATATCGACACCTGGATTGACCTGCCCACCCGCGCAAACGCAGCCTTCAAAAATGATGAAGACGCCGCCAAGTACGCCTCCGGTGAGCACACTCTGCGACTGCTGACCGGTAGCCTGCGTGAGGGTGACCGATCCGGAACCTACGGCGGCGCCAACAGCCAGGGCGGCATCAACACGACCTTCACCATTGGCGAGTACGCCCCCGGTGACGCACCCGAGCCGGTCAACGCCTCCGATCTGACCGATGGTCACGGCGTGCAGGTGAGTCGTGACGGTTCCACCGTGACTGTGACCGTGCCGAACGCTGAACCGGGCACCTGGGTGTACGCCGCGACCTACCTCGGTAACTCCCCGCAGACCCTCTACGGCTCCGGCTGGAAGCGTCTGGACGGTAACCGCAGCTTCAGCTATGAAACCAGCGTGAGCATGCCCGCCGCCACCTACCGTGTGGTCGTGCACAACGGCAACCAGGGTGCTGACAATGCGGTGCTCGGTTTCGCAGACATGACCGTGGAACGTGCTGTTACCCCTCGTCAGGAATTTTCCCGCGATGAGCAGGACGCCACCGACCAGCTGGTCGAAGAGCTGAACGAGAACCCCGCAACCGCAACCTCCACGGCACCTGTGCCCATGCGTAACGCGGGCGGCCGCATCAGCACCCGCGCCACCGACGTGGATGCATCCCTCGCCGCCCTCTCGCAGAGCACCGCTCCGGTTGTGAACCGCGTGCAGGCTAAGGCAAAGGTTCAGAGCGCGCAGAAGTCCCTGGGTACCAGCCTGCAGAAGACTGACGGCGCCGCGAAGAAGGCTGCGAAGGCCGCCGCCGGTTCGAAGAACTCGCAGAACACTCAGGGCTCGCAGGGAACTCAGAACTCCGCTGCAGGCACCAAGGCGCAGGGCCCGGTCATTGAGGGTACCGAGCTGACCGGTCTGACCAAGTGGCTGGTCAACAACGCCAATAACCTGCTGCTCTCGGCGGCTGGCTTGGTGGTTTTGGCTGCGGCTCTGCTGTTGCGCACCTCCAAGAAGTAAGCTCTCTCAAGAAGTAAGCTCTGACCACACATTCATATCGGCACCGGCTCACGCCCCGCACTCTTGACCTTGCACCCTTGAACAGGGGCGTGGATCGGGTGCCCCACTAACCACTCGGGTCGCAACCCGCTGAACTGCACTGACCTACTGAACTGTACTGACACGAACCCGGTAGCGTTCAGCTTTGACCCCGGTACTTTTGAAAGGACCACCATGCGTGCACCTTTTTCGGGAGCCCCGAAGGCATCCCTGACCTCTAAGGCTCTGACTGCCTGCGCCGCAGCAACCCTGGCGCTTGGCTTGGGTGTTGGCACCGCATCCGCTCTGCCTCCGGGCGGTGCGAAGGCATCTACCCCCGGCACCTCCTCGACTGTCTCTTCTTCGGTGAGCGAGCACGGCGTGATTTCCTTTAGCGTGAGCGGCTTCCCCGCGAATACTGTGGTGTCCGTGAAGGTGGACGACGGCGACCTGTGCCCCTCCGATGCGGCTCAGGGCGCGTGCGTGGTGCACCAGCAGAAGACCGATAGCAACGGCAACGTCTCCGGTTCCTTCGTTCTGCCGGATGTAGGCGCTGGCACCCACACTCTGCGTTTCCTTGCGACCGGCGAGAAGCGTGACAAGGACGGCAAGTACCTGGGTACCGAGGCGTACACCAACCGTAGCCCTGAGTTCACCGTGGTGGGCGAGGGTGGCTCGGATAACTCCTCCTCGAACTCTTCGGGTTCTTCCTCGAACCGTGGCTCGTCCAGCTCGAAGAGCAACGGCGGCTCCTCGAACGGCGGCTCGAACTCTAACAGCTCCGACTCTGCAGACGAGGCTCAGGGCTCTAACGATTCCAACGAGTCCTCGTCCAACGGTGGCTCGAACGGTTCCTCGAATGGTTCTGCAGGCGGCGCGGCTGAGGCTGAGACCGTCTACACCGACGCTGACGGCAACACCATCACCAAGGAGGAGTACGACCGCCTGAACGCGGAAGCTGGCTCTTCCGATACCTCCGCATCTTCTGGTTCTTCCGCCGCTCCCGCTGCTTCGGCGTCTGCAAATGCCCAGAAGAAGGCGACCGCTTCGGCGAGCGCGTCCTCTTCTGCTGTTGCACGCGGTACTGCGTCGAGCCCGAGCGCTTCGGCTTCGGCTAACACCGCATCCACCGTGCAGACTGTGACTTACGGTGCTGCGTTCCCGTGGATTGGCGTGGTGGTTCTGGGCGTGAGCGTGGTGGCTGCCGCTGCGCTGCTACTGACCCGTAAGCGCTAAGACATAACGTCGGATGTGGGTGGGGGAGTACCTCGCCCGCTCCGGCGTTTCTCTCATTATCTACCGGTGTGCCGGGTGCCCCTCCTGTGGGGTGCCGGGTGTGCCTCCCTGTTTTCTTGTATCGAGCATAAGGAGCATAGTGGCCCGCACGAGCTCATTGTCCCGAGATGTTCAGCAGGAGAGTACGTCCCGTCAGGGTTCTGTGATTCAGGGGCAGAAGTTGGGTAAGCGCCTGGCTTTTCTGTTCTTGTTTGCGGTGCTTTTGGTGGGGGCTGTGGCTGCTTCTTTGCTGTTCGGATCGAATAATCTTCCGCCGGATCAGGTTCTGGCTGTTTTCAATGGCACTGCTTCTGAGCAGGCGCAGACGATTGTGATGGAGCAGCGTATTCCGCGTACCCTGGTGGGTCTTGCGGCGGGTGCCGCGTTGGCGGTTGCCGGTTCGTTGATGCAGTCGTTGACCCGTAACCCGTTGGCTGAGCCCGGTCTGATGGGTGTGAATGCCGGTGCTGCGGTGGCTGTGATTAGCTCCGTGGTGGTTTTTGGCGTGATGGGTATTTGGCAGTACATGGTTGCTGCGACGATTGGTGGCGCGTTGGCTGCGGTGCTGGTGTATACGCTGGGTCGTGGTCGTGACGGGTCGATTGTGAAGCTTGCGTTGGCGGGTGTGGCGATTTCTGCTGCACTGTCGGCGATTGCGCAGGGCTTGATTTTGGCTGATCAGGATGCGTATAACGAGTTCCGTGTGTGGGTTGCCGGTTCGCTGGAGGGCCGCGGTATGGATATCGCTTCGACGGTGGGTCCGGTGATTGTGCTGGGTGTGCTGGTGGCGTTCTTTGTGGCTCCTGCGATTAATGCTCTGAGTATGGGCGAGGAGGCGGCGACCAGCCTCGGCGTGAGTGTTCGCACGACCCAGAATTTGACGTTGCTGGCGGTGACGGTGCTTGCCGGTGCTGCGACTGCTGCGGTGGGTCCGATTGGTTTTGTGGGTTTGGCGGTGCCGTTTGTGGTGCGTGCCCTACTCGGTAATGATGTGCGCTGGGTGAATTATGGTTCGGCGCTGGTGGGTCCGGTGTGGCTGCTGTGTGCTGACGTGTTGGCGCGTGTGCTGGTGGCTCCGCAGGAGACTCAGGTGGGTATTGTGGCGACTCTTGCCGGTGCCCCGGTGTTCTTGTTCTTGATGACTCGTCGTAAGGTGGAGGCTCTCTAATGTCGAATTCTTCCGCTCTTTCGATGGCGACTGCCACCACCTCCGCTAATCGTTCGGCGCGTCGTCGTGGCCGCGATTTGGGTGGCCGCCCGGTGCTGACTGTGCGCGGTCCTGTGAGTGCTCAGGTGCCGTGGCGCGTACTGATCCTGAATGTGGCGTTGGTGGTGCTGATTGCGGCGCTGGCGTTTTGGGGCATGTTGCAGGGTGACTACAATATCGCCTCGGATAAGGTGATCCCGGCGCTACTGGGTGAGGGCAAGCAGATTACGGTGGCTTTCGCTCAGCAGCGTGCGGCGCGTATTGTGGCGGCGCTTCTGGTGGGTGCGGCACTTGGTCTGTCGGGTGCGATTTTCCAGGTGATTTCGGGTAATGCCCTGGGATCGCCGGATATTATCGGTTTCACAAATGGTGCCGCGACCGGTGCGCTGTTGCAGATTATTGTGTTCAATTCCGGTCCCGTTGAGGTTGCTCTGGGCGCTGTGGTTGGTGGCTTGGCTACCTCGGTGCTGGTGTGGTTGTTGACGCGCCGCACGGGTCTGCACGGTTTCCGTCTGGTGCTGGTCGGTATTGGCGTGGGTTCGACCCTGGCGGCGTTTAATTCGCTGCTGGTGGTGCGTGCTTCGCTGACTCAGGCGCAGACCGCGGCGTCCTGGCTTGCCGGTTCGCTCAATGACATCACCTGGGAGCGTACCTACGCGCTGCTGGGTCTGCTGCTCGTGGTGACTCCGCTGCTGCTGATGCTGGTCCGCCCGCTGGGCGCGATTCGTTTTGGTGACCAGGTGGCATCCGGTTTGGGTGTGAGCGTGAACGCGTACCGTGTGGCGGCTCTGTTCATCGGTGTGCTTCTGGTTTCGCTGGCGACCGCGACGACCGGCCCGATTGCCTTCGTCGCCCTGGCGGCACCGCACATCGCGAAGACTCTCGCCCGCAGTGGCGGGGTGGGCTTCACCTCCGCGGCACTCATGGGCGCGCTCATGGTGCTCGGCTCCGACCTGATTGGCCGTTTCGCTGTTCCCGGACGCATCATTCAGGTGGGTGTGGTGACCGGTGCGATTGGTGGCCTGTACCTGATTTACCTGATTTACCTCGAAAGGAAGAAGAGCTAGTGAACACTAGTGTGACGACCCGCCTTGAAGGCGAGAACATGGTGGTTGCCTACGGTGAGCATACGGTGCTCAACGGGGTAGATTTTCAGGTGCCGGAGGGGGAGCTGACCGTCATCCTGGGCCCGAACGCCTGCGGCAAGTCGACCACCTTGAAGGCTCTTGCCCGCGTGAACCCGCTCAAGAAGGGTGAGGTTCGCCTGGACGGCACCCCGCTGCCGCAGATGAAGTCCCGCGCCATCGCTAAGATTCTGGCGATGCTGCCGCAGACCCCGGAGGCGCCGAGCGGCGTGACCGTGGCGGATGTGGTGGCGCGCGGCCGCTACCCGCACCAGTCGCTGCTGCGTTCCTGGTCCGATGAGGACGAGCGAGCCTGCGTGGAGGCGATGCAGGCAGCGAACGTGCTGGAGCTTGCGGAGCGTCCCATTGAGGCGCTTTCGGGCGGTCAGCGTCAGCGTGTGTGGATTGCCATGACCCTGGCGCAGCAGACCCCGCTGATTCTGCTGGATGAGCCGACCACCTACCTGGATATCACGCACCAGATTGAGGTGCTGAACCTGACGAAGAAATTGCATTCCGAAGGCCGAACTGTGGCCGTGGTGTTGCATGACCTGAACCTTGCCTTCAGGTATGCTACTCATGTTGTGTTAATGAAGCAGGGCCGGATTATCGCTCAGGGTGATCCGCGTGCAATAATTACACCGGAACTTATTCAGGAAGTTTTTGACCTGCAATCGGTCATTATTCCTGATCCGTGCACTGGTACGCCTTTGGTGATTCCGAAGGAGAACCAAACGATTCATATTGCCGCTGACGCTATTTCGGCGGCCCGCGAAAGCGAGTAGTTTTCGCCCCTAAGCCGCGTGGGAGTTTGCGCCAACCGTCTCAGTACGGGTGGAAAAGCTCGGCATTGCGCCAAGCAGCGAACGTTAGGATCTGAGGGACCCAGGATCCCCTGCGCGTAGGGCGCCTACCCGGTGCTCGCCCGTCTTTGACGCATGAACGGATCCGAGCACTGGGTAGGTTCCATTTTGGGAACCCGTAGATGAGGCACCGAGACTGCCGCATGAGACTTTGAAAGTTGCGACTTGAGAGGTTTGATGCACGGTCTCGGTGCCTCATCTCATTTAACTTCTGAGCTGGCTTGGGAGGGGGGCTGGTCTGGAGGGGTGAGGGTGGCGGCTTCGTGTTTGGGTTTGAGGAGCGTGTGCTGGCTGTCATTCTTGTCATTTTTTGGTTCTTTCACTTTTCCCTTTGGCTGGAGTTTGGGTAAGGGATACCATAGAGTGAGGTAGTAGAGGCTAACTAACGATAATGCGCCTCCTCACCGATTCTCACCGATTGAGTGTTTCCACAGACCAAGGAGGAACCGTTGGGCGAGCACGAACCCACCGCGACCGTTCCCGCGCAGAACAGTTCTGAACAGCGCACTTCTGAACAGGCTGCGTCTGCACAGGTTGCTTCTGCGCAGCCTCGTACCGTTGCGCCGGCTGTGCGCCCGAGCCCTCCCAAGATCCCGCGCCCTGTACCGGCACCGCGCGTGGACAGCCCCCTCATCAGCGCCCTCATTGCCGAGGCGGTCAGCCCCGAAGAGCTGAACGCCCGCATCGTTGAGGTCGTCTCCGAAGGCACCCCCATCATCGAGCCGGTGCATCTTGACGACGGCACCATCAGCGAGAACGAGCGCATCGTCACCTTCCTGTACTACAACGAGCAGGCGGAGCAGGTGCTCATGTTCATCAACCGCCTGACCGATGAGAAGAACCTTGACCGTTCCCTCATGGCCCGCATCGAGGGCACCGGCTGGTGGCAGCTGAGCATGCAGATGGAAACCACCTGGCGTGCCTCCTACAACTTCTTGCCGGCGCTGCCCGGCGAGCGCCCCGCCTGGCTGGGCGATGACGACCAGGTGCGCCTGCGTGCCGCCCTGGACTCCGGCGAGGGTGACCCGCTGAACCCCGAGACCGTGTGCAACCGCATCGGTCGTTGCATGGGTGTGGTGCAGCTTGAGCACGCGCCGGTGCAGGAGTTCATCCTGACTCAGGAAGAGATTGACGCGCTGCCCGCCCCCGAGTGGATGCAGACCTCTGACGGTCACCAGTACGTGCTCGGTCGTGTGGGGGATCCCGCCCCGGATGCGCCGCTGTTCATCCAGTTCGACGGTGAGATGTGGTTCAGCCAGGGCATGGAGCAGACCCTCAACCGCGCCCATGAGGCGGGCCGTATTCCGGCGATGCACGTGTTCTTCCTGCACTCTGGCGGTCGTGAGAACCGCTGGAAGGAACTGAACGGTGACAACCCGATTGCCGACTACCTGGTGAATATTGCCTTCCCGCACTTGGAAGCGGTGCACGGCATTAAGACCAACCCGCAGAACATCGTGATTAACGGTCAGTCCCTGGGCGGCCTGTCCTCCCTGCTGGCGGTGCTGAGCCGCCCGGAGGCGTTTGGCGGCGCAATCGCACAGTCTTCGTCGCTGTGGCAGCCGCAGGTCATGGACCGCCTGGACGAGCTGGAGGCGGCGGGCGAGATTGATCGTCTGCGCCACCTGTACCTTGAGATTGAGGTGGGGGAGCAGGAATGGGTTCTGGTGCCTCCTCACCGCGAGCTGAAGGCGCGTCTGGAAAAGCTGGGCCTGGAGAGAGTGCGGTGCACGACCTTCAACGGCGGTCACGATTATGCGTGCTGGCGCGGTGCGATTGTGCCGGCCCTGGAACGTATTATTGCTGCCAGCCGGGATGCTGAACGCACTGAGCCAGGCTCTGAAGAGGACCAGCGAGAGGTAGCCTAGGGCTCCGCCCGGGTAGAGCACACCCCGTATGGTGGGCGTGCGGGGTTCCCGTTAGGGTAGACACCGCCGCGCCCGTATCCTAGAGAAGTACAGCCTAAGAAGAGTGCAACACTACCGCGCCGCGAGGGGTACCGAAAGGTACCCGGCGTAGGTTGTGCACCCGCCCTCATTGACGAGATGGCATCACGCTGCGAACGCACGCAGCACGTGAGCGCTATAGAAACCGCAAACGACACAGAAATCGAGAGAAGATGACCGTAGAACGTAGCCCCCTGGCCCCCACACCGCTCATCCCCGAGTCTTTTGCCGCGAAGTACCGCGAAGCTGGCTACTGGATTGACCAGACCATCCCCGAGTTCCTGCTGGATGCCTGCCGCGCAAAGCCGCACTTCCCGGCGCTCGTGGCGATTTCGCACGCGCAGCTCGATGAGGACGGCAAGCCCCAGCAGATTCGCCTCTCCTACGGGGAGCTGGAGGCGGCAGGTCGTGCCGCTGCGGCGCGCCTCATTCAGGCTGGCGTGCAGCCCGGTGACCGCGTGCTGCTGCAGCTGGGTAACACCGCCGAGTACCTGGTGTACCTGCTGGGTATTTTCTGGGCGGCAGCTCTGCCGGTGTTCTGCCTGCCGCAGCACCGCACCACCGAGCTCGTGCACTTTGCGACCCGCACTGACGCGGCGGCGCACGTGTTCTCTTCGCTGACCCCCGGCGCAGATTTCGCCGCCCTGCACGAGGACGTTGCCGCCGAGCTGCGCAAGAACTCCCTGGAGCCGCCGGTCGCTATTGACGTTGCCGAGCCGCTGACCCCGCTGACCGACGAGGAGCTCGCTGAAGAGTTCGTGCCCGGCGTCGTTCAGAACACCGAGAACCAGCGCGCGAGCGAGCAGGTGGCGTTCCTGCAGCTTTCCGGCGGTACGACCGGCATTTCGAAGCTGATTCCTCGCACCCACGCCGCCTACCTGTACTCGGTGCGCGGCTCGGTCGATATCTGCAAGCTGAACAACAACACGACCATGCTCGTGGTGTTGCCCGCCGCGCACAACTTCACGATGAGCTCGCCCGGTATTCTGGGCGTCATGTGCGTCTCCGGCAAGCTGGTGTTTGCGGCGGATCCGTCCCCGCAGACTGCGTTCCACCTCATTGAGATGGAGGGTGTGACTACCTCCGCGCTGGTGCCGCCGCTGGCTCAGGCGTGGGTCGCCTCCGCGGAGAAGCGCGATGTGTCCCTGCCCTCCCTGCAGACCCTGCAGGTGGGCGGCTCGAAGCTGGCTCCGGCGGTTGCGGGCAAGATTGAGTCCGTGCTCGGTTGCACCGTTCAGCAGGTGTTCGGCATGGCTGAGGGACTGGTGAACTACACCCGCTCGACCGACCCGATTGAGATGCGTCTGAGGACTCAGGGCTACCCGATTAGCCCCGATGACGAAATTCTGATTGTTGATGATCAGGACCAGCCGGTTCAGCGCGGCGAGAGCGGCCACCTGCTCACCCGCGGCCCGTACACGATTCGCGGCTACTACCTGGAGGAGAACGCGAACCGCTACGGCTTCACCGAGGACGGCTTCTACCGCACCGGCGACATTGTGCGCCTGGTCGCCGGCAAGTACCTTGAGGTGACCGGCCGCGCGAAGGACCAGATCAACCGCAACGGCGAGAAGATTGCCGTGGACGAAATTGAAGAGCTGGCGCTGACCCACCCCGACGTTTTTGACGCCGTGGTTCTGGGCATCCCGGATGAGACTGTGGGCGAGCGCGTGGGCCTGGTCGTTGTGCCGCAGGAAGGCGCCGACCTGGGCGAAAACCCGCGCCGCACGATGCACGAGTTCTTCACCTCGAAGAAGCTCGCCGACTTCAAGATTCCCGAGCGCGTGCAGGTTCTGCAGGAGCTGCCCACCACGAACGTGGGTAAGATTTCTCGCCGCGAACTGCGCGCCAAGCTTGCCGAAATTTTCGGCTAAACCCTTTTCTGCTAAACCTTAAGCCCGTATTCCTACCCCTACTTGAGGAGAAAAATGTCCGCACTTGAGACCCTGCGCCCCATCATGGAGAAGTACATCGTCGAGCCCGACTCCCTGCAGACTGCTTTTGACGAGCCGACCACCGACCTGTTCTCCCTGGGCCTGGACTCGATGGGTTCCTTCGCCCTGCTCGATGATCTTGCCGCAGAAGGCGCCGTGATTGAGTTTACCGAGCTGGTGGAGAACCCGACCGTGGAGTTCATCGCCTCCCGCCTGGGCTAAGCGTTACCGCACCCCGAGTGCCCGCCTGCCGCGCATGCAGACGGGTGCCCGGGGTGTTTGCTACTCGCCTCGCTCGCCCCGCTTGATCTGTGCCGTCTCGCGCCGTATTTTGTGGCGGAGCTCTTGGCCGCGTTTATGCCGGAGGCGTGGCTGTGATTGCCACTGTCGGTTTACCCTTGTCAGCGCGAAACGGCGGGGCAGTAGCCTACCTTTCACACACCGCATATCATCCCTAATCCAGACCCTTACTCCAGACCTTGAGAGGCCACCATGGGCGTAGCTGATACTATCGCACCCGCTAGCTTCGGGACTGCTTCCGACCTTCGCACCTCCGCGAACCCCTCCGCACAGCACAGCGCTGACAGCCCCTGGCTGCCGCTGACCACTAACGCGCGCGGCATCTACTTTGCCGCCGCGATTGACCCGACGAACCCCTGCTACAACACCGCGGAGGTTCTGCAATGCCCCGCGGACACCGACCTCGCTCTGCTGCGTGAGGCTTTTGAGCAGCTCTACCGCGAGAACGAGGGTTTCCGCGTGCGCACCCGCATTGCCGATGGTGCCGCCTCCCAGCAGATTCTGCCGCTTGAGGCGTTCCTCGCGGGCATTGACCTGCTCGTGGATGAGGACGAGCTGAGCGACACTGCCGAGGCGGGGGAGGAGAACGCCTCTGACCTGCCTGAATCAGCCCTGCCTGACTCTGATTTGCCCGCGCCGGTACGCGCCTGGGCACAGCGACTGCTCGCCCAGCCCCTCGCCACCGATGAGGGCGTGACCGTGCGCAGCGCAGTGGCGCGTTACGGCGGGTTCCTCTGGGTGTACCATTCCTTCTCCCACGTGGTTGCCGACGGGTTCGCCGCGTTCAACGGCCTCTCCCGCGTGGCGGCGATATACCGCGCCCTGTCCGCCGGTCAGCCGGTCCCGGCAACCCGCCGCATGAGCCTGCAACAGCTACTCGACGCCGACGATGCCGCCTCCACCGCCCGTGACGAAGACGTCGCCTTCTGGGAGGCGAGCGGCGCCCTGGAACAGGAAGACACCTCCCTGGCGGGTCGTACCGCCTCCCCGTCGGCGCGGTCTGTGCGCCTGGCGTTCAGCATTGACGTGCCCACCCAGCAGGCTCTGCTGGATGCGGCAAAGCAGCACGCCGTCTCCTGGCCGGTGCTGGCGACCGCCGCCGTGGGCTCGTACCTGGCGCGTGTGGGCGGCTACCCGCAGGCTTCGTTCGGTGTGCCGCAGATGAACCGCATGTTCGCCCGCACCCTGCCGGAGGCGACCCGCGCCCTGGGTGCGGCGAGTGCGCAGACCGGCTGTACCGCGGTGAATGTGCTGCCGGTGCAGGTTGCGGCGACCGGCCCCATTGCGGAATCCCTGCACTCGGTGAAGGAGCAGTACGCCCGTAACGCTGAGCATCCGCTGGCCCGTCAGGAAGACCTCGAGCGTACCGCGCGTAACGCCCAGTCCAGGCTGTTTGGCGCGCAGATTAACGTGGTGCCCTTTGACGCGGTGCTTCCGCTGGCGGCGCCCTCCAAGGATGAGTCCGGATCCGCGGTACCGACCGCGCGCATCCACAATATCTCTGCCGGTCCCGTTGCTGACGCGACCTTCACCCTGCGCGGCATGCCCGGCCGCGGCAACAGCATCTCCTGCGAGATTGACATGAACCCGGCGCTCTACACCGCCGAGGAGCTGGAACGCCACGCCGCCCGCCTGAGCGAGTGGCTGCCCGCCTACGCCGCGGAGGCGCAGCGTGAGGGCGCCTCCCTGAACAATCTCGGCTTGGCGACCGAGGCGGAGCTTGCGACCCTGCGCGAGCTGACCGCCCCGGCGCTTACCGAGCACCCGATGGAGTACAAGACCCTGCTGGGTCGCTTCCGTGACGCGGTGGCGGCACATCCGCAGGCGCTCGCGGTGCTGGATTCTGTCCCCGCTCCCGGTGAGGTACTCACCCCCGAGTCAGAGCGCGCCTACGCTTTTGACCGCGCCCTCACCTACGCCGAACTGGACGAGCGCGCCCGTGCGCTTGCCGCGCAGCTGCTGGACTGGGGCGTTCGCCCTTCCGATGCGGTGGGTCTGCGTGTGCACCGCGGTGTGGAGCAGTACGTGGCGCTGTACGCCCTGCTGTACGCTGGCGCCACCTACGTGCCGGTGCTTCCGGATCTACCCGCCGAGCGTGTGGGTGTGATGATGGAGGACGCCGAATGTTCCCTGCTGTTGCACGGCCCCGGTCTGCATCCGCTGAGTGCACAGGAGCTGAACCCGCAGGAGCCTGCGCGTCACGCGAACCTGCCCCAGCACACTCTGCCGCTGCTGAGCACTGACGAGCCCAGCAAGGCACCCGCCGCCGAGGAGCTTCCGGGCGTAAAAACCGGTCTGGACGAGGATGCTTACGTGCTCTTCACCTCCGGCTCCACGGGCAGGCCTAAGGGCGTTGCCATCAGCCACCGCGCGATTGATAACCGCCTGCGCTGGCAGCAGCACCAGATCCCGGTGGGGGAGGGCGACCGCGTTCTGCACAAGACCCCCATCTCCTTTGACGTACACGTGTGGGAGCTGTACTGGCCGCTCGCAGAGGGTGCCGCCGTGGTCATTGCCGCCCCGGATGGGCACCGCGACCCCGCCTACCTGGCGCGCGTGATTGCCGAGCAGTCCGTCACGGCGGTGCACTTTGTGCCGACCATGCTTTCGGCGCTGACCTCTTCGCCGGCGGCGCGCCGCATCCTGGCTGATGCCGGCTTCGGCAGGGAACGAGAGCAGCCCCTGCGCTACGTGGTCTGCTCGGGCGAGGCACTGCAGAAGGACCAGGTGCAGGCCGCGGGTGAGGTTCTGGGCGTGTACCCGCTGAACCTGTACGGCCCGACCGAGGCGGCAGTGGACGTGACCTTCTGGGAAACCTCCACCGACCCGCAGCGCGAGAGCGTGCCCATTGGCGAGCCGGTCTGGAACACCGGCACCCTGATTCTTGACCCGACCGGCCACCCCGTGCCGGTGGGCGTGACCGGTGAACTGCACCTGTCGGGCGTGCAGCTGGCGCGCGGCTACAAGAACAACCCGCAGGCGACCGCAGCGGCTTTCGTGGAGCAGGCTCCTGCCGGTGCGCTCGCGCTGCTGAACGGTGAGAGCCAGCGCCTGTACCGTACGGGCGATTTGGCGTGCTGGGAGATTCTTCCCGATGGTCGCGCCGTTATCGGTTACCGCGGCCGCACGGATTACCAGATTAAGGTGCGCGGTCAGCGCCTGGAGCTGGGCGATATTGAGATGGCTCTTGCAGCGGTTGAGGGCGTGAGCGCTTCGGTGGCTCTGCTGTACCGCGGTCTGCGTGAGCCTGCCCTGGCGGCGGTGCTGGAGGTGGGCGACGTGTCCGCCGAGCGTGCCGAGCAGCTGGTGGAGGCGGCGCGTGAGCATTGTGCGCAGGTTCTGCCGGACTACATGGTGCCGACCCTGTGGCATACTCTGCCTGCTCTGCCGGTGAGCCCCTCCGGTAAGGCTGATCGCAAGCTGTTGGCGTCCCTCGATCTGACCCCGCAAACTTCTGATGCTGAGGGTCCGCACGGTCTGCTGGAGCAGCAACTGTGCTCGATTATTGCCAGTGTGCTGGGTCGTGAGCGTTTCGGCGTGGATGAGGATTTCTTCGCTTCGGGCGGTCATTCGCTGGCGGCTCTTGAGGTGATTGCCGCGGTTGAGGAGCAACTAGGTCTGAGCGTGAGCATCGGTGCGCTTTTCGCGCATCCGACCGTGCAGGCTTTGGCGGCGTCCATTGCGGGCGAGCGCGGCGAGGGTGCGGAGTTCGCGCCGGTTCTGCCGCTGCGTGAGCATCCTGCCGCGCATGATGCTGCTGAGCCCGCTCATCAGCCTGCGCCGCTGTTTATTCTGCCGCCTGCGGGTGGTTTGGGCTGGTGCTATGCGGGGTACCTCTCACATCTTCCGGCTCAGCAGGGTGTGTACGCTTTGCAGGCTGAGGCGTTCTCTGACCCGAATGCCGGGTTTGCGTCGAGCCTGCAGGAGCTGGCTGAGGGCTACCTGAAGCTGATTGAGAAGACCCTGGCGGAGCGTTCGCTGCCGCGTCGTTTTGTCCTGATGGGCTGGTCTGTAGGCGGTACTGCCGCGGTGCAGGTGGCGGCTTTGGCGCAGGCTGCGGGTGCGCTGGTTGAGCGCGTCATCCTGTTGGATGCGTATCCTTCGGAGCAGTGGCAGGGTGTGCCTGCGCCGGATGAGCAGGAGAGCTTCCGTGCGCTGCTGCGTATGGGCGGTTTGCCGGAGCCTGCCGCTGATGAGCAGCTTGATTTGCCGGGTACTCTGGAGCGTTTGCAGCGGGCGGGTTCGGCGATGGGTTACCTACCGGAGGAGAAGCTGGGCGTGTGCTTGGGTAGTATGCGCGCTTCGGCGGCGTTGATGCGTGGTGCTGAGCAGGCGTTCTTTGATGGTGATGTGTTGCTGGTGGGTGTGCCGCATGAGGATCAGCCGTATCTGGATGCGAAGGGTTGGGCGGCGCATGCGTCGTCGTTCCGTGCGGTGCTGCTGGAGGGTACGCACCCTGACCTGGTGAATCCGGCGCGTTTGGCGGAGGTGACCGGCCACTTCGCCGGCTAGCCTCACCGGTGCCCCAATAACTGATGTAGCCCGGAGGTAGTAGTCGTTACCTCCGGGCTACATCGGTTAAAACATGCATTCGCGTTACTCTCATAAAGAGTATCTTTTGAGTGATTTTAGTCACATAAAATA